>Ga0209075_1004758_pt1 | contig 10727 bp, 8 predicted proteins | sample Stecom2011_FD_187523 | JGI IMG/M metagenome (GOLD analysis project Ga0209075, IMG submission 187523) | Agricultural soil microbial communities from Utah to study Nitrogen management - Steer compost 2011 (SPAdes) (version 2) | ecosystem: Environmental > Terrestrial > Soil > Agricultural land...
CTTTGCGCTCAAGAGCATATTTCCAGGCCACAGCGGATTCCACGGCATCGCAAGGCCGCCAGGTATCCAGGTTCGGCGTGGTGCGCAGGTTGGTCAGCTGTTCAATCGGCTGGTGGGTCGGGCCGTCCTCACCCAGGCCAATGGAGTCGTGGGTAAACACATAGAGCACACGCTGCTTCATCAGGGCCGACATGCGCACCGCGTTGCGGGCGTACTCCATAAACATCAGGAAGGTTGCACCATAAGGAATCAGGCCGCCGTGCAGGGCAACGCCGTTCATGATGGCGCTCATGCCAAACTCGCGCACGCCATAAAAGATGTAGTTGCCGCTGGCATCATCGGCGCTGACACCCTTGCAACCGCTCCACAGGGTCAGGTTGGAACCGGCCAGGTCCGCTGAGCCACCGAGCAGCTCAGGCAGCAGCGGGCCGTAGGCGTTCAGGCAGTTCTGGCTGGCCTTACGGCTGGCAATGGTTTCGCCCTTGGCAGCCACTTCGGCAATGTAGGCGGCGGCTTTTTCGGCAAAGTCTGCCGGCAAGTCGCCTGCCATGCGGCGCTCGAATTCGGCAGCCAGCTCGGGATACTCTGCTTTATAGGCAGCAAACTGCTCTTGCCACTGCGCTTCGGCTTTGGCACCGGCTTCTTTGGCATCCCACTGGGCGTAAATGTCGGCAGGAATCTCGAACGGCGCATGCGGCCAGTTGAGTTCTTTGCGGACTGCTTCAATTTCTTCAGCACCCAGCGGCGCACCGTGGCTGCTGGCCTTGCCGCCGTGTTTGGGCGAGCCAAAGCCAATTATAGTCTTGCAACAGATCAGGGTCGGCTTGTCGCTTTCCAGTGCGGCTTCCAGCGCCACTTCGATTTCGTCGGCGTCATGGCCGTTGACGTTGCGAATCACGTGCCAGCCATAGGCTTCAAAGCGGCGCGGGGTGTCGTCGGTAAACCAGCCATCCACCTCGCCGTCGATGGAAATATTGTTGTCGTCGTAAAAGACGGTTAGCTTGTTCAGGCCCAGGGTACCGGCCAGAGAGCACACTTCGTGGGAGATGCCTTCCATCAGGCAGCCGTCGCCCAAAAAGGCATAGGTTTGGTGATCAACAATTTGGTGACCGGGGCGGTTGAACTGGTCGGCAAGGATTTTCTCTGCCAAGGCAAAACCTACAGCGTTGGCGATGCCCTGTCCCAGCGGGCCGGTGGTGGTTTCCACGCCGGCGGTGTAGCCGTATTCGGGGTGGCCCGGGGTGCGGCTGTGCAACTGGCGGAAGCTCTTCAGGTCTTCAATGCCCAGGTCGTAACCGGTCAGGTGCAGCAGGGAGTAAATCAGCATCGAGCCGTGGCCGTTGGACAGCACAAAGCGGTCGCGGTTGGCCCACTGCGGGTTGGCCGGGTTGTGCTTGAGGTAACCACGCCACAACACCTCGGCAATATCGGCCATCCCCATGGGCGCACCCGGGTGGCCACTGTTGGCTTTCTGTACGGCATCCATACTCAGGGCGCGAATGGCATTGGCACGATCACGACGGCTAGACATTGGTAACTCCTAAATCAGGCTTTGCAATAAATAATGCGCCATTTTCCCCTACCTGAGCCAAGAGGGCAACGTGCCGGCAACCCTTTACCCTGCCAATTATTTGCCCCGTTTCACAACTAGCCGGTCAGCGCGCCAACTTACTGGCTTAAACAGCCCGGCTTGCCCATAATTGCGGCTTCGACACCCTTTTCATCAGGTTTTTTGCATGTCTGACCAACCTCACAAGTGGCGCTTCTTCCGTGCCGGCGATTTTGAGCAACCCCTCCTGCGCAGCGCAGCCGACTTGGCCGCCCTGCGCCAGCTCGACCAGAAGCTCTGGGCCACGCTGGCCTGCCCCACCGACCGGCTGAACATCAGCCACAAGTTTTTGCAGCTGATGGACGAAAATGCCGATGGCCGTATCCGGGCGCCGGAAGTGCTTAACGCCATCGACTGGTGCCTGGCCCGGCTGAATGATCCGGACTGCCTGTTTACCCAGCGCCCGCTGACGCTGGCCGACCTGAAAAATGGCGAGGAAAACCACTCCCTGATTCTCGCTGCCCGCCGCCTGCTCGGGCTGCTCGGGCGCAGCGAGGAAGACAGCCTCAGCGCAGATGATACCGCCGATCCGGCAGTGATCTTCCCCGCTGATGTGGCCAACGGCGACGGACTTGTGCCCGTCCAGCTCAGCCCGTGCGAGGAGCAACAGGCCCTAATCGGACAAATCATCGCCTGTCTGGGCGAGCAGACCGATCGCAGCGGCGAGCCGGCAGTATCGGCTGAACAGGTCAGCGAGTTTTTTGATCAGGTTAATGCCGTCAAGGACTGGCATCAGTCGGCCAGCCCGGACGTGCGCCTGCCCTTTGGCGAAGCCACGGCCGACACCATCGAGCTGCTGGCCCGCCTCAAGGACAAGATCAACGACTACTTTACCCGGGTCGATCTGGTTGCCTATGACGCCCGTTCGGCAACCATCATGGCCGCCGGCGAAGATGAGCTGATCCGTTTGGGCGCCGGCAGTCTGGCCAGTCTTGACTGTTTGCAGGATTTGCCACTGGCCAACCTTGAACAGACCGGCGGCATCCATTTTAGCCAGGGCATCAACCCGGCCTGGCAAGCGGATATGCAGGCGTTTTACCAGCAGATCGTGGTGCCCGAGTACGGCGAAATCGAGCGTCTTGAGCGCAGCCAATGGCAAGCCATACTGGACAAGGCCGCCGGTTACTTTGACTGGCAGGCTGGAAAGCCCGCAGTTGCCATCCTGGAGCAGCTGTCACTGGACGATGTGCTGACTATCGACGACACGCAGGAGGCTGCACTCAACGCCCTGATTGCCAAGGATCTGGAAGTAGAAGAGGCTGCCCAGGGCTGGGTTGATCTGGACCGCCTGCTCAACATGCAGCAATACCTGGTGCCCTTGCTGAGAAACTTCGTGTCATTTGAAGATTTTTACGGCCGCAAGGAAAAAGCCATTTTCCAGGCCGGGCGCCTGTTTATTGATGGCAAAAGCTGTGATCTGGTGGTGGATGTGGCCGATATCGAAGCCCACAGCGCAGTTGCCACCCAGAGCAACAGTTTCCTGATCTATTGCCACTGCGTGCGGCGCGGCCAGCCAGTCGATGGTCGTGAAGAGTGCAACATCGTGGCCCTGATCAGTGCCGGCGTGGATCACGAACTGATGCCCGGGCGCAACGGTCTGTTCTACGACCGCGAAGGTAACGACTGGGATGCCACTGTGGTCAAGGTGATTGAAAACGCCATCAGCGTGCGTGAAGCCTTCTGGTCGCCCTACCGCCGCATTGCCACATTAATTTCCGACCAGATCCAAAAATTCGCTGCCGGCCAGGATGACAAGCTGATCACCAGTGCTGCCGAACGCGTAGAAAACGGTACCGCTGCTGCGCCTTTTGACATTGCCAAGTTTGCCGGTATTTTTGCTGCCATTGGCCTGGCAGTTGGTGCGCTGGGTACCGCCCTGGCCGCCGCCTTTTCCGGGCTGCTGGCCCTGCACTGGTGGCAATGGCCGCTGGTGATCACTGGCCTGATTGTGGTGGTATCCGGCCCGTCCATGTTGCTGGCCTGGTTCAAGCTGCGCCGGCGCAGCCTTGGCCCGATTCTGGATGCCAACGGCTGGGCCGTAAACGCCCAGGCACGCATCAGCATCAATTTTGGTACCAGCCTGACGCAAACTGCCAGCTTGCCCAAAGGCGCTGGCAGCCTGCGTGATCCCTATGCCCGCAAGAACCCGCTGCGCTGGGTGGTGCCTCTGCTGGTTATCCTGCTGGCCGGTGCCACCTGGTACTTCCTGGCCGGACCGGGCACCGGACTGTGGCAGAAGACCGATACAGCAATCCCTGAGCAGGCGGTTAAGACGCCTGCCACTGCCAAGCCTGCTGCCAAAGCCGCGCCGAAGGCCGAAACAGCAGCAGAGCAATAGCCCAGTCCCCACACGCGACAGCAGCCCGCCACAGGCGGCCCCCCCGCACAAGGTTACTTCAGGCAGGTTGGAACATCCCGGCCGGCATTTAGCGGTTTGGCCGCAGGCCGAACCAGCGTAGCCGGACGGGGTGTACCAACCTGCCAGCCACCACCGTGAAAAACCCACCAACAGATTCTGCGACTACGCTTTGCTTCGCGCAGAAATGACGGAGGGCGCGCAATATGGCGGCGCGGCTAAGCACGCAGAGTGCCGAGAGATGCCTAACCACAAAACAAAACCGTCAGCCAAACCAACTCTAGCAAAGTAAAACAGACCAATATCAATTTTTTTTGATACTGGATTGAAGTACTCCATGGTTCGTTTTACACTGCGTGCCATGACCAGCCCGAGCACCTCCGATCACCACACCATCGAGAGCCTGGCCGCCTTTTGCAAGGCCGCCGGTGACCCCTTACGTCTGGGTATTTTGCGGGCTCTGAGCAAAAACTCCTTTGGCGTGCTGGAACTGGCGCATATTTTTGACATGGGCCAGTCCGGAATCAGTCATCACCTCAAGGTGCTGACCCAGGCCGGCTGGGTGGCCACCCGCCGCGAAGGCAATGCCGTTTTTTACCGGCGCAGCCTGGCACCCGGTTCCGGCCTGCAGCAAGCCCTGCTCTCCCGGCTTGACACCCTGGCCCTGCCCCCTGATGTGGAAGCGCGCATTGTCGAAATACACCATGAACGCGCCAGTGCCAGCCAGGCATTTTTTCAGCGCAGCGCACAGGACTTTAACCGTCAGCAGGAACTGATCGCTGGCCTGTACCAGTATCACGACAGCCTGACCGGACTGCTGGACAAGCTGGGCTTTCCGGCCAGCGCCACAGCGCTGGAAATTGGCCCCGGCGACGGCAGCTTTCTGCCCGAGCTGGCCAGCCGTTTTGCCCGGGTTACCGCCATCGACAACAGCACCTCCATGCTGGAGCTGGCACGGCAACTCTGTAACACGCACAAACTGCAAAATGTAGAGCTTTTGCTTGCCGACGCACTGACTACCAGGCTGCCACAGGCCGACTGTGTACTGCTGAATATGGTCTTACACCACTTTCCGGCGCCGGCCAGCGCGCTTGAGCACATTGCCCGGGCTGTAAAACCCGGTGGCAGCCTGATCCTGAACGAGCTGTGCGCCCACGACCAGGACTGGGCGCAGCAGGCGTGCGGTGATCTCTGGCTGGGTTTTGAACAGAACGAGCTGAGCCAGTGGGCCCGGCAGGCAGGACTTATCCCCGGAGACAGCATTTATCTGGGGCTGAAAAACGGTTTCCAAATTCAACTCAGGCAATTTGGCAAGCCACTGACTCATGCACATAACGGAGACAGCATTTCATGAGTGAATATTCCATTTTTACCTCCGAATCGGTCTCCGAAGGCCATCCGGACAAAATTGCCGACCAGATTTCCGATGCGGTGCTGGATGCCATCATCAGCGAAGACAAAGACGCCCGCGTCGCCTGTGAAACCCTGGTAAAAACCGGTGTGGCAATCATTGCCGGCGAAATCAGCACCAGCGCCTGGATTGATCTGGAACAGCTGGTGCGTGATGTCATTACCGGTATCGGCTACAACAGCTCGGATGTCGGCTATGACGGTGCCACCTGCGGCATTATCAACATCATCGGCAAGCAGTCGTCTGACATTGCTCAGGGCGTTGACCGCGCCAGCCTGGAAGATCAGGGCGCTGGCGATCAGGGTCTGATGTTTGGCTTTGCCAGCAACGAAACCGATGTGCTGATGCCGGCACCGATTACCTACGCTCACCGTCTGATGGAGCGCCAGGCCGAAGCGCGTAAAAACGGCCTGTTGCCCTGGCTGCGCCCGGACGCCAAGAGCCAGGTCACCTGCCGCTACGAAAACGGCAAGGTAGTTGGCATTGATGCCATCGTGCTGTCCACCCAGCACCACCCGGACATCAGCCAGAAAGACCTGCAAGAAGCGGTGATGGAGCTGATCATCAAGCAAACCCTGCCCGCCGAACTGCTGCACAAGGACACCCAGTTCCACATCAACCCGACCGGCAACTTTGTTATTGGCGGCCCGGTGGGTGACTGCGGCCTGACCGGACGCAAGATTATCGTGGACACCTACGGCGGCATGGCCCGTCACGGTGGCGGTGCGTTCTCCGGTAAGGACCCGTCCAAGGTAGACCGCAGCGCGGCCTACGTCGGTCGTTACGTGGCGAAAAACATCGTTGCCGCAGGTTTAGCCGACAAATGTGAAATTCAGGTGTCTTACGCCATCGGTGTGGCGCAGCCGACCTCCATTTCGCTGAATACTTTCGGTACCGGCAAGATCAGTGACGAACGCATTATCCAGCTGGTGCGCGAAACCTTCGACCTGCGCCCCTATGCCATTACCCGCATGCTGGATTTGCTGCACCCGATGTATCAGGCCACCGCTGCCTATGGCCACTTTGGCCGCAATCCGTATGAAATGACCTACGGCGAGGATACCTTCACCGCGTTCACCTGGGAGAAAACCGACCGCGCCGAAGAGCTGCGCGCACTGGCCGGGCTGTAATTCACATCAACAAAAAGGTGGTGTGCGGCAGCCCGGTCCAGGTTATGCCAAGGGATTTGACAAAGCGGCTGTGGGCGCTGTTTTCGCCGGCGTTATGCCTGGAGCCCTCGGTCTTGTCCAGCCTGGTTTTGACGTGGTAATAACGCACACCGGCAATCAGCTTGAAGTCATTAGGCAGTGTCCATTCGTCCTGCATAAAGGCCGAAGTGGTCTCCATCGTGGCGGTATCAGAATTGACCGAATCGCCCACTTGCAGCGGGAACAGGTGAGCGGGCGGCGCTACCGTCTGTCCATCGTTAGCCAACGGTCAAGCCGCACGCCGACTCCCCCACTCAGCCCATCCGGAAATACATACAAATGCGCTGACCGTTGAGCTCATGCACCTGCATGGGGATTGCATACAGCTCGCTGAGGATTTCGTCGCGCATCACCTCGTCCGGGGTGCCTTGCCAGGCCAGTCGTCCGCCACGCATGGCAATGATGTGATCGCTGTAGCAGGAGGCGAAATTGATGTCGTGCAGCACCACCACCACCGTCTTACCCTTTTCATCGGCGGCGCGGCGTAGCAGCTGCATCATGTCCACCGCAAAGCGCATGTCGATGTTGTTGAGCGGCTCGTCGAGCAGCACATAATCGGTATCCTGACACATCACCATCGCCACATAGGCGCGCTGGCGCTGGCCACCGGACAGTTCATCCAAGTGACGGTGCTGAAATTCGTTGAGGCTAAGATAATCCAGCGCCTCGTCGATATGGCGCTGATCTTCAGCGTTAAGGCGGCCGCCGCTGTGCGGAAAGCGGCCAAAGGCGACCAGATCGCGCACGCTCAGGCGCAGGCTGGTCTGGTTGTGCTGACGCAGGATCGACAGCCGTTTGGCCAACTCCGAGCCGGACGTACGGGTGACATCCATGCCGTCAATCTCCACACTGCCAGCACTCATCGGCGTTAGCCGGCTGATCATCGACAGCAGCGTAGACTTGCCGGCACCATTGGGGCCAATAATTGCGGTGACACCACCACGGGGAATTTGCAGGCTAACATCCTGCACCACCAGACGGTCGTTATACCGCTTGCTCAGGGTTTTGGCTTCGATCATTCCCGCACTCCACGCAACAACAACAGAATAAACAACACACCGCCACACAACTCCAGCAGCATGACAAAGGGCAGGCGACTCTGCAGGATTTGCTCAATCAGCAGCTGCCCGCCAACCAAACACACCACCGCCACCAGCACGGTGGCCAGCAAGGTCCAGCGATGCTGGTGAGTCCCGACAATCCAGTAGGCCAGGTTGGTCGCCAGCAAGCCAAAAAACAGCATTGGCCCGACCAGCGCAGTACTCACCGACACCAGCACGCTGGCCACCACCAGCAACAGGGTCACGGTACGCCGATAGGGTACGCCAAGGTTGATGGCCACATCGCGGCCTAAATTGAGTACATCCAGCCGCCGGCGCAGGGCAAACACCAGCGCCACACAGGCCACCGTCAGCACCAGGCCGACCCATAGCAGTGGCAGGTTAATGCGGCTAAAGCTGGCGATACTGCGCCCGGACTGGATGGAAAATTCGGTTGGGTCTAGCACCCGCAGCGCCAGCTCGGTCAATTCGCGAAACAGCAGCCCGCCCATCATGCCCAGCAAAATCAGCAGGTGCAGACCCCGCACCGAGTCACCAAACAGCAAGCGAAACAACACCAGCGCAATGCCGGCCATCAGCAGCACGTCCAGTATGAAGATCACGCTTGGCATGCTGTCCAGCCCCAGTCGCGCCCAGAATGCCAGCCCCAGTGCATGCACCAGCACATAGAGCACGTCAAAACCCATCAGCGACGGGGTAAGAATGCGGCTATGGGTCAGCGTCTGGAACACCAGTGTCGATACACCCATGGCCACTGCCACCAGCAGCATCGCCAGCAGGCGACTGCCACGGTATTCCACAATAAAGGCCCAGTCACTTTGCACGTTCCAGGTCATGAAACCGATCATGCTGAGCAAAGCCAGCACACCCGTAAGCAGCACGCGCCAGCGGGCGGCAGTGGTCAGGCCCATTGTCTGCGCCCCCGTAGCAAAATCACAATGAACACCAGGCTGCCGGCAATCGCCAGCAGGTTGGCCGAGGGCACTTCATACGGATGGATCAGCAAGCGGCCCAGCAGGTCAGCGGCCAGCATCAGCGCCGCGCCACACAATGCCACCAGCACAATGCCGCGGCGCATGTTGTCACCCACCAGCGCCCGTACCAAATTGGGCACTAGCAGCCCGACAAAAGGCAAGGCACCGGCGGTGATCACCACACTGGCGCTGATCAGCGCCACCATCAGCACGCCCAGCACCATCAGCGCCGCATAATTAATGCCGACGTTGGTGGCAAAGTCCTTGCCCATGCCGATCACGGTGAAGCGGTCGGCCAGCAACATGGCCAGCAGGGTCATGCCGGCGGCAATCCATAACAGCTCGTAACGGCCGCGCAAAATGGCAGAAAAGTCACCGCTGCTCCAGGCCCGCAATGCCTGCCCCAGCTCGAACTGGCTGGCGACCAGCGCACTGCCAGTGGCCAGCACCGCACTGAGCACCAGCCCCACCAGCGGCACGATCAGCGCCGAACGCAGCGGAATTCGCTGCAAAATCGCCAAAAACAGCAAGCTGCCCAGCGCCGCACAAGCACTAACCAGCGCAAACTTGAGCCACAGTGCCATGCCGGGATTGATCAGTGCCGCCAGCAACATGCCGAAGCTGGCGGCACTAAAGGTGCCGACCGTGCCCGGCTCAACCAAGCGGTTACGCGCCAGCATTTGCATCAGCAAACCGGCCACCGCCAGCCCGGCACCCGCCAGAATCAGCGCAATGGTACGCGGCAAGCGGCTGGCGAACAGCACCCGTGTCACGCGGTCATCGGGCTGGGTCAACAGATGCAACAATTTCATCTGGCTGGCACCAACGTTCAGGCTGGTCAGCGCCAGCAAGATAACCAGCAGTCCCGCGCCACCGGCCAATAAAAGAGTACGGCGTCCTGCGGACGCCGTTGAAGGCGAAATAGTCATGAACCCGTCTTTATACAATTACCCTGGTTGGTAGCCCAGACTCGGGCTCTTGTTTATACGTAGCGCTCCGTCATTCTGCGCGCAGCGAAGCGTAGTCGCAGAATCCATTGCCCTGCCCTACACCACTAGACCCTGCGACTACGCGCAGGGTGACAGGGGTGCCTGCTCAGAGTGACAGTACAATGCCCTTTCCCTGCAGGGTGACACGTCCCACCTTACTTACCGCCAAACACATCCAGCAGCTGATTGATATTGTTTTGCAACACGCGGGCACCGCTGCTATCAAGCAGGTACCAGGCTTCCGGATCAAGGTAGACAATCTGTTGCTTGCTGCCAGCAGTCGTCACCGCTACCAGTTCATTGTCCATCATCTGTTTGGCAGCGACACCTTCGCGGCCAATAGCCGCATCACGATCCATAACAAACAGCCAATCCGGATTGGTTTCCAGAATGAACTCATAGGACACCGACTGGCCATGACGGCCAACGGCCAAATCCTTGGCCGCCATGTCCATGCCAAACACATCATGAATCAGGCCAAAGCGGGTACCGATACCAAAAGCAGCCATCTTGCCGCCGGTGGTGAGCAGGGTCAGGCCGCTACCCTGCTTGGCGGTTAGCTGTTGCAACCTGGCAACCGACTCTTTCAGTTCACCCGCCACTTTGGCAGCCTCATCCTGGCGCTCAAAGATCTCGCCCAGCAGCTCGGTATGACGTACCACGCTGCCCAGCAGGTCTTTGGGGTCCGGCGTCAGGTCCAGAGTCGGGCCGTATTTGGAGGCCTCTTCGAAGTGGCCGGCGGCACGACGGCCGAGAATAATCAGATCAGGCTTAAGGTTTTTGAGCGCTTCAAAGTCCGGCTCAAACAGCGTGCCGATGCGGACAAACTTGGCATCCGCATACTGCGGCAGCACGCCAGGCAGGATGTTGCCACCCGGAATGCCTTGCGCTTCCACACCCAGCGCCGCCATGGTGTCCAGCGTGGACCAGTCCAGTACCGCAACGGTTTTCGGGTTTTGCTCAACCTGTGTTTCGCCCTGACTGTGTTTAATGGTCAGAGTGGCAGCTGCCGCAGCATGACTAAAAACCAGCAGCAACACCGGTACTGAAAGCAACTTGAACAATGACGACTTGATCTGCATGGGGATTCTCCTGAATAAGGCTTGGCAGCCACATGTG
>Ga0209075_1004760_pt1 | contig 10724 bp, 7 predicted proteins | sample Stecom2011_FD_187523 | JGI IMG/M metagenome (GOLD analysis project Ga0209075, IMG submission 187523) | Agricultural soil microbial communities from Utah to study Nitrogen management - Steer compost 2011 (SPAdes) (version 2) | ecosystem: Environmental > Terrestrial > Soil > Agricultural land...
GAGACCCAGTTTCATCTGGAAATGGTCGGAGAATTACTGGATGAAGAGGAGATCCGGGTCTTAAATACCGCTCCTCCCGGACGTTTTCGTTTGGAGATCGGAGTGCAATCTACTTGTACCCGAACACTCAAAGAGATAAGAAGGTTTCATAATCTACCCAAACTTAAAGCCAATATCTCCCGGCTCACTGCGGTCGGTAAAGTACTCACCCATCTTGACCTCATCGCCGGATTGCCATATGAAGACGGGAATGGTTTGGCCGCGTCTTTTGATTATGTCTTTCGAATGCGTCCGGATGAGCTACAGCTAGGGTTCTTAAAACTGCTTAAGGGTTCCCCCTTGCGGGCAAGAGCCGGTGAATATGGATATTTATATACGAAATCCCCTCCTTACGAGGTTCTAGGCAACCGGTGGCTTTCTTACGAAGAAGTAATCCGGATTAAATTAATTGAGGACCTAGTGGAAAAGGTCTATAACTCTCACCATTTTCAATATACCGTCAACTATCTCTTTAAGAATGATACACTTTCACCCTGGGATTTCTTTCGAAAGCTGGGACAGTTCTGGGAAGGACACGACTTAACAGGCCGTGCCCTCAAGTTATCCACCTTGTTTGATCAGATATTCTCCTTCTTTAAAACTGTTCAAGGAGAGTTGAGACTGGGAGAAGATGAATTGATAGCGCTCCGGGACTTGCTTACTCTGGACTTTAACCTTATCCAGCGGGGCGGGAAGGCCCCCTCCTGGTTACGCCGGGAGGATCACGACTTACGGCGAAGTATCTATCAGACTCTTTACCCCTCCTTAGCCAGGGATTACTCTGAAACCGGCGACCAAACAACAATCAGTTCGCTGGCGGGTATTCCCCTCACCGACTGGCCCAGAAGGGTAAAAGTATTCATGCTTGGGGTGGATCCGGAGAGCGGAGAGAAAAAAGACACTATAATATTGGCGCATACTCCGACACAGGGAGACTCAGCATGGCATCGACTGCCGGCGAGTATTTTCCGGGAAGAGGAGGATTAACTAGCTTAAAATGATGAAAAAAAAATCTGAAATAGAGCCGACGGAAACTGACCGACTGGGGTTGGGAAAACTCCGTATTCGACAGAAACAGGGATTTTTTAAATTTACCATCGACCCAATTCTGCTGGCGTCCTTCTGCCGGATTTACCCAAAAGAAAAAGTGCTGGATCTGGGGACCGGTGGAGGGGTGGTCCCCCTATGGTTGGCCGGATACAGGGGCGTACTACAAGTCACCGGCCTGGAATTCCAGGCGGAACTAGCCGTTTTAGCCGTAGAGAACGTCTTCCTCAACGGCTTGGAGGAGCGGGTTGAAATCATTCAGGGCGACCTGAGGGTTCCAGGGACGGAAGTTACTTCTTCCAGCTATAACTGGGTACTGAGTAATCCGCCGTATATAAAACCATCCGCCGGTTCGCTCATGGAGAATCCAGTCTTGGCGCAGGCTAAATTTGAATTGACTTGTACCTTGGAAGATGTGATCAAAAGCGCAGCGCGCTTAACCCCGCACAATGGGCGCTTGGCTCTAGTCCACCTCCCGGAACGGCTTTCCGAGATTATGGTTTTAATGGATCATTACGGCTTTGAACCCAAGAGAATGGTCTTGGTCCATCCCAAACCGGGGCAGATCCCTCACCGGGTACTGATCGAAGGGCGAAAATCAGCCCGTCCAGGTCTTTTTCTCCTGAAACCCTTTTATATACATAAAGAAAACGGGGAGTTTACCGACGAAATGATCCGGGTTTATCAGGGAGACTTAATCCCGGAAAAATAAAACCCCCAGCTAAGTCATGCGCCGGCCAAGAAACACTACACAGGCAGACCTAAAGGAACGAGGGACAAAAAATGAACGACGAGCAATGAGATCTATGCCTTAAGTAGAATCTCAAAACGCCTTGTTCCCAACAGAGCAGCGAATCCATAAATTGTAGTGTAAAAGTTGTTTTGTCGGGGGTGAAAGCATGATCTCCGAAAATACATTCCGGAGGCTTTTTGCGCATCGAATCTCCCCAAACCTGGTGCAGGAAGTTTTTTCGGAGCGGAGAAGAGCGCAAGCACGCGTAATCGTAGAGTTTCCCACCAAGTATCATTATCGAAGGTTTTTAAGAGGAAACTTCCCCAGTAAGCTTCAGTTGAAAATCGTCTATGAACTTCCGTTGATTAATAGTATTGCCGTGGAAGTGCCTACTGACAACTTAAGACAGTTGGTCCCGGAATCCAGGGCTAAGATGGTTTGGTCTGACGCCCAGGTTCATCCTTGTCTAGATGTAGCGGTCAGGGCGATCCATGCCGATCGTGCCCATCAAGCGGGATTTACCGGAAAGGGTGTCACCGTCGCCGTACTTGATACCGGGATTGCCCCCCACCCCGATTTGGTGTATCCGGAATCGCGGATTATTGGTTGGAAGGATTTTGTTCACAACCGCACCCAACCCTATGACGATGAAGGTCACGGGACCCATGTCGCCGGGATTATCGGCGGTAACGGACGGGAATCTCGCGGAAAATATCTCGGGGTGGCCCCCGAGGTCCGACTGGTCGGAGTCAAGGTGCTGGACGAAAAAGGGGGCGGCCCCATTTCCAGAGTGGTTGCGGGAGTGCAATGGGCGGTCGAGAATAAAGAAAAATATAATATAAAGATCTTAAATCTTTCCTTGGGAGGTCCTGCAGAAAAGGGGTATCGTTCCGACCCGATGAGTAAAGCCACGGAGGCCGCGTGGAGAAGCGGGTTTACCGTTTGTGTGGCCGCGGGTAACACCGGGCCCAAGGAGGGAACAATTACCACCCCGGGGATCGCCCCGTCCGTCATTACCGTGGGGAGTATTAATGACCAGGGGACTTACCCTCGGCGTGACGACGCCCTGGATGATTTCTCCAGTAGGGGTCCGACTATTGATCAACTCTCCAAACCCGATATTGTAGCTCCGGGAGGAGACATCACCTCTTTAAAACCGGGAGGGGGATATGTCAGTCTCTCCGGCACCTCCATGGCCACGCCGATGGTCTCCGGAGCTTGCGCATTATTACTGGAACAAAAATCCGATTATCAGCCGAGTCAGATTAAGCGGATTCTCTTGGATACTTCAGAAGACCGGGGATACGATCCTATGTGGCAGGGTGAAGGATACCTTGATCTAAACAATGCCCTTAAACTACCAGCCGCCCCGCAGACAGATACCGGAGAAAGCATGGACGGGGATCTGATTCTGTTATTCCTTCTCTTGCTTGGTCTGAATTTTGTAAACGGGGAAGGGCGGAGGGAACTCCAAACCCTCCTGCATAGATTGGTTTTCCGGTGGGCGGCAAGGACCGGCCTTTCCGAAATGCTCTTATTGGGGAAACCTCACTCTGCATCAAAAGGCCCGCTCTTTAACTTTCTCAGAGCGCTGGGCCAATGGATGATGAATGAGGAGGGGTTAGGCATCTAGGGTTACTTTTCATGGTTTTACCAGGGGGAAAAGGAGTATTTATCCTTCCAACGAATCTAGTATGAATCAGTTTACTATAAATATAAAGAAGAATAAATATTTATCTGGAGGAGCCATGACTCAACTAAACACTTGTGAAAAAAAGCGGATCGGATCTACCGTGCTGTGGTTGACCGCTGCTTTTTTTCTTTTGTCCGCTCTCTTTATGGTTTCATTTTATCTGACAATGCGGACGAGCGAGATCTATATCCAAGAAGAGTGGGAGGGACCGTTCAACCGTGAATTGGAGACAGTAATGAAAGAGGCCGGGTTTAACCTGTTGTCACAGGCGCAGACTTCCACGCTTAAGTTCTACTATGAGCAGAGACTAACCTTTGGTGGTGAGGAGGAGGAGAACAACTACATAATCGGACGAATGCCGATTTTGGTTGCTGTAAACTTCTGGAATCCACTGGAGGATATTTCTCTGGAACAGCTGATGGCGGTATTTAGCGGACAGGTCACTACCTGGGAACCCTTAACAGGGATAAAAAAACCGGTAAAGCTGCTTTGCACCAGGGAGTGTATGGATTATGTGCAGAGCGCGTTTTCTACCGTCTCCCCGGAGAGGTTTACCGCTGTCCACCGGCAAGAATTACTACAGAATTTAGTAAATGAAGAAGGGGCCCTGGCCATTTTGCCGTGGGTAGACGTTGATCCCAAAATCAAAGTGGTTGCGGTAAAGAAAAAAACAGGAGCGATTCATCCCTTCTGGAGCGCTGATCCGGAGAAAGATTACCCACTTACCGCCCAAGTCAGACTCTTGCCTTCCGGTAAGAACACGATACTGCGCCCTTGGTATGAAGCGATGCAGAAGCCAAGAATAAAACGCATCCTCCAGGCGGAGCTTCCGGCCGACAGATGGGTGGTAGGAAAGGAAATATCCACATTAGCCGCTGCCGGGGATCTGCTTTTTGACCGAAAAGTGGCGCGTACCTCCAAACAAAAAGGGGATCTTAAATACCCTCTGGCCAAAACAGCCCAGGTCTTTCGCCAGGCCGACCTGGCTTTCGCCAACCTGGAGTGTCCACTCAGCAGTAGGGGAAGACAGATCAATATGTTCAGAGGAAAGCCGGCGGTTGCCGAGGTTTTGGCGGACGCTGGATTTGATGTTATCTCTTTGGCCAATAACCATATATTTGACTACGGTTTAGTGGCTTTTTTAGATTCTATAGAGTGCTTACAGGAAAAGGGGATCATTCCTGTAGGGGTTGGGGAAAATATTTATCAGGCCCGGGCGCCAAAAATTCTCAGTGTGAACGGGGTGCGCGTGGCTTTTCTCGCCTACACTCGGATCGGCCCGGGTATGACCTATACCAGAGTGCCTCAGCACTGGGCAGCAACGGTTGACCTGCCTGGAGTGGCCGAAGCCCGTTCAGACTTTATCCGGATGGATGTGGCCCGGGCAAAAGCTGAAGCCGATTTGGTCTTTGTCTCCTTCCACTGGGGAAATGAATATGTTCATTACCCCACAGATCAGCAGAAGGCCTGGGGAAAAATTGCCTTGGCGGCCGGGGCGGACCTGGTTCTCGGGCATCATCCCCATGTATTGCAAGGGATCGAATTCGGAGAAGACGGAGAGGTCGGAAAAAAGGGAATAATCGTCTACAGCCTGGGTAATTTCGTTTTTGATCAGATCACCTTTAACCGGCGGCAGAGTATGATCCTAAAAGCTGCCTTTACTCAAGACGGTATTTGTCAACTCTGTCCGGTTCCCGTCCTAATCACAGCGGAACAGCCAAGCCTAGCTGAGGGAAGTGTTAAACATGACATACTGAGGCTACTGGCTAAGATTTCTTTCAAGGAATAATTGTGTTGCGATCCGGTAAGCGCCACAATGATTACTCTGTATTTATAATCTGGGTGAAAAGGAGAATTTATTAATGAAGCTAGCCCTTTGCCAAATGACGGTGGAGAAGGATAAAAAAGTGAATCTACAAACAGCCCGAAACATGTTGCATCAGGCTGCGGAAGAAGGCGCGGAGCTCGCTGTCTTACCGGAGATGTTTAATTGTCCCTATGATCAAGGGTATTTCACTGCCTATGCCGAGCCCGATACAGGGGAAAGCCTCTCCATGCTCTCGGCGGCCGCCAAAGCAGAAGGAATCTGGATTGTGGGCGGAACCATTCCGCAGCTCTCTACGGAGGATGAGCGTATCTATAACACCTGTTTTGTTTTAAACTGCCAAGGTCAGGTGGTCGCGGCTTACCAAAAGATCCACCTCTTCGACGTTGACTTAGGCGAGGAGGCGAGGTTTATGGAATCAGCGAGTTTTTCCCCAGGACATAAAGTTGTCTCTTTTGCCTTCGGCCCACTCCGTATCGGTCTTGGCATCTGTTATGATCTGCGCTTTCCCGAACTCGTCCGTTTGCTGAGTTTACAAGGAGCGCAACTTCTCATATTTCCCTCATCTTTTACTAAGGTAACCGGAGAGGCGCACTGGGAGTTGTTATTAAGGGGCAAGGCTGTGGACAATCAGCTGTTTATCGCCGGAGTCTCTTCTGCTCCCAATCCCTCGGCTTCCTTTCACTCCTATGGTCATTCTATGGTGGTGGACCCCTGGGGCCGGGTGGAGGCGAGTTTAGGAGTAGAAGAGGGAGTTCTTATTGTAGATCTGGACCTGGGAAAAGTAGCAACGGTCAGAAGGAAGCTCCCCCTATTCGCACACCGTAGGACTGATCTTTACCGGATCAGTGGAGTTGACCGTAAAATGGAAAAGAACCGGGGTTAAGACGAAATTTTGTAATCAATTGGCAAACCAAATCTTGGAACGTCTCCACATAACGGCGCCTCTATACGAAAGCTTAACCTAAGGGCCCAAATGCCGTTAGGATGAATCACCCCCACCCCCTCACCGAACCATTCATTTAAACTTCCAGCTAACTTCGCGCACGTACTTTATCATCGTCGTAAATGGAAAAAAGCTACATAGTTCATATGTTTTTACTATTATGTTAATTTATTTAAAAATTAAAGGAAAATAAATGCAATAACCGGAATTACTTATTTAATTCCGAAATGTTTTGAAAATTACCGGAATGAGGCAGAAGGGTTGGTGGAGAGTTTGATGTTGGAGTGGTGGAATAATATTTCTGCTTTTGAAAAAACCTTTTGGTATTTTGCAGTCCCGTTTACTGTTATACTCTCAATTCAGTTTATCTTGACCTTTCTAGGCTTCGATGGGGTTGAAACCGATATCGACGATCTAGACGATCTGGACGCGATTGATGATGCCGATTTCATGGCCGGTTTTCGTCTTTTCACATTAAGAAATTTTATTATCTTCTTCACCGGATTCGGCTGGGCGGGAATTTGTGCCATCCATGCGGGACTAAATGAAATAATCACTATTATAGTAGCTTTTTTAGTCGGTCTGTTTTTAATGTTTGCAGTCGCCTTCATTTTCTTTTTAATGACTAAACTAACTGAAAAAGGCAATGTTACGCTTTCTAATGCCTTGAATGCCTTTGGACAGGTTTATCTTCCGATTCCCCCTAACCGTTCAGGGGTGGGCAAAGTACAGATCATCATTCAAGGCTCGTTGCGAGAGGTAGAGGCAATGACTGACGGTGAATTATTGCCTACCTGTACGCCAATTAAAGTTACGGAGGTGGTAAATGCTGGATTGCTAATTGTAAGTAAGAACCAGTAATCTGTTCAACTCTATATTATCTGAGTGAGTAGAAAAATTTTTTTCTGCATGATTGAAACACAAGATGACGATCAGCATGGATAAGCTTTTTTTGTTAGATCAAAAGGGTTTTATGAAACGCCTAATCTATTTAATAAGGAGGTTTTCCTGTTGCAATACTTTTTACTCTTTGTAGCAGTTATTGTGGTTGTTTTCTTTGGCACGTTTTCGTCGATCCTAAAGCGTTATAAACGCTGTCCCTCCGATAAAGTCTTGGTGGTTTACGGTAGAACCGGGAAATCAAAGGATGGAACCACCCGCACGGCTAAGTGTATTCATGGGGGCGCCGCCTTTATCTGGCCGGTAATTCAGGACTATGCATACCTCGATCTCACCCCCTTCTCCATTGAAGTCAACTTGACCAAAGCCCTAAGTCGGCAACATATCAGGGTCGATGTCCCCTCTCGTTTCACAGTAGGTATCTCCACTGAAGAAGGAGTGATGACAAACGCCGCCGAGCGTTTACTAGGTCTGAGGTTGGAAGCTATTCAGGATTTGGTTCAAGACATTATCTTTGGTCAGCTGCGTCTGGTCATAGCGACAATGGATATTGAAGAGATCAATGCCGACCGGGATAAATTCCTAGATTATGTTTCCAGTAATGTAGAAGCCGAGCTGAAAAAGATTGGTTTAAAACTGATCAATGTGAACGTTACAGATATTAAAGACGAATCCGGTTACATCGAAGCCCTAGGTAAGGAGGCAGCGGCTAAAGCCATTAATGACGCAAAAAAAAGTGTGGCGGAAAAGGACCGTGACGGTTCAATCGGTGAAGCCAATGCCAAACGCGATGAGAGAATTTCCGTCTCGGAAGCCAACGCCAAAGCGGTTGAAGGCGAGAACGTAGCTAAAATAGTTGTTGCCAACTCCGAGGCCGAGCGACGTGAAAAAGAGGCTGAAGCAAACCGCAGAGCCAGCGCAGCTGAGAAAGTGCAATCCGCGAAGGCTCTTGAAGAAGCGTATCAGGCCGAACAAGAAGCGGAACTGGCCCGTTCCGAGCGGGAACGCGCTACACGAACCGCTGACGTTGTTATTCCGGCTGAAATTGATAAACAAAAAGTACAAATCTCTGCCGACGCTGAGGCGGAAAGGATGCGCCGGGTCGCCAAGGGTGAAGCGGATGGTATTCTCTTTGAAATGGAAGCGCGAGCCCAGGGGATCAATGAGATTCTCAGTAAACAAGCAGACGGTTTTCGAAAAATTGTTGAGGCCGCGGGCGGCGATGCTCAGCAAGCGGCAATGTTAATGATCGCGGACAAGCTGCCTGAGCTCGTCAGTATTCAAGTCGAAGCCATTAAGAACCTGAAAATTGACAAAATTACGGTTTGGGACTCTATGGGCGGTAATAATTCACCCACCACCGCTAATTTTCTTTCTGGAATGCTTAAATCGATCCCGCCGTTGGACGAGTTATTCAGAACCGCCGGACTGCAGTTACCGAACTATTTAGGAGAAAAAATCCAAGAAGAACTGGCTGTCACCGCAGAAAGCGGTCCGGAGAAAGTCCTCGATCATGAGGACGAAGAAGATTCAAGTCTATAAATCCTTTATAAAAAAAGACCGCCGTTAACGGTGGTCTTTTTTTGGGTTCTACGCCATACAGGTCTTATTGGTTTTTAAATCAAAGACACTTCCTTGACAAGAAGACCTATTTTTTATACTGTAATAGCGAATGTGGTATGGGAATAGTTGTAAGGCAGCAAACTTGAAGTATATATTAATGAAGGTTATACACAGGGAAAGTGTTAAGAGGGGATATATTTTTGTAGAAAAGAGGGACTCCAAAGAAAGGCTGGGTGGTTTAGCAATGGAAAAGGACGGGATGGAGACGGAAACTCTATTAGGAGCTGCCGGACAAGGGCGGGAAAAACCAGGATCTTGGCTGGAGATTACCATCACCACCACCCCCGAAGCCGCGGAGATGGTGGGTGAGGTACTGATCGAGTCCGGATGCGGCGGAGTGATCTATCATGACCCCTTTATTTCCCTGGAAAGCCCGGAAGGAGGGGATGTGATTATTCCCGAGCGCCTATGTCAAACTGACCTCCCTTATAAGGTCAGCGGATACCTCCCGTTACGTTCGGGAGTAAATGAGGTGGTTGAGCAGATCAAAGCGCGGTTGCAGACCGTAGCCAGAGAATTACCCCTGGGCGAAGGAACCCTGGAGTTTAAAGAAGTGAGAGAAGAAGACTGGGCTAATACGTGGAAGGCCTATTTCAAACCAGAAACCGTTGGGCGGATCATGATCCTTCCATCTTGGCTGGAAGAAGAAGGAAAAGAAGCAGGGAGGGTGGTAGTGAAGATTGACCCTGGGATGGCTTTCGGAACAGGGGCACATCCTTCTACCCGGCTCACTTTGCTTTTGTTGCAGGAAACCATAAACGGTGGAGAGACTGTATATGATATCGGCGCCGGTTCCGGTATTCTGGCAATTTCCGCTGTCAAACTAGGGGCCGGCCGGGTATTGGCTGTAGATATTGATCCAGTGGCGGTGGAAACCGCCAGAGAAAACGTGGACCGCAACGGAGTAGGCAAGGAGGTTACAGTGATCCGCGGGGACTTACTAAATGGCCTGTCCACCGAGGCCGATCTGATCATCGCCAATATCATCGCGGAAGTAATCACCAGGATTACGCCAGGGGTAAGCGGGCTTTTGCGAGAGAAAGGAGTTTTTATCACTTCCGGTATTATCTGCAGTAAAGCCGGACTAGTAAAGGAAGAACTTGTACAGGCCGGGTTCAGGATTGAAAAAGAGTTGGAAGAGACCGGGTGGGTGGCTTTTATGGCGAGGAAGTGAGAGGATAAAAGTGCCGAAGTTTTTTCTAAAAAAAGAATCAATTCAACGGGGACGAGTAGTCATTGGTGGCGAGGACGCCTATCACATCGCCAAGGTCTTACGAATGCGCCCGGGAGAAAGAACCGAAGCCACAGACGGGGAGGGAACCCTGTATAAGCTAAAATTAACCAAGATCGCCTCCCAGTTGGTGGAGGGAGAGGTTGTAAGCGCCGGACGGGATCTGGCCGAACCCAGTATGCAGGTTCATCTCTTTCAAAGCGTCCTCAAAGGGGAAAAAATGGACTGGGTATTACAGAAAGGAACCGAGATCGGGGTTCATTCCTTTCATCCCTTTATTTCCCAGCGTACCGTCGTACGGAAGGAGTTGGCCGCTTACGAAAAAAAGCGGGCGCGGTGGGAACGGATTGTGGCAGAGGCCGCGAAACAGAGTGGAAGGGGACAAATCCCCTCAGTAAAACCGGTAATCATGGCAAAGGAGTTAAAGACGGCCTGCTCCGGCACGGTGGCTTTGGTGGCGTGGGAGGCAGAGAAGGCCACCTCTTTAAAGCAATATCTCCGGAGCCGACCGGAACTAAAAGCTGTTTCTGCGGTGATTGGACCGGAGGGTGGGTTTTCTGCCGACGAGATTATGGAGTTTACGGACTGGGGCATCACCCCCGTTTCTCTTGGCCCCCGGATTTTCCGGGCGGAAACGGCAGGTCCGGTACTGGCCGCTCTCCTCCTTTATGAGTACGGGGAGATGGA
>Ga0209075_1004761_pt1 | contig 10724 bp, 13 predicted proteins | sample Stecom2011_FD_187523 | JGI IMG/M metagenome (GOLD analysis project Ga0209075, IMG submission 187523) | Agricultural soil microbial communities from Utah to study Nitrogen management - Steer compost 2011 (SPAdes) (version 2) | ecosystem: Environmental > Terrestrial > Soil > Agricultural land...
GGAATTGGCCTATCCTGATACCCTACATTTGATTTTAGAACACCAAAGCGGCGCTACGGGGCAATTAACCATTGATCTGGTTTCCCGGATTTCCGAGCGCAATATGAGCATATTTGGAGAAAAGGGCGTGATCGGCTGGAGAGGAAAACCCGAATCATTATTTTTTTCTACCCCGGATACCGAAGAAGATTATCCTCTCCGAGGTTACCGAAGTGAGAATTTTCAAGGATACGCCGATCATATTACGGAAGAGCCCTATGTGGAAGAGGTGAGGGAGTTTATATCCGGAATCGTGAATGGCAAACCTTATAAATATTCGTTTGCCGAGAATTACAGATTGCTACAATTAATAGAGAAGATTGAGGTAAATATGGGATGATCAAAGTCTGCTTTTTCGGCATGGGTTCTATTGGCGTACGACACTTGCGCAATTTACGCCGACTAGAGAAGGAAATGGGTCTTTCATTTCACATTACGGCTTTCCGAAGCACTGCCAGGGAACTTGCAGCGGATGTGAGATGTTTGCTTGACCAAACAGTGCTGGAAATAAATCATGATGAGCTCTTTGATCTTGTCTTCATTACCAATCCCACCTCCCTACATCATGAGACTTTACGAAAATATGTTAAAAATGGAAAGGCTTTTTTTATTGAGAAACCCCTCTTTATGCATACCAAAGACAAGTTGGAGGAGATTAGATGGGATCCAACAGTCTGTTATTACGTGGCTTGCCCGTTACGGTTTCATAAGGTGCTCAGGTTTTTAAAAGAAAAAATCGATCCCCAAAAGGTATATTCCGTTCGCAGCATCTGTTCATCCTATCTGCCGCACTGGCGGCCGGGAATAGACTATATAGATAACTACAGCGCTAAAAGGATTATGGGTGGGGGAGTATCTTTGGATCTCATTCATGAACTGGACTATCTTAGATTCCTCTTCGGTAGACCGGAAAGGGTGTTCAATCTCAGAAAAAAAGTATCGAGTTTGGAAATTGACAGTGAAGATATCTCTTTGTATATATTGGATTACAAAGATAAAACAGGAGAGGTTCACCTTGATTATTTCGGCCGCCTCACCCGCCGGGGAATAGAGGTTTTTATGGAAGACGAGGTAATCATCGGTGACTTAATCAATAACTCGGTTCGTTTTTTAAAAGCGCAAAAAGAAATAACCTTCTCGGACGAAGAAGATTTTTATCTTCGGGAGATGCGCTATTTTCTTTCAAAAGCCTTGGCTAGAGAAAAAACCTTTAATGAAGTAGAAGAAGCATATGATACCTTAAAGTTGTCCGAGGGAGGAGTTGGCCTTCATGAACATTTTAGTAACGATCCTGGGTCGGGGCGGATCTAAAGGGGTTAAGTCCAAGAATATTCGGATTTTGAATGGACACCCTCTAATTGCCTATACAATATCCGCTGCTGATTTGTTTCAAGGAGATTTCCATAAAGACACTGTGGTCAGTAGTGACTCTCCTGAGATCCTGCAGGTGGCGTCGGAATATGGGGTAACGCATTTGGTTAGGCGGGACGAGCGCACCACTCATGACTTAGCGCCGAAATGGGCTGGTATAAAATTTACTCTAGAGGAAATGGAAAAAAAACTGGAAAAACAATATGACTACATTATAGATTTAGATATTACCTCACCCATTAGAACGACAGCCGATATTAAGCGGGCGCTTGATTTGGCTGTAAACGAAGACTGTAATATCGTTTTTTCCGTAACCGGGGCGCATCGGAACCCCTACTTTAATATGGTGGAATTGGATGAAAACGGTTATGCTAAGCTGGTTAAGGAAGGTAATTATACCGCCCGGCAGCAGGCGCCGGTTGTTTATGATATGAATGCCTCAATTTACGTGTATAAACGAGCGGTTATGGGTAATTTTACAACCGTGTTCAATAAGGCGAAGATTGTTTTTATGGAGAGGACCACTGATATTGATGATGAGTTTGACCTTAGTTTTACTGAGTTTCATATAAAAAGACTCATCGCCTCCGGCGCCCTTTTTAAGGGAGTCGTTGATCATATACCAAAATTGAAAGGGTAGTCGATGAGGTGTAACACAAGATGAGTATAAAACATATTTTAGCCAGAATTAAGTGGTGGAACCAGGTGGACCGGTTAGGTCCGGATATCCCAACCACCCATTTTTTTCTTTACTTTCCAGATTTGGCAAAGAAGCTATGCAAAAGAAAATTCGCTTCATTTGGCGATAATTCACAATTTAGGCCAGGCGCTTATGCAATCAATTGTTCGAACATATATATTGGGAGAAAAGTGGTAATCAGGCCAGGGAGCATGCTTTTTGCCGTGCGAGGTACTACGGGTAAAATCATAATTGAGGATGATGTGTTAATTGGCTCTTGCACACATATTTATGTTTCTAACCATCAGTACTCAGATTTATCTAGACCAATTGCCCAGCAAGGACATATGGAGCCTAAACCAGTTACTTTAAAAAAAGGATGTTGGGTTGGAGCTAACGTGACAATTTTGCCGGGGGTAATTATTGGCGAGAATTCCGTTGTTGGTGCCGGAAGCATAGTGACAAAGGATGTTTCCGCTTATACAGTAGTGTGTGGTAATCCGGCAAGAGTAATAAAGGAAATTTTTAACGGTTAAAAAAATAGTGTTTTGTCTAGACATGTTATTGTTCTACATGTCCAAATTACAAAGAAACTTTTTTAAAACCCTATAAAGTTTTAAGCTCGTTATCCGATATATATAATGAAAGGTAAAACAAAGGATGTTTTACCATCCCTGGATTTTCCGGTACGGCCGGCCGGAGGATGTGGGAAAATAAAATATCAAGGAGGAATCTTAAATGAGAATCGTTAATAACATTTCCGCACTGAACACCCACAGGCAGTTGGGCATAACTGACCGGAATATGGGGAAAACCTTGGAGAAACTTTCTTCCGGTCTCAGGATCAACAGAGCTGGCGACGACGCCGCCGGGTTGGCCATCTCCGAGAAGATGCGTGGTCAGATTGGCAGTATGAACATGGCCATCAGAAATGCTGAAGACGGGATTAGCTTAATTCAGACCGCTGAGGGAGCATTGAATGAAGTCCACTCCATGTTGCACCGTATGAGAGAGCTGGCCATCCAAGCTAAAAACGGAACTTTGGCCGATACAGATATGAGTGAACTGCAAAAAGAGTATAACCACCTGAATGAAGAAATTTCCCGGATCTTCACTGTTACCAAGTTCAACAATAAAGACCTGATTACGGTGGGAGACGGTACTGCCACTGGCACTGTTTTCGGGTTCCAAATCGGCGCCGCTGCTACTGATGCCTTAGATGTGACAATTAAAGAATTGAATAAGAGCGATCTCTCAGGCACATCTATCGCCTCGGCCGCCTCAGGCGGAGATGACCTTGCCGATGTCCTTCAATATATTGATGACTTCACACAAGAGGTCACTTCTCTCCGGAACGACCTGGGCGCCTTCCAGAACCGGATGGAGCACACCATTAACAACTTAGGCGTTTCTGTTGAGAATCTGAGCGCTGCGGAAAGCCGGATTCGTGATGCGGATATGGCTGCAGAGATGACTAACTTCACCAAACACCAGATTTTGACCCAGTCCGCTACGGCCATGTTGGCGCAGGCCAATATGAGACCACAGTCTGTATTACAACTTCTGGGATAAGCTTAAGATTAGCTAGTCTTTGGTAGGTTTAGCCTGTAACAAAAGGCCGGCCGGTCAAGTCCGGTCGGCCTTTTGTTACAAGAGAAGGTCTTGATACATGGAGGTGATCAAGATGCGTGTCGACAGAGTTCAACCGGACCTTCCCCAAAAAGAAGGCGCTGTGCAAAGAGAAAACGCAGGCCAACAGAAGAATGTGCAGAAATCGGGAGCGCCGCCTTCACCGCTTAAAAAAAGGATAATTCAAGAAGAACAAGCCATAAAAGAGGGTTCGCTCCATGATTTGACGGAACGAGTAGAGCAATTAAATGAAACCCTGCGGGTGTTTGATAAAAGACTACATTTTGATATTCACGAAGACACCAATCGGGTGATGGTTCAGGTTATTGATATAGAAACAGATGAAGTGCTCCGGGAGATTCCGCCGGAGAGGATCCTGGATATGGTGGCCAGTATTGAGGAAGCCCTCGGACTGATTATTGATGAACGCATATAGGAGGTGAAGAGCAGATGGCGGGTTCATTTGCTGTGGACGGTTTGATTTCCGGGCTTGATACGTCCGATATTATTAGTAAGTATATGCAGATTGAAAGACAGCCGGTTAATTTATTAGAGAATAAAAAGCAAACTCTGAATGCGAAATCTGAGGCCTGGCGGGAGATGAATAGTAGGTTATATAAACTGAGGGATGCCGCGTATGATCTACAGTCCATTTTTACCTTTCAAGGAACAACTATTAAGAATTCAAATGCTGATGCTGTGACGGCGATTTCCGAAGATAACGCCCTTGTTTCAAATTATAAAATAGACGTGCAGGAGCTGGCCCAAGCCCAATCTCTGGCCTCCAATAATATCAGTGTGGCCGATAGCGGCGAGGCTTTAGGACTTACTGGGAGTTTGAAGTTGACTGTGAACGGTGAGGAAACGCAGATCACTGTGGAGGCCGAGGACTCTTTACAATCTTTGGTGCAAAAGATCAATGATACAGAGGAGAGCGGGGTTACGGCCTCTGCGATTCAGGTAGGGACCGGTGAATATAAACTCACCTTGACCAGTAAAGAAACGGGTCTAGCCAATCAGATTAACATCGAGGAAAATCTTGGGGGCGCGCTGATCTTTACTGAGACGCAGGAGGCCAAAGACGCGGTGGTTTCTATCAACGGGTTAGCGGTGACCAGGTCCAGTAATACAATTACCGATGTGATCGAAGGAGTTACCTTAGAACTGAAAAAAGCCGGGGAATCAACGGAGCTTACTATCGAGACTGATAAAGAAAAGATTGTGGACGCGGTCAAGAAGTTTGTGGACGGTTACAATTCAGTAATGGCCTATATTAGTCAAAATAGCAGTTATACATATAATGAAACAACAGAGAAAGGTTCCTCTGGTCCCCTATTTGGCGATTCCGGATTGAGGTCTATCCAGACCCAACTAAAGAGTTATTTCAGTCAAGCTGTGAGTGGTGTGGCGCAGGAAGTAAACCAACTGGCCATGATCGGTATTACTGGCGCATCTGGAATAGAGGGGGCAAAATCCGGAAAGATTGAGTTTGATGAGGACAAATTTCTAGAGAAGCTGGATGATAATTTTGATGATATCAGTACGCTTTTTGGGGCGAAGTCCAGCGCGTCTGGGCAGGGAATTTTTGAGGGAATGTATGATTATCTCTTCGACGCCACCGGAGTTGAAGGTTTTGTCACCGGGAAAACAAACTCCCTAACGGCGCAGATTAAGGATATTGACGGTAGAATTGCATCTTATGAAGAGCGCTTGGAACAAAGGGAAGCGTACTATTATAGGAAATTTTCGGCGATGGAGACGGCTTTGGCCAAGATCCAAAATCAATCATCCTGGCTTACTGCGCAATTAGGCGTTTTGTATACTAAGTAGCCTTTTTTAAGGAGGGGTTTTATGTTCAGCGAGACCAATCCATACAAACGGTATCGGCAAACACAGGTGGAGACGGCAAACCCTTTGGATTTGATCATCATGATGTATGACGGGGCCGTCAAATTCTTGAACCAGGCGAAGACGGCTATGGAAGAAAAACAGATTGAGCAGGCGCATAATCTCATTCAAAGGGTACACCGGATCATCGAAGAGTTGAACTTCAGTTTGAATATGGAGGCCGGGGGCGAAGTTGCCGCTAATCTACGGCAGTTTTATAATTATATCGATGCCGAACTCTCCAGGGCAAACATGAGAAAAAGCCCGCAACTGATCGATGGAATTATCCGGCTCTTGACCGAGATGAAGGGTTCCTGGGTTGAACTGCGGGAAGCCCAAAAACCCAAGCAACAGGCGGTAGCCGCGAAATGACGGGCGCGTACACGAACGCGAACACGCAAGCGCAAACAGAAGCGAACGGTGAAAGTAAACTGGAGGCTTTGCGTAGCCTGGAGGAGCGCTATGATCGTCTGGCCGGTATAGTGCAGGATGAAAACGCCGACCCCCAACTGATTACCGACTTGAGCGCGGAGGCGGACGCGATTGTCGAATTTCTCAAGGGGCGGGAGAATTCTACGGAAATGGATAAAGCGTCCGCCCGTTCAGAACAGGAACTACTGCAGAGGTTAAGGGAGAAATCCCAGGCTGTTGAGGAGCTATTCGGGAAAGAACTGGGCCGGATCAAGGAGAGTCTGGGGGGGTTGAAACGGGGTAAAAAAGCGGTCAGCGCTTATGGTCCTCCGGCCGTGGGTATGGGTTATTCCGAGGGTAAATTCGTGGATAGAAAAAAATAATAGCGCTGTGTTAGCCAGGTGAAAGCATACATGAACCCTTGCGTAAAGGGTTTTTTTGTTTTAGTCAAGGATTGACGTCGGCTGGTATAAAACTGTGCATAAGCAGAGATAGGAGATAAATTTTCCCTGCTGCTTGCATAATTTCAGTTTTTAGGTATAATATTATTGTCTGGATTAACGTTCCTCTAATGGAGAAAGCGCTCCAAAAGAAGAATTGGTGCAGACGAAATTCCTGTTGGAAGGAGAGTCAAATTTTTAATGGCTTATGAGGACAAGACCTTAGTTTGTAAGGAATGTGGGGAAGAGTTTATTTTCTCCGCGGGTGAACAAGAGTTTTATGACGAGAAGGGATTCACCAACGAACCGGCGCGGTGCCGTGAATGTCGGCAAAAAAGGAAACAAAGAGGGCGGGACATGACGGAAGTGGTTTGCGCCAATTGTGGAGTGTCCACTCAGGTTCCGTTCACGCCTACGCAGGATAAACCGGTATATTGCAAAGCATGTTATGACATGATCAAAGCCGGTTAATTGAAGATATAGGTTGAAAGTTTCCGGACCTCCTTTGGCAGAACAAGGGAGGTCTTAGATTTTATAAGAACTATAGACTCACTGCTTAAAGAAGGTTTTTTTTCATAGAAATTGGTGGGTAAATAGAAAAAGTTTTAGCCCTTTTTGCAATAAAGGAAAGGATTTTTTGTTAACTAGGGGAATATATCTAGTAGAACCAGATTTATGGAAGGAGTTGATCTGATGGAGGTTAAGATTTTAGGTAAGAACATCGAATTAACCGACGCTCTCCGTCAATACGCGGAAAAAAAGGTATCAAAGATCGGCAAGTTTTTTGCCCAAGAACCTCTGGAAGCCCAAGTGAGTTTAGGAGTGGAACGAGGGCAACACATTGTGGATATTACCATTTCGATAAATGGTTTGTTATTACGCGGTGAAGAAAAGACCGGCGATATGTACGCCTCTGTAGACGGCGCCGTGGATAAGATTGAGCGCCAGATCCGTAAGTTTAAGACCAGAATCAACCGGCGTTTGCGGGAAGACAATAAGGTGGTTATCCCGCCTTCCCCAGAAAAAGTAGAAGAAGCTCCGGAACAAAAAATCGTGCGGACCAAAAGGTTCGCGATTAAGCCCATGTCCCCGGAAGAAGCAGTTATGCAGATGGAACTGTTAGGCCATGATTTCTTCGTCTATTTCAACGCCGACACAGAAGAGGTGAATGTGGTCTATAAACGAAAGGACGGCAATTACGGGTTGATTGAACCCGAGTTTTAGGGGTCCGAAGTTAAAAGGTGAAAGCGGTTTTCATTGGTAAACAAAGAGGCGGTTCGCATGGTTCCAGGCGGAACAGGTGAACCGCCTTGTTTTTATAGCCGCAAATAACCTGGGAAAAGCGACATCAATCGAAAAGATTACTGATTTTCCTAAATTTTATAGAAAATCCCAAAAAAATACTACGTCGGGGAGTGGGTGGAGATGACACAATATAAAGCAAAAAAAAAATTAAAAACACCATATATCGTATGCTAAAGCGCGTTTTAAGCAATTTTGCGAGGAAAATCAATAAAAAAATTAGCCGAAAAAGAAGGAATAGTTTAGTAAATGTCGAATGATGGTAAAATTAAGGAGTGATATATATAAGTCACAGTTTCCTGTGAATTGGGAGTCAATTATGGCAAGGGGAGGGTATATTTGGTGAAGGTGATTACAAAGACTGGGTGTCTTAAACTAAGTCAAAATACTAACCCCCTGATTATCCTAAGACCAGTGGTGATCAGGAAGGAATTAGATTATGATTAGGATCGCTGATATCATGACTGCGGATCCGGTAATCATCTCCCCTGAACGTAAAATCAGCCAGGCTATACAACTCATGGATGTAAATCGAATAGGGGGTTTACCTGTTGTCCGCGATCACAAGCTGGTGGGGGTGATCACCTCCCGGGATTTACGGGCCGTTGACCCGAATCAACAAGTCAAGGACCTAATGACTAAAGATGTGATTACAGTAAAACCGGAGACTCCGCTCTGGTTGGCCCAGGATTTATTGGAAAAAAACCGGATCGAACGTTTGGTAGTGGTGAACCAGAAACATGAAGTGGTTGGAGTGGTTACCAAAACAACACTCATGGCCGAGTATTGGCGGTACTGGGATCCCCTCACCCGTTTGCCCAGAGGCGAGATTATGGTCAAAAAGGGAGAGGAATTACTGGAGCAGGGGATTGAGGTCTCGATCATCTTCTTTGATCTGGATAACTTTGGACAAATTGATAAAGAACACGGGCATATTCAAGGGGATAATATCCTGCAACGTGTGGCCATGCTGTTAAAGAATAAAATCAGTCAGGACCTAGATGATTTTTTGTGTCGGTATGCCGGTGATGAATTTGCGGTCATCAGTTCGCGTACACTTCAGGAGGCCATTGGATTGGCGGAGATCATGATTAAAAGCGTAGGAAATTATTCATGGCCGGCGGGGATGACGGTCACCTGTTCGGCGGGGGTGGCCGGTGGGCGCAGGAAGGCGCCTCGTTCAGAACGACCGGAGGTTACCATCTGTCAATTGATTAACCTGGCCAGTCTGGCCTCGACTCGAGCCAAGCGGGAACACAAATCGGTGGTCGTGGCGGAGCGGTTGGAGTGCGGACCCATTGAAGAGGGACGAAACGGTAAACGGCCGTCTGGAAATAATCAAGTGAATAATCCTTTTGGCGCTATATCTTCCATGTAAATCCGCGCATTCCGTGCATGGAAGTAGAGGCTTCTAAGCCCAAATTTGCGGCAACTATTTATTACTATACCTATACCTATACCTATACCTATACCCACCGCAACTTCGTTATTCCCTCCTTTATCCATTTTGCCCTGGGCTTTTTTTTTTATTATCAAAAGTAATCGCTCATATAGTTGACGGCCTTGGGGAAAAGTCTGTAGAGTAAGGACAGGTGTTTTTCTTCACCAACCCAGAGCAGTTCAGGCGAGGTTCGAGCGGTTGCAGCCAGATTTTCCAAGATATAAGGGTCTCCGGCGAGCAGCCCGGTGAAAAAGGCGATCTCCGTTTTGACCGTGGGCGGTTTTGGCGAGGGAATACAGGCAAAGCAGCCGTTGTCAGCCGGAGTTAATTGAAAGACTCCGCAGTTTCCCGGGAGCAAGGGATCATGGATTTCTATGTTAAGGGTAAAATCCTTTAGGGGACAGGGTAATTTCTGGAGGAAACCGGAAAGATCGGTTATCCTTCCCAGCATAAAAGGTTCAACGGTGTTCGCGATCTCCCTGTGCTGCCGGAGAGTGGTTTGATCGGCGCGGGGGATCTTTCTTTCCGAGGTTGTAGTCTGGAGAGAGTCGATCAAAGGATCGGACAGGGGCGCTGCCCAGGTCAGGCTGGAAGCGCTGCTTCCTAGGATGTTTCGGAGCAGCGTTTGACCGGCGCTGCAGGTGGTATAAGCGATTTCTCTAATCGTCGGTTCCTTTTTATTTATGTAAGTCAGGGCATAACCTGTAGGATGCCCGTGGCTGTCTAAGGAGAGCCGAGTCTTACCGCCTTCCAGGTAGAGGTCGAAGAGTAGACCTTCCCAATCTTGATCACTCCGCAACAGCGCCCCAGGGAAGTCCTTGGCCCACTCAGTATAGATTGTTTTTAGGTGTGCGAGGATGGACTTCGGAGGGCGCTGTGGGAAAAGCCTGATCTCACCCGTAGATTCTTTTGTAGAAGCCGGGGGGAAGGCGCGCGCGCTTGGGAAGGCGTCCGCTTGCTCTTTGTCAACCGTAGAGGTGAAGCGGAGGAGCCGGCGCCTGGAGACTATTCCCCAGCCCAGTCTGGTGTAGAACTTGACATTAAACGGGAGGAGGATGGTAAAGGCCTTGCCCTCCTGCGCCAGATGTGTCAAGGAGGCTTTCAGGAGTTCTTTGGCAAACCCCTTCATTCTAAACTCCGGCATGGTGGCCACGGCAATAAGATAAGCGGAAGAAAAGGTTTTCTTTCGGAAGCGTAGTTGATACGGGGCCATATGCAGATCAGCGGCTAATTCTTTCGTTCCGTTTTCAGTCTCTTGAAAGAGGCCGAGAAATTCCTGAGCCTTGGCTCGCCTGTGGAAATACCACTCCACAAAGGCCGATTGGTCATCAAAGCAGGTTTCCCAGACTCTCTTGGCTGTGTCGAGTTCTCCTCCTTTTAGTGTCCTAATCATCATTTTTTTCTCCCGGTTCTTCCCTGATCATAAATTTTCTAATCATGCGGGTAGGATGATATCTGCGCTTTGCCTCCCGCAGACCGGGGATTCCCAGGTCATCTTCGCGATTGATATATTTTGTTTCCGACC
>Ga0209075_1004762_pt1 | contig 10723 bp, 9 predicted proteins | sample Stecom2011_FD_187523 | JGI IMG/M metagenome (GOLD analysis project Ga0209075, IMG submission 187523) | Agricultural soil microbial communities from Utah to study Nitrogen management - Steer compost 2011 (SPAdes) (version 2) | ecosystem: Environmental > Terrestrial > Soil > Agricultural land...
CCATGATCCACCGAGTTTCGCACAAGATGCACCAGTGGATCGGCCAGTGCTTCCACCAGGTTTTTATCCAGATCTGTCTCTTCACCTACCAGCTCAAGATCAATCTCTTTTTTCAGATTCCGAGCCATATCTCGCACGACCCGCGGGAAGCGACCAAAGACCTTTTTGATCGGCTGCATCCGGGTTTTCATCACCGATGTTTGCAAATCGGCGGTGACAATATCCAGGTTTGCCACAGCCTTGGAGAGGGCTTCATTTTGCGTGGTATCACCCAGTCGCACCAAGCGGTTACGCACCAGCACCAGCTCGCCCACCATATTCATAATTTCATCGAGCCGTTGAGTATCCACCCGCACGGTAGTTTCAGCCGTGACCACTGGTGTGTCGCGTTTAGCAGTTACAGGACGAGGGGCAGCCGCAGGTTTGGCAGCCACGGGCTCGCTGGCTGTCTGAGGTTCAGGCGCAGAAGACCGAGAACTCTCAGCCTCAACGTCATTATCTACTACTGATGAAGGGATTGTTTTCTCGCCGTTCACAGCACCGGGCGGACGTCCCTTGCCATGCAATTGATCCAGTAAAGCTTCAAATTCATCATCGTCAATTTCGTTCTCGCTCTGCCCCGCATTGGGTGTTACAGGCGGCGTGCTGGAAGCGGTAACTGTTTCCGAGCTGACGCCAGGAGCACGCCCTTTCCCATGCAGCTCATCGAGCAGTTTTTCAAACTCATCATCAGAGATTTTATCACCAGCACCGCTGAAACTTGTTGCTACAGAGGCACCGGGGCTTTTTCCCTTACCGTGCAACTCATCCAGCAGAGCTTCGAATTCATCATCTGTAATATCATCGTTGGATGTCTGGCTCGCTGGCGAATCTTCACTGACTCCTGTGCCTAACGCATCGAGCAAAGAATCAAACTCTGCATCGGTAATATCGCTTCCAGCTCGGATTTTATCCGCCGTGGGACGGACAGTGTCGCTGACGGGCGCAACATCTGCCGAACCAAGCGCTGACAAGGATTCGCCATTGACCAAGTCCCCCAGCGCTTGCAATAATTCTGGCGTTGCGGGCGTGACTTCTTCGTGTTGTTGTAGTTGGGAAAATTGTTGATTAACTGTATCCAGAGCCTGCAGCACCACATCCATAAGCTCAGAGGTTACCTGGCGCTGGCCATTGCGGAGAATATCGAAAAGGTTTTCGGTGACGTGGCAGCACTCCACCATCGGCGTCAACTGCAAAAATCCAGCTCCACCTTTTACCGTATGAAAGCCACGAAAAATTGCATTGAGCAAGTCTCTATCATCGGGCCGGCGCTCCAGCTCGACGAGCTGTTCCGACAGGTTCTCCAGAATTTCTCCGGCTTCTACCAAAAAGTCCTGCAGAATCTCTTCATCATCACCGAAACCCATTCAATTACCCTCTAGAAACCAAGACTGGACAGCAGATCATCCACTTCGTCCTGACTGGCCACCACATCTTTCTTATCTGTATCAATCTGCGGTCCTTCGCCACTACTTTTAGGCTTATCGACCACCAACACTTTTCCTTCATCATCGGTTTCGATATGAATGCCTGTGATTTCCTCTACCTGCCCGGCAATTCGCACCAGGCTGACCAAGTCTTGTTCCACATCGGTGATCAAACTCATAACCCGCTTGAGCACTTGGCCGGTCAAGTCCTGAAAGCCTTGCTCCAATATAATATCTTGCAAGTTGCGCCCTAATTGCTCAGCGCCAGATTCCATCTGCCCCAAAAATGTATCCATACGGCCGTAGAGCTGACGAAACTCCTCAGCGTTCATTTCGCCTTTCTGCAGACGCTGCCACTCTTCCTTTAGTTGACTGGCTTCCTGGCCGAGGCTGGTGGCGATCGGCGCTGCCTCTTCCACCATATCCATGGTTTTGTCCGCTGCTTTTTGGGTTAAATCCAACACATAACGCAAACGATTTGACGCATCGCGTATTTCCGACTGGGGAACGTCCGCCTGCTCCTCACCAAAATCGCCATTCACATTAAAGTTGACAATGGCATTGTGCAGTCCGCGCGTCAGTCGACCGACCGATTGAAAAAGATGGGCTTCTCGGGAAGCAAGAATGCCATTGATTAATTTGGACGCTTCATCAAAGTCATTGCTCTGCAGTTTTTCCACCAGCAAGGCGGCACTTTCTCGCAATTCCTTGACGAATATTTCGTTTTCCTGTGCTTGTATACTTGAAGTCATGGGCCTGCCTTATCAACCAGGGCGAGGCAGAACACGGATAGCCAGTGCAGTGATTAAAATGCTGTACTGCAGCCGTATTTGCCGTCGCCTAATTTACCCGCTCAAAGATTTTCTCGATTTTTTCTTTTAATGCCTGAGCAGTAAAAGGCTTAACCACATAACCGCTGACGCCAGCTTGTGCCGCCTCAATAATTTGATCGCGCTTGGCTTCGGCAGTAACCATCAAGACCGGTAAACTTGCCAGTTTCTCATCGGCTCGTACCGCGCGCAGCAGATCGATACCGTTCATGCCGGGCATATTCCAGTCGGTCACCAAAAAATCAAATCCACCATTTTTCAACATGGGCAACGCAGTCACCCCATCGTCTGCTTCATGGGTATTGCTGAAGCCCAAGTCGCGCAGCAAATTTTTAATGATCCGCCGCATTGTCGAGAAGTCGTCGACAATAAGAATCTTCATATTTTTATCCAATGCAGCCTCCAACAGCCCATGCGAGATGAAATCTATTAACGCTCAGTCTAGCGTAGCTCGCCTTATTTTTCACAACTCAACCCCTACAACGAGCCGCTTTATAATCGTGTGTGCCGGCGTCGATGCCGCCAGCCTTACAGGAATTTTTCCAGCAACCGAAGAAATTACTGGGAAATACCCTACCGGTCAATGCTCTACTGTCCAGTCAGTCATTCTACCCCTCAACCGAGCGGCTGCCTGGGAGTGGATTTGACTGACCCTTGACTCACTGACGCCCAAAATTTGACCAACTTCTTTAAGATTAAGCTCTTCTGTGTAATAAAGTGCTAATACCATTTTTTCCCGTTCAGGCAATTGATTTATCGCCTCCGCCAGTGACTCTTTTAACCGGTCGTGAGAAACCATCTCTTGCGGGTTGGCAAACTCACTGGTTGTCACCACATGAGCAGGTTGATTGTCTTCGGCAAACGACTCATCAAAGCTGAACAGACGGCTGGAGTTAGTATCGCTCAGCATACTGTGATACTCCTCCAGTGGAATGCCGATCTCTGCAGCGACTTCATTGTCTTCAGCGTCGCGACCTACACGGGCTTCAACGCGATTAACAGCCTCCGAGATTCTCCGCGCATTGCGGTGTACCGAGCGCGGCGCCCAATCCCCGCGACGCATTTCATCAACGATAGCGCCACGGATACGAATTCCCGCATAGGTTTCAAAACTTGCGCCTTTGCCGGCATCATATTTTTGCGCGGCCTCTATCAACCCAATCATGCCCGCCTGGATTAAATCGTCCACCTGTACGCTGGCAGGCATACGCATCATCATATGGTGGGCAATTCGCTTCACCAGGGGAGCATAATCTTCAATGCTTATTGCCTGCGTTTGCTGCCGTGTTTCGGTATACATAGCCAACCCATTTGCCGCATTCATCGTGTTAATACCCGGGATGTGCCGCTGCCAATAATCGCTCCACAAAAAACTCCAGCCGCCCGGTAGGCGTTGCCGGCAATGGCCAGCGATCCACCGCCTCGGCTATTTTTACAATCGCCCGAGAAGCCTTGCTATGAGGAGCATATTCCAGCAATGCGCGTTGCCTTTGCACGGCCAAGCGCACATTCTCATCAAAAGGCACTTGCCCCACATACTGTAAGGTCACCTCAAGAAAGCGCTCGCAAACCTTGTTCAGTTTATTAAACATGGCTTCGCCTTCATGAGCGGTGCGCGTCATATTAGCTACCACCCGAAAACGCTGCAGGCCATATTCGCGATTCAGCAACTTAATCAAAGCATAGGCATCAGTGATGGAGGAAGGTTCGTCACAGACCACTACAATCACTTCATTAGCCGCTCGCACAAAGCTTACCACCGTATCAGAGATGCCGGCAGCCGTATCGACTATTAATATATCTACTTGATCGCTCAATTCGCTAAAGGCACTGATTAAGCCAGCGTGCTCTGCCGGTGAAAGTGCGGCCATTTTTTGTACCCCAGAGGCAGCGGGTACAATTTTAATACCGCCAGGGCCAGTCACCAATACTTCCTGCAGGGAATGCCTTCCTTCCAGCACATCCGCCAAGGTATAAGTGGGAGTCAATCCCAAAAGGACATCGACATTTGCCAATCCCAGGTCGGCATCCAGCAGCACTACACGACGACGCATCTGCGCCAGAGCTATGCTCAGGTTAACCGACAGGTTGCTTTTACCGACGCCTCCTTTACCACCGGAGACAGCAATAACCTGTACTGGGCGATTTTGATTCATGTTAATTCTTTCTCCTGCAGGCGATGCATAACAACCAGCCGATCTGCCTATGCCTGATGTGTTTTTTCACGGCGCGCTACCAACCGCTGAGCGCGAGTCAGCAAATTCGCCGCTTGCGGCACGGCTATATTCCGGGGCACATCCTGCCCATCGGTAGTATAGGCTATTGGCAAGCGGGCACGCATCACCACACTCAACGCTTCACCCAGGCTCTGGGTTTCATCCAACTTGGTAAGAATACAGCTTTTCAGGCCGGCGAGGGCATAGGCATGCAGGCTGGCTTTGAGCATTTGCATTTGGCTGTTGGCCGGCAGAACCAAATGCGTATAAACCTTGCGCAGCCGTGCCAACGTTCGCAATTGTGGTTTGAGCGCCGGATCTCCGGGGCGCATACCTGCCGTGTCTATCAGAATCAACTCGCAGCGGCGCAAACTGCGCAGCACATGATCAAGTGGATTGTTTTCATCGACTACGCGTACAGGAACACGCAAAATAGCCCCTATGCCTTTTAGCGCTTCACGGCCGGCCACGCTGGAGGTGTCCGTCGTCACCAAAGCGACTTTGTCTGCGCCCTTGGCCATCACGTAGCGTGCCGCCAATTTGGCAATGGTCGTTGTTTTACCAGCCCCGGTCGGGCCCACCAGCGCGTGCACCCCGCCCTGAGCGACAATATCGGTAGCATGCACCGGCAGTTGCCGCGCCAGACGCTCCAGTGCCAGCGGCCAGGCCTTGGCCAGCGTTTTCTCACGTGTTGTTAAAGCCCCAGCAATGCCTTCATCAAAACCCATACGCACTAAACGCCGTGCCAGAGTTCCTGTCACCTTACGCGAGCCGCCGGGCGGTTCACTGCCCAGGCGAGTCAACTGCTCTTCCAGCAGTATACGCATCTCCGCCAACTCTTCTTGTAACTGGCTGATGTCGGTGGTTTGCGAGGCTGTTTTTTCTACCGGCGCAGGGCGCGGGGCCAAGGGCTTCAGGCCATAACGCTCGGCCGCCGTTTGCGAATCCTGGGCAGCGGTGCGGGAAACACGGATGCCGGCATTGACGACCTGGTTGTCTTGCAGATATTCATTGGCTGAGTCGACCGCCAGGCGCTCGGCCTCGCGGCGGCGGGTGGCCAGCTCGATAGCACGGGCAATCTCCGGCCCACTCTTGGTGGCCGCGGAAGACGTCATATTTTCCGACATGGGTACAGCCGACGGCTCGTCATTATTGGCAGCCGTCACCGGTGTTATCGCCGCAGGTGAAGACGTTTCATTCACCAAGGTCGTCACCAGTTCGACCCCTTCTTTGACGCGACGGCTGGAGAGAATAATGGCATCGGCGCCCAACTCTTGACGCACTAATTCCAACGCTCTGCGCATATCGGCGGCAACAAATCGTTTAACTTGCATAATTCTCTCCTGGCCCCAGGCTATTTATCAGCACTAACGGCAGCATCAATGGTGATTTGTTTGTTATCCGGTATTTCGTTGTAAGCCAGCACAGTCATATCGGGCAGGGCGTGTCGTACAAAGCGCCACAACATGGCCCGAATGGGAGCTGCCACTAATAACACCACCGGCTTACCCGCTACTTCTTGTTGCTGAGCAGCCCTTTTCAACGATTTTTGTAATTGCTCTGCCAAGCCCGGTTCAATATAGGCGCTATCCTCAGCGCCAGATTTTTGTGCCTGGCTCATGGTACCCAGCAATAACTGTTCCAGCTCTGGCTGCAGGGTAATCACTGGAATGCCAGGCTCCGTCCCCACCAGAGCCTGGGCAATTTGACGCGATAACGCGACCCGTACCACAGCGGTCAGAGCGGCGGGATCTTGACTCTTGTGTCCGCTGCCCGTCAGGGCTTCGGCAATAGTGCGAATGTCCCGAATGGCGACCTTTTCTCGCAACAGGTTTTGCAGAACCTTCAGCAGCACGTTAATACTCAGAGTATTGGGCACCAGCTCTTCGGCCAGCTTGGGCGAATGCTTAGTGAGCATATCCAATAATTTCTGCGCCTCTTCGTGACCCATAAGCTCGTGTATATGCCCTTGTAATATCTGATTAAGGTGAGTGGCGATTACGGTACTGGAGTCCACAACCGTATAGCCCAACGTTTGCGCTTGTTCTTTTTGATTACTGTCTATCCAGATGGCATCCAGTCCGAAAGCGGGATCCTTGGTGGCCGTACCTTCCAGAGCGCCAAAGACTTGTCCCGGGTTAATCGCCAAGTCCCGCTCGGGATACACCTCTCCTTCAGCCGCCGTAACGCCCATCAAGCTGATGCGATACTGATTGGGCATCAATTCCAGATTGTCGCGAATGTGCACTGTGGGCACTAAAAAACCCATCTCTTGAGAGAGCTTTTTACGTACCCCCTTGATCCGTCCCAGCAGCTCACCGCCCTGCCCTTTGTCCACCATGGGGATAAGCCGGTAGCCAATTTCCAAACCGATAACATCCACTGGCTGCACATCTTCCCAGCCCAGCTCAGTGACCGGCGGCGCGCCAGCGGGCAATGCAGGTGCTTCTGCGCCGGCCAGTGATGCACTGGGTTGGCGCTGGGCAGAGCGCTCAGGAATCTGCGCTCCGGCAGGATAATAATCGTCCTCCACGGTTTCTGGCTGGCGCTTGCGCCAATAAATGTAATAAGCCACGGCGGCACATACCAGGCCCAACCCCATAAATGCCACATGAGGCATGCCGGGGATGGCCCCCATAATAAACAGCATCAAAGCGGCAATGGCCAAAGCCCGGGGCGAATTAAACATCTGGGAAAGAACTTGGCCACCCATATCCTGGGAGCTATTGACCCGCGTCACCAAAATGGCGGTAGCCGTAGACAGCAAGAGCGAGGGAATTTGTGCGGCCAGGCCATCGCCAATCGTCAGCAGGATATATTTCTGCATGGCCTCACCAAACTCCAGTTGATGCTGCACCATGCCAATACTCAAGCCACCGATAATATTAATAACCAAAATCAGCATACCGGCGATAGCATCGCCTCGAACAAACTTACTGGCACCGTCCATAGAACCGTAAAAGTCGGCTTCACTGGACACTTCCTGACGCCGCTGACGCGCTTCGTCCTGATCGATCAACCCGGCATTAAGGTCGGCATCAATAGCCATTTGCTTGCCCGGCATTGCATCCAGGGTGAAACGTGCGCTCACTTCCGAAATACGCCCTGCCCCTTTGGTCACCACCACAAAGTTGATAATCATCAAAATCAAGAAGACCACCAGCCCCACAGCATAGTTACCGCCGATGACCACCTCGCCAAAAGCTTCGATCACTTTACCGGCCGCATCCCCACCTTCGTGGCCATACAACAGCACCACCCGGGTGGAGGCAACATTCAGCGCAAGACGCAACAGTGTGGCCACCAGCAAGATGGTGGGAAAGGAAGCAAAATCCAGAGGACGCAGGGCGTACACTCCTACCAGCAGCACCACAATGGAAAGGGCAATATTAAAAGAGAAGAGGACGTCCAGGATCAACGGCGGAACGGGCAATATCATCATGCCCAGCAATATCATCAGAAAAATGGGGACGCCCAAGTTGCCCTGGCCCATAATTCTTAATTGGCCCAGGGCTTCTCGACCCGACGCCCGATTCAAACTTGGAAGTGAGGGAAATGCCATAGTGTAGTTTTTTTGACGCCCATAGGTTTTTTTAACGATATCGCAAGAAGCGTACCTACTTGTCTTTAAGGCAGAAAAAACACACTAAACAGGCGTTAATCGAATCTCATATCCGGAGGAACCGTCAAATGCTGAGGGTACTGGGGCCTGTCACCCCGGCCTCGACGGTAATTACGCAGGCCGAATACATAAGCCAATACTTGAGCCACGGCCATATACAACCCTTCGGGTACTTCGCCGTTTTCTTCCGTGGTGTGATAAATTGCACGCGCCAAAACCTTGGCTTCCACAATTTCCACATTGTGAGCCTTGCCAATTTCGCGGATTTTCAAGGCGATATGATCAACCCCTTTGGCCAACAGAATAGGCGTTTGCATGGTTTGGGGATCATATTTCAGGGCCACCGCATAATGAGTGGGGTTGGTAATAATCACGTCGGCTTCAGGCACATTGGCCATCATGCGGCGCTGGGACATTTCTCTTTGCAGCTGGCGAATCCGTCCTTTCACCTCTGGCTTACCTTCGGTGTCCTTGTGCTCGTCTTTGACTTCCTGAAATGACATTTTTAGTTTTTTGTTGTGATCCCACAATTGAAAAGGCACATCAATCATAGCAATGGCAATGGTCACTGCGGCCAAGGCGATTGCGGCATAAGCGTTAATGGTTAGGGATTCAATAATGCCGCGTTCAATATCCAGCAGCCCCAGGCTTAACAGCTCTCGCTCCCAAAAATACAGCGCCGCAATAGCGGTCAGCATCACCACTGCCACCTTGCCTATCGACTTGCCCAATTCCACTAGCGACTTTACCGAAAACATACGCTTAAGGCCGGCCAAAGGGCTTAAACGACTGAATTTGGGCGCCATAGCTTTGGCACTTAACATCCAGCCACCGAGCCCAATGGGGCCGGCGATGGAGGCGATTAACAAAATAATTAACAAAGGCGCAAGCGCTAATAAGCCTTCGTAAAAAGAACTGGCCAGATTGGCCACCATGGCTGAGGTATCGAAAGCTTCGTCGTGGGAGAGAGAAAAGTTATTCGCCGCAAGAGCAGTAAAACTCTTGCCGATTGCAGGACCAAATAATGCCAGACCCACCGTACCTGCCAGTAATATGGCAGTGGTGGTCAAGTCTCGGGAACGGGGAATCTGTCCATCCTCGCGGGCCTTTTCCAATTTTCGCGGGGTAGGTTGTTCCGTTTTTTCCTGACTGCTATCGCCGCCGCCACCTTCCGCCATTAAGGAATCCTCAATAAGCCGCGAGAAAAGAGAACAATATCATCCATGACCTGGTAAAAATGCGGCAGAAAAACTGCCAGCGCCAACCACATAAAAAACAACCCCAGAATCAAGGTCAAGGGAAAACCGACAGTAAACACGTTGATCTGAGGGGCCGAGCGGTTCATAACACCAAAGGCAACGTTAATCACTAATAGAGCCGTAAACACCGGCAGAGCAATCACCAGGGCGGCGCTAAACATCCAGGAGCCCAGCGCAGCAATAGCGACAAAATCAGTTTGCGTTAATCCTGTCGCTACTGGCAAGGTGGTGAAACTTAAAACCACCATTTCTATTACAATCAAATGGCCGTTGACCGCCAGAAAAACCAGCGTCGATAAAAGTAAGTAGAACTGCGACAAGACGGTAACCGTAATGCCGTTACTGGGGTCGTTCATGGAGGCAAACCCCAGACCCATTTTCATGGCTATAAACTGACCGCCCAAAACAAAAATATGCAGCGCCACTTGCAAACTAAAACCCAAGGCCAAGCCTACCAGCACTTCTTTAGTGACCGCTGCCATGCCTTCAGCGCTAAAAAAAATGATGTCGGGAAAAGGAGGTAATAAAGGACTGGCCAACAAAGTCACCATTACCGCTAATAGCACGCGAGCGCGTACGGCCACCGTGCGCGCGCCGATAATCGGCATCGCCATAAACAGTGCGCCAATACGCAAAAACGGCCACAGATACTGGCCTATAAAGGCCTGCAGCTGCGCTTCATTCAGGACGATGGCTTCCACAAGGTTAGCCAATCAATATAGGAATGTTATTAAACAGACGATTGAAAAGATCCATAATTTCCATCGCCAACCAGGGCCCGGTAATCATGATGGTAATTAACATCACAATCAGCCGAGGCAAAAAACTTAGGGTTTGTTCATTAATTTGAGTTGCCGCCTGAAACATACTGACGATTAAGCCCACCAACAAACTGGGTCCGACAATAACCAGCACCATCAGTACGGTTAAGTATAATCCGTCGGCAAAGAGCCCTAATGCGACTTCAGGTGTCATAGGCTAGACTCCGAAGCTTGCGGCCAGCGTGCCAATAATCATCGCCCAGCCATCTACTAGCACAAACAACATGATTTTAAATGGCAGCGATACAATCAGTGGCGACAGCATCATCATCCCCATCGCCATCAGCACACTGGCCACAACAATGTCGATTACCAAAAATGGAATAAAGATAATAAAGCCTATCTGAAAGGCTGTTTTCAACTCACTCGTTACAAATGCCGGAACCAATATATTAAAGGGCGTTTCCTCGGGAGCGGCTATAGGTGGAGCATCAGCAATGCCGACAAATAAAGCGATATCCGTCTCGCGCGTTTGCGCCATCATAAAACGATGAAAAGGTTTGGCGGCG
>Ga0209075_1004763_pt1 | contig 10722 bp, 16 predicted proteins | sample Stecom2011_FD_187523 | JGI IMG/M metagenome (GOLD analysis project Ga0209075, IMG submission 187523) | Agricultural soil microbial communities from Utah to study Nitrogen management - Steer compost 2011 (SPAdes) (version 2) | ecosystem: Environmental > Terrestrial > Soil > Agricultural land...
ATTGTGATGTTGACAATTTAGCCGACACTGCTACCATTGTATTGCCCGAATCTGTTATGAATAACGTTTGGGAATTAGATCAAAAGATTAAACGAGGTTCTGAAGTAATTATACAATTAGGCTATAACGATGATTTACAAACAGAATTCACAGGCTATGTACAACGCATTACAAACGATGGTTCTTTAATCATTCATTGCGAAGATTCTTTGTTTTTGTTCCGTGTGGCTGTACCTGATAAAGAATTTAAAAACGTCACGTTAAAGCAAATTGCTGAATACCTGGTGCAAAATGTTGATCCGTCTTTTACGGTTAATTGTGATTACGGTATCACTTACGAAAAGTTTACCATTCATCAGGCAACCGCTTTTGATGTTTTAAAAAAGCTTCAAGACGAAACTAAAGGTAATATCTATTTTGATAACCAAAACAAAGTATTGCACATACATCCGGCTTATGTTGAAATTGGTAGCAAAGTAAACTATTCTTTTCACGTAAACATAGAAAGTTCCAGTATGGAGTTTAAACGAAAGGAAGATAAAAAAGTAGAAATAACGGTAGAAAGTACCGACACAAAAGGAAAAGTAAAAAGCGTAACGGTTGGCACAACAGGTGGCGATAAAACCACTTTAAAAGTGGGCGCTATGAGTGAAGCCGATATGAAGAAAGTAGCAGAAAGCGCCTTACAAAAACAAATGTACGACGGTTACGAAGGAACGTTCAACGGTTGGCTTATTCCAAAGGTAAAACCAACAGACTCGGCACATATTGAAGATTTAGATTACGAGTACAAAACAGGCAGTTATTACGTAAAAGCTGTAACAACAAAATTCAGCCGTTCGGGCGGTTCACGCACGGTTAAATTAGGCATACAATTAAACTAATGGGAAAAGAAACAGAAATAAAACAAGCATTGATGAAAGTGTTGGGAATACAGCCCGACAGCTTTATCCGTGGTGTGGTAAAATCAGTTTCTAATCAAACGTGTAGTGTAGAGCTTTCAGGCGGTTTAGTTGTTTCAGATGTTAAGCTAAAAGCAGTTATAACCGATGAAGACGATTACATCATAGAAACGCCAGTTGTAGGTTCGGATGTGTTGCTGACAGGTTCTTTAAATGATTTGGTTGTACTGAAATGTGATAAGATTCAAAAGTTTGAGTTTTCACAAAACGGATTAAAAGTCCTTTATGATGCCGATGATAAAAAGGTGTCAATGAAGAATGATCAAGTTAATTTATTAGATGTGCTGTTGGAGTTTACCAACCATTTTAAAACCGATTACAAACAATTTACAAGTAATGGACCAACAAATGGAGCTTTGCCTACAAGTGTACAAGCAATCGCTACAATTGAAAACAAGTTTAAACAACTTTTAAAATAGCTTTAAAATGGCATTAAACAAGGAAGATTTAAAAAATAACATCATTCAGATAATGGAAGATATGCGTAAACGCACCGAAAATGCTGACGAAGAGTATGCAGAACGTTTGTCTGATGCTATTGATAGTTACGTTAAGGCGGCGACTATTGTATATACAACAGGTTTAACCGCTCCAAACGGACCCGTAACAGGAACATTTGAAGGTAATTTAAATTGATATGCCAAAAGACAAAGGCTTACAGCTGAACGATAATACTACTACAGGTGAAATCCTTGATTTAAAAATTGAAGTAGTAAAAGATGCTGAAGGAAAAATAAAAAGTGGTTTGGTCGTGAAAAATACCCTACAGCAAAACCAAGCTTTGATATTAATCACCCAACCAGGTGAAAATAAATTCAATCCCGATTTAGGTGTTGGTATTGCCGATATGTTGTTAGACCACGATTATTTGAATTACCGCCACCGCATACGAGAACATTATGCAAAAGACGGGTTAAAAGTAACTCATTTAGATTTATACGAAAATAAACCATTGAGAATAGATGCGAACTACTAAGGTACAACAAGGACAAACGTTTTTTGACTCGGTGATTGAAACAACTGGAGATGTTACCAATGCATTTGATATGGCATTGGCAAATGATATCAGTGTAACAGACGTATTATTTAATCAAATGGATTTGGTTGTGGCTGGAACAGAAAAGAGAACAGTGACGCAGTTATTTAAAATTCAAAAACCGGCAACCCAAGACAACGATGAAACATTCAACGAAGCATCAAACTATGTATTTCCGCAGGTTTTACCCTTTATACTATAACTATGGCACGCGAATTATCAGAAATAAAGCAACAAATAACCGACGAGTGGATTAACAACGAAACCATTCAAGAACGTTATGAGCTTGTACCCGGGCAAACCTTTGAACAGCAATTTAGCAAGGTATCTATTGAAAACATACTGTTTAATGTGATAGCCTTTGCTATTTGGTTCTTTGAAAAAACATTAGACTTATTTCGCACCGAAATCAACGACGAAATTGCCAAATCACGCATCCATACGCAAAAGTGGTACAGAGAAAAAGCTTTGTCATTTATGTATGGATACGATTTAAACGACACCGACAATTACGACACAACCGGACTAACCGATGAACAAATAGCAACCGCAAAGATTATTGCGAATGCTGCACCGGTAAAAATGCAAGGTTATTTGCGGGTGAAAGTGGTTAAGCGTGTGGGCGATGAACTTGCACCTTTATCATTAGCAGAATTAAATGCTTTTACAAGTTATATGAATTACGTAACCGATGCCGGAACGTATGTGATTCCAACAACAGACCCAGCTGATGATTTAAAGCTGACTTTGGATGTTTATTACAACGATCTGATTTTAGCCGGTGACGGCTCAAGATTGGACGGAACGGATGCAACTCCGGTTCTTGATGCTATTAAAAATTATTTGAAGTCATTGCGTTTTAATGGTTCTTTCATAGAATCAAAGCTTGAAAAAGAAATCGAAGCTGTGGACGGTGTATCAATGGTAAAAGTGGTCGGAGCGTGGAGCAAATACGGTTCTTATGATTATGAATCAACTATCAATCCAAACGCAGGAAAAATCAACGAAATACGCATAGCCGATGCGGGATATATGAAGATCGACGAAGCAAACACAGTAATCAACTTTATTGCATTTAACGATGAATAGTATTTACAACATCAATTGGTTTCGTTTGGTTAAAATGTTGATTTTGCCCGCTGTTAACAAGCCTACACTGTTAGCTTTTATTAATTCGGCATTGGCACCCATTAGAACTAATTACGATAAGTTTCTAATTTTTAAGGAAAATGCGGAATATCGTGTAAAACACAACGGACAAATCTGTTACCTGCAAAAAATGCTCAACGATAAGTTTGACCATTCGTTAAGGCGGATCCGGGTGCAGAATGTAAAACCAAAAGAACGATTGTGGTTCTATTACGAGCAAGATGATAAACCGGTATTCTTTTATAACGAAGAGGATCATCCGGTATTTTTTTACAATCCTGAGGATTATTACAACGAGTCTGATTTTGAGGTGTTAATCCCTTCGGTTTTGGCTGCTCAAATCAATCAAATGACAGTTCATATAAACTATTACAAACTATACTCAAAAAACCATCAAATTAAAGAGATATGAAAAAGATTCTTTTTTCCGGAACCGGCTTTCCGGGCGGTATTAAAACATTACAAACGCTTCAAGACAACACACTCAACGTAGTGCAAGGCTTGGCACGTCAGCATGAAAATTACACCGTATTATACGGCATGGAGGTTAATGGTGCCGGAACGGTTATAAGTGCCGGAGCGTTTGTGTATAACGGTGAAATCATTCCGTTTGTAGAATCGCCCACAGGAACAAAAATCACTATTAACGAAACGATTGAACAATCAAATTTCAACACCAATCCAAACAATGAAACTTCTTTGGAAACGCTACCGGCTTATTCTTTTAAATCGGCACAGACAGGAACCGGAGGCATTCATACGTTTGATACCGTGCAGTTAAAAAGGTATATAAATCGTAGAGTACTGGCAAAAGGTGTGGTGCATGATGCTGATATTTATTTTCAGGAATTTTTAGGAGGTGCAGTTGTTAATGTGGATATTCCGCTTCAAACAGCAGATTATGAAATACAATATACACTACGTACTGAAGGCACAACGAGTGGTGTATTTACACACGAACACATGATCATTGATTCAGGTTCAAACCAGTTCCGTATCGCTATTAAAGGCGCACGCTATGAAACCAGAACGTATAAAATAGAATGGCAAATTTTAAAACCTTAGAAACATGGCACTGCAAAAATTAAACATACCGAATAAAACAGACAATGCCGCCAAAAAGAAACTGGTTGCGAGCAACGAGATAGGTACTAATGAAACATTGCTGGCAAATGAAGTTAATGCTTTGATAGCTAAAACAAATGAATTGGTTGATGCGTATAATTTCGGTGCACCCATTACGGCGTTTAACTTTAAAACCAATCTGCCTACTTACGCCGATTTATTATTACTAACCGATTTAGAAGTTAACGACGGGTACGGGGTTATTGCCGATGGTTTGGTGTATGTTTGGAATGGTACGGCGTTTCCTCCTGAAGGTGATGGGATGGATTTGGGGTTGAAGCCTGATGAAAATAGTAAAGTTGAAGAAGGTAATCTGTTAGCTGTTAGTGGTGGAGAGGTTTCGAGGGTTTTTAATGAAATAGGGGTTTTTACAGAAGAACCAAGCTCTTACAATCCAATCGAACCATTATTTGGATTACCAAGAACTGATTTGGAAACTAATCCAATATGGGGACAGGGTCATTTGAATTCAAGTGGAGAACCCGTGCCTACTTCGGAGTTTTGGATGCACACAAGAGGCTTTTATCCTTTACCAAAAGGGTGGTGGAGGCATAATCTATATATGCAAGAAAACAGACGACTATGTCTTTATGACGAAAATGAAAATTTAATTGAAACTATTTCTATTAGCAATGGTGTTCCATCTTCTGTTTTTGCGGAATTTTATATGCCTGTTGATGGTTTTTTTAGATTTTCATACCCAACTACGATTGACGCTAATCCAAATATTCTAAGTTTAGAAGAAAGAACATTTACAAGTGTATCTAAGCCTGATATAACAGATGATGTTTTTGTGAAAACCGAAACACTTGGCGATAAAATACAAGAAGACTTAAAAACAAATTATGGTGTAGATGGCATAGTAGCTAATACCGAATTTATAGAAGAGTTAATGGGTAGTTCTGTGGAGGATGAATCTTTATGGCGCGTTGGGTTCTTGATAGAGGGCGGCGGGGTAGAGGTTTCTGGAGCACGTTGGTACCATACGGTTAAATTTTATAAGCTACCAAAGGGGGTTTATAACTTTAGATTCTATTTTTCTGGAAATGCGAGGGGAATTATATATGATTTAGATGGGAATATTAAAGATTATTTGAGTAGAAGCGGTTCGACAGATACTTTCAATGGTACTTTCACCATTAATGAAGATAGCTTGATTAGATTTTCGCATAGAGAAGCCTCCGACCCAGAAGTACATAGATTGGCAGATATATTTATTAAAAATAGTGAATATATAACACCAACAGTTTTAACATCTTTAAATAAAGATTCATTTATATCTAATAACGTAAATATTATAAGAAATGTTTATTTAGACACATACAGACCAAAGAAAAAACGACCATTAGTCACAATTATATCTGACGATTGTCACGTAAGAAATGACACTTGGTTTACTCAGATATTAGACCAATATAACGTAAAGGCTACTTTCGCTGTGATTGGCTTAAGAACGGTTGAAGCTGATAATGGTACTAATTCTGATTACTTTACGTCTGAAAGATTAGTTGAATTGTACAAAGACGGTCACGATTTAGCTTCACATACTTGGACTCACACAAATAGTATGATAACACAAGGGTTGGAAGTTGCCGAAGAAGAACTTTCAAGAACAAAGGTGTTTGTTGAGCGACTTACAGACACATCTTGCAATATGTTTGTCAGTCCATTTGGAGTAAGAAACGCAAATATAGATAATTTAGTTTCAAAGTATTATGATGCTAATTTTATTAGTGGTTATGGAGTTAGGAATGAAGTACCTTTAGATAATTTTTTTTTAAACAGAGTTTCGTTTGACACTTCTGATACGAATTTTGCTCTACGATGGGATGATAGACTAAAGCCTGCTATTGATTCAGCTATTGCAAATAACGAATGGGTTATTTTCGCGGTACATCCCCAGTATTTACAATACAGAGATGGACATAACCCAGACGCCGCATTAAGAAGAGGTGAATTAAACCAATTGATAGAATACTGTATTGCTAATGATGTTGAAATTGTAACGGCAAAAAAAGGATACGAGTATTTTAAAAATTTTGTGAACATTGGAGTAAGAAGATATGACAGTATGGTTTATCAATTAGGGATGGATGGGTCTGAGTATAACTTGAATTACTTTGAATAATGCTAAAAAGAGCCTTTTTAAGGCTCTTTAGATTACCTAATTACAACTTTACCGTTAAAAGGTTTAGAACCAACCAAATGAATATTATTATTAGTTAATAATACTGCCAATTCCCTTGGGTCAATAATAAGCTGGTAATCATTGCCTCCAACATGTCTGTAAACTTGAACGACGGGAAGATTAATATTAAAATCTTCGTAAGGAATTAAAAGTCCAGGTTCATTTTCAGCACCATAAGGAGCAGTCCATTGTTCGATTGAAATGTCAATAATCATTATATACAGTTTTTAATTAGTATAACGAATATAAGTTTTTTTTAATAATAAAAATGAATGCAAGTAAAAATAATATTTGAATTCATATCAAATTTCGAAAGTTTAAAAGATAGACGACACTTATTTTAACAAAAAAATAAAAAATGATACAAATATTCATGCCCGAAAAAATAATCATCGATGCTGGGCATCATCAAAATGACCCCGGAGCGGTTGCTAACGGAGTTACCGAATATGAAGTAATGCGTAAGTTTCGTGAGAAGCTTGCCAAGCGGTTAGAGAAAAGAAGGCATGCCTACATCGCTGATAAAGACTGGGAAACAAACAAGCAATTTCAAGGGCGCATCCGCCCATTGTTACAAACAGGTGACATAACCTTATCGTTTCATCTGAACTCGTCAGTAAGCGGCAAAGCAACAGGAGTTGAGGTTTTTGTGTCTCGCTATGCCGGTCAAGACTCAAAAGCCGCTGCACAAGAGTTGGTGGATGGCCTGTCATTAATTATGAAAATACCAAACCGAGGAGTGAAAACTGAAAGTCAATCTCAACACGCACGTCTTGGTATTCTCAATATGCGTGGTTCAGCGGTGCTGATTGAGTTTGGATTTATTCAAAAAGATTTGCAAAGCTTTTTAAGAAATGAAGAAAAAATATTGGACTTGGTGGAAAAAATCGCCATAAAATACGATTATAACTCATGAAATATTTAATTATAATTATGTTGCTATTGACTGCCTGCAAGACCAAGCAGGTAGCTGTGCAAACCGAAAAACAAAACCATATCGCCGACGTCAGCGAAATGGTCGAAAAGCAGGAAACCGCCCAGGTATCAAATACGGCAGAAACGAACAGTAACGAAGTCAAAGAATTGACAGAGCTCTTGCAGAACTTTAATGTAAGCTACTCCGGGCAAGACGTAAACGATAAGCTGGATTTGTTGCTCAGTAAAACAGAGAAAGGCACAAAGCTCACAATATCCGGTAAAGGAACGGCTAATTATACAGATAATCAACAATCGACTATCGAAAGTTTAAAATCAGAGTTATACACCCGGAAGGATTCGTTACATAACGTTGAACTCAACTATTTGCAGGATTTAAACGCCAAAATAAATAGTTATGCAAGAACGAAAGACAAGGCCGTGAAAACAAAAGGTTTTCAGTTTGGATTTTGGACTGTTTTGGCTATTTGTCTGGCTGTATGGATTGTTTTAAACCTTGTTTTAAAGTGGTTTAAAAAGTAATTAAACTTCAATGGAGGTGTGAAGTATAAAAGTCCTCCGCTTTATAAAAGTCTCTGACCACTTTTTTAAATACGAACCCGAAAGCCCTACGGAGGACAAAAGTCTTCTGTGGGTTTTCGGGTTTTTCGTTATTAGTGGTCAGAGCAACAAAGATAATAATAATCAAATCTAAACACAATGAATAAGTATCACGAAATTTTACAGAAGATTTTGGACAAAGGAAAAATCCAAAATAACAAAAAGGGCAATATCAAATATCTGCTAAACCAAAAATTAGAGCTAAAACCTGTTGACTTGCTCGAAATCTTCGAAGGTCACGGTATTGCCAGGAACAAACTCAAAACAGAGCTGGAGCTATTTCAGAGCGGCGAACGACTAACTGAACGATACAGGGAAAATGGTATTGAGTGGTGGGATTACTGCGGTCCCATATTGGTAAACAGTTACCCGACATATTTCGAGCAATTGCCGGACTTGATTAAAAAGATTAATAAGGAAAAGCGTAACAGTAAGAATTATGTTTTATTCCTGGGCAAAAACGACACCGAAAGCAACCAGCAACCGTGCTTGTCGCTTATTCAGTTTCAAATCGAAAAGGGTAAACTTGTGTTATCAGCTTATCAGCGCAGCTCTGACGCATCATTAGGTTTGCCTGCGGATATATACCACTTGTATTTAATAAGCCGTCAAATTACGCTTCCTTTGAAGTCCATAACGTTGATGCTTGGTAATGTTCATATTTATGAAAATAACCTTTTAAACACGCAAGAATTATTAAATGGAGGGAATGTAAGATTCAATTTAAATGTATAGATATGGAAACAACAATAAAAACGCCAATTAGTTACTATGGTGGAAAACAAAACTTAGTAACAACAATTCTACCATTAATTCCGAAACATAAAACGTATATAGAACCGTTCGTAGGAGGTGGCGCAATCTTTTGGAGCAAACAACCGTCTGAAGTAGAAATTATAAACGATTACAACCGTGAACTAATAAACTTTTACGAGTGCGTACAAAATGAGTTTGTAGAGCTTGAAAAGATGGTGCGTATAAGTTTACATAGTCGTTCTTTACATCACGATGCTACTGTAGTCTATAATAATCCACACATGTTTAGTAAATTAAAGCGCGCATGGGCTGTGTGGGTTTTAGCTGCGCAAAGCTTTAGTTCTATGCTCGACGGTACTTGGGGATATGATAAGATTAAAGGCACAACCAGTCAGAAAATAGCCAACAAAAGAGACACGTTTACCGAAGACTTGGCTATACGAATACAAAATGTTCAGATTGAAAATACAGACGCCTTACGCATTATCAACTCTCGTGATTATAAAGACGCTTTTATTTATTGTGATCCTCCGTATTTCAATAGTGATTGTGGTCACTACGATGGATATAGCAAAGAAGACTTTGAGAACCTTTTAATTTCGCTTTCTAAGGCAAAAGGTAAATTTTTAATGAGTAGCTATCCCAGTGACATTTTAAGCGATTACACCAAACAAAACAGTTGGTTTACTAAATGTATTGAGCAAAAGGTAAGCGTAGCTAATGCCACAGGTAAACCCGGTAAAAAGAAAATAGAAGTACTTACGGCTAATTATGATTTGAGTAATCCTGATGAAAGTTTGACGTTGTTTGGGTAGAATTGGTATATTTGGTAACATAATTGTAATATATAAGTTTATGACAAAGCTTAATTTTTATCTTGCTTTATTGGCAGTATTAACAGCTATAAGCGTTTTAGATTATATTGCGGATGATTTCAAAAATGCAGTACAAATTACATTTTACATAACATTATTTGGATTTATGTTAAAAATGATGATTGAAAATTTTGAGTTCAAAATTGAAAGTATTAAGAAAAGACTATTAGCCTTAGAAGGGCGGGTTTTCTATTTAATAACGTGGTTTATGATTGTTTACGTACTTTCATCATTCGTATTACTTATTATTGCCAAAACTAACTTAGATGTAAATCCAAAATATTTGTTTGTTCTATTCGGTATTGCTGGAGTTTATTTTTCAAAATTCATTAAGAAAAAAGATTTTAAAGAATAGTGCTTTTAACTTACCAGCCAATTCGGTACCTATTGTTATTGTGGTACATAAAGAACTCATGAGGCATAAGGTCTATACGTTTAAAAATGCGTTCCATTCGAACTTTTGACATGTTCTCAAAGTCTGACCATATTGCAATAGGATAGTGAAAAGAATCGACGTGCTTATAAATTTTATTTAGCTCGATTGGTACTCCTTTCTTCCATGTTATAACTTCACGCTCAATACTGGGATTGATCCACTCAAAAAAGATAATTGCTGCTTTATAACTGCTATCGCTGATGTGCATACTCATTTAAAATTAAAACCTCTTTAAAGATAGTTTAAAGAGGTTTTAAATCATAATATTGAATTTATTTTTAATTCTTCTATGAAAGCTCTAATTTCAAAGTCATCACCTTCAATAGTTACCTTTAGTCCATTTCTTGTCATATTTAGTACTGTACCAAAATAAGAAGTGTGACCGTACTTCTTTGCAATTTCAATCAAATCACCTCTTCTTTCTATTGGAATGTAAATTATTTCAGTCATGTTTTTATTGATTTATATTTGGTTAAATTTACAAAAAAATGTACATTTCATTTAAAAATTATGTACATTTCATTTTCGCGATTATAAATATTCATTTAAGCGTGTTTTTTGTAAGTGTTTCTACAAATTTAAAAAAAATGTTGATTTTTAAACGATTGATAAATAATATTTTGTCTTTTTCAGAACTGCGAATTCATGAATCCGCACAA
>Ga0209075_1004764_pt1 | contig 10721 bp, 11 predicted proteins | sample Stecom2011_FD_187523 | JGI IMG/M metagenome (GOLD analysis project Ga0209075, IMG submission 187523) | Agricultural soil microbial communities from Utah to study Nitrogen management - Steer compost 2011 (SPAdes) (version 2) | ecosystem: Environmental > Terrestrial > Soil > Agricultural land...
TGCTCCAGTAGAAAAACATTGCGAGCGCCGCCACCGCACACATAAATTTCACAGGGCGTCTGTGCGCCCAATTGTCGCTCGATCTGCTGGGCAATTGTCTCCACGGTCAAAGCCGCCAGAGTCGCCTGCACATCGGCTACGGCAAGGTCAGAAAAAGCTTCCAGCTGATTATCCAGCCACTGCAAATGGAAGTCTTCACGCCCGGTACTTTTCGGCACAGGCAGCGCCAGATAGGGATGAGTCAGCAGTTGCTGCAGCAGTGCCTGATGCACCTTGCCCGTTCGCGCCCAGTCGCCGCCGGTGTCATAGCCCAGACGCTGGTGGCGCTGAATCCAGCCGTCCATCAAATTGTTGCCGGGGCCGGTATCAAAACCCAGCAAGGGCTTGCCGGGGGCCAGCCAGGTGATATTGGCAATGCCGCCGATATTGACGATGGCGCGCGTTGTCTGTGTATCGCTGAAAACGGCCCGGTGAAAAGCCGGCACCAAAGGCGCTCCCTGTCCTCCCAGAGCCAGATCGCGACGGCGAAAGTCCGCCACTGTAGTAATGCCGGTGCGCGCGGCAATAATATTAGGGTCGCCGATCTGCAGGGTAAAAGGGTGCGCCACGGTGCCCGGTGGACGATGACGAATGGTCTGCCCGTGGCTGCCAATGGCGTGAATTTCTGTCGTTTTTATTTGCGCCTGCTCTAACAAGGCCAGGCTTGCTTGGGCAAAGAGTTCGCCCAGCTCATGATCCAGCGCGCCAGCGCGCTCAATTTCATCGGTGCCGCTGGTGCAGAGAGCGTGAATCTGTTGGCGCAATTCAAGTGTAAAAGGCAGGCTGTAAGTGGCGCATAAGCGAGGTGTGGCCGCCAGGTCCACCAGGACGGCATCAATACCATCCGCACTGGTGCCTGACATCAAGCCGATAAACAAAGCCATATCAGTTGAGGTTCTGGTCGCTTTCGCTCATGGCCAAGCGGTATTGTTGATACTGCTGTTCCAATTGCGCCATCAGCGGCTGGGTGTGCTGTAAAAAGCGCGCAACTTCCGCTTTGGGAATGGAGTCGGCCTTGGGCAGCTTTTGCACGATGGTACGTGGGTTGCGATGAACGCCATCTACCAAAAACTCATAGTGCAGATGCGGCGCGGTAGAGTAGCCAGTGGAACCTACCTGGCCAATCACCTGGCGCTGACGCACTCGGTCGCCCTTTTTGACCTGACGCTTGTGCAAGTGCAGGTACTTGGTTTGGATATTATTGCCGTGCTGGATGACGATATAGTTGCCGTTGGGTTTGGTGTACCCCGAGGCGATAACCCGGCCATCACCGGAAGCCCATACGGGTGTACCACGGTTAGCCGCATAATCGGTGCCGCGATGGGGGCGCACCGTTTTGTGGATTGGATGCAAGCGGCGAGGATTAAAGTTGGAGCTGATACGGCGAAAATCCAATGGCGCCTGCAGGAAAGCTTTGCGCATGCTGTCGCCATCAGGCGTGTAGTAATGAGTGGCATTGTTACTATCGGTATAGCGCACAGCGCGGAACTTGCGCCCCTGGTTGGTGAACTCAGCCGCCAGAATGGCGCCGGTGCCAATCTTCTCTCCATCCAGAAACTTCTCTTCGAAAAGAAGGCTGAAGTGATCGCCTTTGCGAATATCCAGAGCGAAGTCCACGTCCCAGCCAAAAATATTGGCCAGCTCCATAATCAGGGCGTCGTGCATGCCTACCGACTGCCCGGCGACAAAGAGCGAGCTGTTAATAGTGGCTTCTTTATAAGCGGTCTGCACCTCGGGCTCGCGCGCTTCGGGCTGTGCCATAAACACGCCAGCCTCATCGCGAACAAAATGCGTGCTGTTGAGCCTATTGCGCACATGGGTGAGCTGCTGCAACTGACTCTGCTCATCCAGATAGAACACAATTTCATGGCCGGGCATAATGCGGGTGAGCTGTTTGCCCTCTTGATTGGCAGAGGTCAGCTCGTGCAGGTCGCGAGCACTCAGGCCGGCGCGCTTAAAAATCAGCGCCATATTATCCCCGGATTTCACGGTAAAGGCTTTGCGTTCAAGGGCGGGCTCGCTAACCGGGCTGTCCTGCTGGGCCAGCGCTTCTGCCGCTGCACTGGGTTCGGCCGCCGCTGCGGCTTCTATCGCTGCTTCCACAATAGTTTTCGTTGGCTCCGGCTGCAGCAAAGCGGGCAGGGGGACCTCAGGCTCGGGAGCAATAATGTCCGGCTCGGCCATAAGCGCCAGCCCGACGCCACTCTCAGAGTCGCTCGGCGCACTGGAGGTCGCTTGTGACGGGGTTTGGATTGCCCACAGGCCCAGACAGGCCACTAGCGCCCCGGCCGCCAGCATATGGCCTTTGGGGAAGCTTGCCAGTAAGGTTTTGGCAGACATAAAAACAGGATTTTCAGAGGGTTGCATGATACATCTAAACCCGATACTTATAAGTGTATTAATGGCCCGTTATATCAGAATTTAAACTTGATAGCGATAGTTTGTACGCTTTTTAAACGATTGCGAGCCCTTGGCGTTGCCTTAGTCCCGCTCAGATTGAAAAAGTTGCATGGCCGAGCCCTCGTCGGGTTTGTTTTTTGTAGCCGTTCCGGTATCTTTGCCGGCTTGATTCGCGTTGCGACAGCAGCACACCCATTTACTATCCACCGCTAAATATGAAGAGTGCCCTATGACCAAGGTAGACCCCGGCCTGTTTGAAAATCTGCAAAATCGTGGCTTGATTGCTCAAACCACGGGAGGCGATGTATTGGCCGACTATCTTGCCAGTGGTGCGCGCACCCTCTATAGCGGCTTTGATCCCACGGCCGACAGTTTACACATAGGTCACCTGGTACCGTTATTGGCACTCAGACGTTTTCAGCAAGCGGGTCACAAACCTATTGCTCTGGTAGGCGGCGCTACCGGTCTGGTGGGTGACCCCAGCTTTAAAGCCGATGAGCGCAAGCTCAATACATCTGATGTGGTTGCTGGCTGGGCCGACAAACTCAAGCAGCAGGTCAGCCGCTTTATTGATTTTGACAGTGGAGATAATGCCGCCGAGGTGGTGAACAATCTGGACTGGATGGGACAGATGCCGGTGCTCGACTTTTTGCGTGATGTGGGCAAGCACTTTTCGGTCAATAACATGATCAATAAGGAGTCGGTAAAACAGCGTATTGAGCGCGAAGGATCGGGCATTTCCTTTACCGAATTCACCTATATGTTGTTGCAGTCTTACGATTTTGCCGAGCTCTATCGCCGTCATGGTTGCACGCTGCAAATTGGCGGCTCAGACCAGTGGGGCAATATTACCGGTGGTATTGATCTGACCCGGCGCCTTCATGGTGGCGAAGCTTATGGCTTGACTCTGCCGCTGGTGACCAAGGCCGATGGCACCAAGTTTGGTAAAACTGAAACGGGTACTATCTGGTTGGATGCCAGCAAAACCTCACCCTATGCTTTTTACCAGTTCTGGCTGAACACTGCCGATGCTGATGTCTATAAATTTCTGCGTTATTTTACCTTTTTGCCCATTAGCAGCATTGCTGAGGTGGAAGAGCGCGACCGTGCAGCTACCGGCCGGCCCGAAGCTCAAAGCGTGCTGGCGCGCGAAGTGACGGTGCTGATTCACGGCGAGGAAGGTCTGGCCGCAGCCCAGCGTATTACCGAGGCTTTGTTTTCTGGCGATCTGGCGCAACTGGGAGAGGCTGACCTTGAGCAACTCAAGCTAGATGGTTTGCCCAGCAGCCAGATTTTACGCACTCAATTGAGCGAGAAACCTCTGACCCAGTGGTTGGTGGATGCTGGTATGGCGACCTCGGGCAAACAAGTCAAAGATGCGCTTGGCCGCGGAGCGGTGCTAATTAATGGCGATGCTCAAATGGAAGATCAAAACACTGATGCCGCTGCTTGTTTCGCTCTTGAGCGAGCACGCTTTGGCCGTTTTTATATTGTTCGCTTGGGCAAGAAAAAGTATCACTTGTTCGAAGTGCTCTAAATTGAAAAAGGCCGCCGTTGCGGCCTTTTTTTCGCGAGCAATTCAGTCGCAACAGTTTGGTCAGAGCAATTTAGTCGGATTTCTCTGGATTGGATTCGTCTTCCTCGGAGGTGTCTGAGCGGCGAGTGCACAAGCGCCCCACCAGAATCCCCGCTTCAAACAACAACCACATGGGAACTGCCAACAATACCTGTGAGAAAACATCGGGCGGGGTGAGCAGCATGCCCAGGATAAAGCAGCCGACAAGAACATAAGGACGCTTTTTCGCCAGGCTGTCGGGCGTGGTGATGCCGGCCAGTATCAGTAAAACCGTAGCCACAGGAATTTCAAAGGCGATACCGAAAGCAAAAAATAACTTGAGCACAAAATCCAGATACTTGCTGATATCCGTCATCACCGCCACGTTCTCCGGGCCGATGCTGGTAAAAAAACCAAACACCAAGGGGAAGACGATAAAGTAGGCGAAAGCCATCCCAGCATAAAACAGCACGATACTGGAGAGCAGCAGCGGCATGGCTATTTTCTTTTCGTGACGATAAAGGCCGGGAGCAATAAATGCCCATAATTGATAAAGCAACATGGGAGCCGACAGCGCTAGCGCGACAAAAAACGTCAATTTGAAGGGCGTGAGAAACGGTGAAGCCACCTCGGTGGCAATCATAGTGCTGGATTCAGGCAGATAGGCCCGCAAGGGTTCGGATACCACTGAGTAGATTTCGTTGCTAAAGCTCACCAGCGCAATAAAAATCACCGCGATAGTTAGCAGGCAGCGCAGCAGACGGTTACGCAACTCTGCCAAGTGTTGCAGCAAAGGCAATTCTTGATCGTGAGAATCGTCGGTCATTGTGGTTTGGGGTCTTGCTGTTGAGTGTCCGCATCAGCATGGGCATGATCGGGCAGCTCTTCGGGATTACTTTGATAGTCTTTGCTGCTCAGGCGTTGGGCGCGCTCCGGCTCCAGGCCACCTTCAAGGCTTTTGCGTGCTGACTCCAGGCTGCTCATAATCTCTTCGTTGTGCAACTGGCGGCGTATTTCATCAGCGCCGAGTTGTCGCTCAAGTTCGGTGCGGGTTTCACGCAGGCTGCGTTTGACTCTGCCCACCCACAAGGCGACCGTGCGCACGGTTTCCGGCAGGCGCTCGGGACCAATAACTAATAGCCCTACAATAGCGATTAGCAGCAGCTCAAAAAAACCCATGGTTTAAATGCTCAATGCTGCTTTTCCTGGTTTTTTTCAGCGGCGGCCGAATCGGTTTCTTTTGGCTCGTCGCTACCTACTTGCCTGGCTTCTTCATCAGGGGTCTCCTCGTCGCTGACCGACTTCCTAAAACCCTTGATCGCTTCGCCCAGATCGCTGCCCATGCCACGCAAACGCTTGGTGCCGAACAACATCACGACAATGGCGAGAATAATTAATAACTGCCAGATACTAATGCCACCCAAACCCATATTGGAGTCCTCTAGTCATTGCCGCCGGAGCGGTCTCAATCAGTGCGCGAGGCTTTTTCCTCGTGCCCTGACACATGAAAACGTCGTGCCAGCTCTGCAAGTACATCGCTGGCCTCTGCGCCCTGGTGACTGAGCATCACCAAGGTGTGAAACCACAAATCAGCGGTTTCGTAAATCAGTTCACTCTTGTCGCCACCGGTCTCGGCATCCTTGGCGGCGAGAATGGTTTCGGTGCACTCCTCGCCCACCTTTTCCAGAATCTTGTTCAGCCCCTGGTGATGCAAACTGGCCACATAGGACGACTCCGGATCGGCATTGGCTTTGCGTTCAGCCAGTATGCGGGTGAGCTCGGCGAGTATATCGTTCATGACATCAATCCTGTGCGTATATATCTGCCGGGTCTTTTAGCACGGCGTCCACCGGGTGCCAGGCTCCTTCGCGGTACACCTGATAAAAACAGCTCTCGCGGCCCGTATGGCAGGCGATGCCGCCCACTTGTTCCACCTGCAAAACCACCGCATCGGCATCGCAGTCCAGCCGCAGCTCGTGCAGTTTTTGCACATGCCCCGAAGTCTCTCCCTTGCGCCAGAGTTTTTGCCGCGAGCGCGAATAATACACCGCCACTTGCTCCTGCACAGTCAGCGCCAGCGCCTCGCGGTTCATCCAGGCCATCATCAAAATACGACCACTGGAGACATCTTGAGCGATGGCGGCAACCAAACCGGCAGAATTCCATTTAACCTGATCCAGCCAGTTTTCGGGGGCGTCTGTCATAGGGGAGTTCCTGCCAGTATTGCCTGTGTCCTGGCGATATTGTCCGCCAAGTGCCGGGGGGTAATTGTACCGATAATTGCGCTGCTAATACCGGCCTTTGCAAAAATAAACCGCAAACTTACATCCAGCGGGTCTTTCACCTTCGGATTCGCCCACAAATGACCGCTGGCGAGCACCTTTTTCAGCAGCACACCTTTGTTCAGGCGCCGACATTCATCAATCACCGCTTCCTCTTCTCGGTAAGCGGGATTATAGGTCAGCATCACGCAATCTGTCTCACGCGCCGCCAGCAAGCCTCCCTCCAGGGTTTTGGTGGACATGCCAAAGGCGCGAATCAACCCCGCCTGACGACATTGCTGCAGGGCATCCAGTACGCCGGTGTTCTCGATAATATCCACATCGGCGCCGCTGGAGTGCACCAGCACCAAATCTAAATGGTCAGTGCCCAGACGCCGCAGGCTGCGCTCAATACTTTGGCGAGTATGGACGGCAGAAAAATCAAAGTGGCTGTTCTCGCCATCAAACTCCTCGCCCACTTTGGTACACAACAGCCAGTCATCGCGCTGTCCCTTGAGCAGTTGCCCCAAGCGTTCCTCGCTATTGCCATAGGCCGGCGCTGTGTCCAGCAGATTGATGCCAGCCTCCCGAGCCATCGCCAGCAAATTCGCGGCCTGCTTATCCGTAGGCAAATCATAGTGGGCAGGATATTTGATTCCCGTATTGCGCCCGAGCTTGACCGTGCCCAACCCCAGCACACTGACTTCAAGGCCGGTGGCGCCCAGTGAGCGGCGTGGTAAAGACATCATTGCGGCATCTCCCAGGGAGGTGTGGCAATAGAGGGTGTCAATAAAAAATCGGCCAGCCGGGCGACCGGTTGCGCCTTGGGGTCGGGCGGCGGTAAAAGATTGACAATACGCTGAGCTAAAGCCGGCGCCAGAGTAAGCTTGGTCGGCCAGGCCACCAGCACTTCCTCCGCCTCGGGGACGGCTGCCACAAAAGCTCCGGCCGGCCGGCCGCCATCTGGCTGGTGCGGCTCGGCACGCTCCACGGCCAAAGTGCTGTAATGAGCACCTTGCAAATCGAGACTGGGGAAAAGGCGCGCTAATTCAGCTTGCGCGTCAGCGATCAACCCAGTCGGTGATTGAGCTGCACCACGCTCAGCCAATGCGCCGCCCAGATACCAGACAGTATCGCCACTGGAGTGCTGGTGAGAAGAGATACTTAACCGCGGTGTGCTGCCTCGGCTCAGGCAGTGACCAAAAAAACGCGGCAGCGCCGGATGACGCACCAGCACTTGTTGTAATGGCCGGCGCTGCATGGCCGGAGCGCTATAACCCAGCGCGCGCAGAATATCCTCATTGCCGCTGCCAGCGGTCAACACCCAGCGCCGGGCGCTAATGCGGGTTGTGCCCAATGCCAGACAAATACCCGTGTCGCTGCGCTGCCATTGCATTTGTCGGGGAAGTTGAAAAATCGCCTTGGTGTTATGCACGGCCAGGTTGCGTATCAGACTCGGCACATCAATGACCTGTTCTGTCAGTCGATATAAAAGAGCGCGGTGGGCGCTGCTGCGCAAAAAATCTGGCCAATCGGCAGCGAGCATTTTGTGTAATTGTTTGCCGAGAACAAAATGAGCCATCCTGCCGCTGAGTTTTCCCATGGGGGTGTTGGCCCAGAGGTAAAAGTCTTCGCTTGCTACCAGGGTTTGTGTCAGATCAACTTCACCGTGTCCCGCCAAGCAGGCGCGCCAGAGTGCGGGCATGTGTTGCAGCGCTGTGGCGGTGGAGGCACGGTTGCCACGCAAGCGATACTTACCGCCACCGTGCAACATGCCCTGAGCGGCAATCGTCTGGCCGGCACCTAGAGGTCCTTGGCTAAAAAGCGCCGCTTGATAACCTCGCTGGCGCAGACGTTCAAGCAGCCAGAGCCCCGCGACTCCGCCTCCAAGGATGGCGATATCGAGCTGGAGGTTGGCAGGCGTTGAGGTCATGGCTGAGGTATATCGGTCGACGGTAGAATCAGGAGCGCCAGTATAGCGGCTTTTTTTCAAGAAAGTGGTTAGGGTGGTTCTGGCCGAGGTCACGGCGCAACCTCTGCCGCTCGAACATCCCAGTTTTACCACCTGGCTTTCTGCTAGCGCCGAGCCGGGGTCGACGTGTGGTGTGAGGGACTCTCTTAAACAGGGATGTTTAAGCGAAGCCTACAGGGACGTATTCACGGCGTGTCCCGCGCACCGTGCGGCGGCCGCAGCGTTCTCTGTCCGAAGTGAGTTAGTAGAGCTGAAATGGCTAAAGCAGAGTTTTTGGCTGTGTTTGCTTACCGAATGACAGGATGACTTTCCCGCGAGCCCTGAGCTGTAGTAATATGGCCCCCGTCATTGGGGAGTAGCCTCCCGCCGCATTCGTGGCGGGGCATACGTCAACAGGCTTGATCAAGTGATCATGGCGTATGCGGCTTCGGCTTGGCGAGACCTTTGACTGTATCGCACCGGTGGGTCGGAGCGCGATATGGTCATTGGTTTGCTCCGGCCCCCGAGAATTATTATGGAAGCCTTTCTGATTTCTACGGGTATCGTTGCGCTTGCGGAAGTAGGCGACAAAACCCAACTTCTGGCCTTCGTTCTGGCCGCTCGCTACCGTCAACCCGTGCCCATCATTGTCGGCATTTTCCTGGCCACTCTCGTCAACCATGCCATGGCTGCAGCTCTCGGCGCCTGGGTGGCAACACTGCTAAACCCTGAGGTATTGCGCTGGTTATTGGGCGTCTCCTTTATTGCCATGGCTGCCTGGATCATGCTGCCCGACAAGCTGGAAAAAGGGGAGGTTAGTGTGGGCCGCTGGGGCGTTTTTGGGGTAACCGTTGTGGCCTTTTTTCTGGCCGAGGTGGGCGATAAAACTCAAATTGCCACCGTGGTGCTGGCTGCACAATACTCTGCCTTTTTAGCCGTGCTGGCAGGAACCACCCTGGGTATGTTGCTGGCCAATGTTCCCGTAGTGCTGGTGGGCGAGCGCTTTACCGGAAAAATTTCTGCCCGCTTGGTGCATCTGCTGGCCGCTGGTTTGTTTGCTGCCATTGGCGTTGCCACACTGCTGGGGTTGGGTATGGGCTTGGGGTGGTGAGTACAACAATGCGGCTGGCTCGCTATCGCCTCTGGAGCCTGTGGGGACTATTGATAGCAGGATGTTTTCCGCTGCAGGCTGAAGAAATTATGGTGGCTGCCGCTTCTAGCCTGAAACCGGCCATGACCGCTCTGGTGGCGGATTTTCGCCAGCAACAACCCGGCGCTGATATTACGCTGGTTTACGGCTCTTCGGGTCGGCTCTTTAGTCAGATCCAGCGCGGCGCGCCCTATCATCTCTACTTTGCTGCCGATATGGACTACCCCCGTCAGTTGGCGGCCAAGGGCTTTGCCGGCAGTGAAGTTTGGGCCTATGGCGAAGGGCGCTTAGCCTTGTGGAGCCAGCGCCGGGATGCGACCCAGCTGACTCTGGAGGCACTGGCTGCGCCGGAGATCCGTCGCCTGGCGATTGCCAAGCCTCAGCATGCACCCTACGGGCAGCGGGCCGAAGAAGCTTTGCGCACTGCCGGGGTGTGGGAGGCCATAGAGCCCAAATTAGTTTACGGCGAGAGCATTGCCCATGTGGCGCAGTTCGCTCAGACAGGTAATGTCGAGGTGGCTATTCTGGCCCTGACGCTGGCCTTAAGCCCGCCCTTGGCGAGCCATCCTCACCAGCCCGTGCCAGCACAATTACACACTCCTTTACCGCAGGGCTTTATGCTCACACAACAGGGGCGGGACAATGTTTTGGCTCAGACTTTTGCCGAGTATGTGCGCAGCCAGCGCGCACGCCGCATTCTGGCGCATCACGGGTTGATGCCGGTGGAGGCTGCCAATGAGTGAGGCTGACTGGCAAGCAATTTGGTTGACCTTGCGGCTGGCCACATTGGTAACTTTGGTGTTGTTGCTGGTGGCTACACCCCTGGCCTGGTGGCTGGCGCGGACTCATTCGCGCTGGCGGATACCCGTGGCGGCGCTGGTGGCGCTGCCGCTGATTTTGCCGCCGACGGTGCTGGGTTTTTATTTGTTGCTGGCGATGGGCCCGGAAGGTCCACTGGGACGGTTGACCGAATGGGTCGGGTGGGGGTTGTTGCCATTTAGTTTTTCCGGGCTGGTGGTGGCGTCGGTGTTTCATTCGCTGCCGTTTATGGTGCAGCCTTTGTACACCGCTTTTAGCGCGCTTGGTCGGCGTCCGCTGGAGGTGGCGGCAACTTTGGGTGCCGGTCCTCTGGATCGATTTTTTACCATTGTTATACCCCTGGCTCGCTCGGGCTTTCTCACTGGTTCCATACTGGCTTTCGCGCATACGGTGGGAGAGTTTGGCGTGGTTTTGATGATTGGCGGCAGCTTGCCGGGAGAGACGCGGGTGGTGTCGGTACAAATTTACGACTATGTGGAATCCCTCGACTACGCGCAGGCACATCGGTTGGCCGCCTTAATGTTGGCCTTTGCTTTTGCCGTCTTT
>Ga0209075_1004765_pt1 | contig 10721 bp, 8 predicted proteins | sample Stecom2011_FD_187523 | JGI IMG/M metagenome (GOLD analysis project Ga0209075, IMG submission 187523) | Agricultural soil microbial communities from Utah to study Nitrogen management - Steer compost 2011 (SPAdes) (version 2) | ecosystem: Environmental > Terrestrial > Soil > Agricultural land...
TAAAAGTGACCACTTTTTATTTTTTTTCTAAAGATAGATTATCTTACATTCACAAGCATTAAAACTAACTGTAGAACACCAACCCTTACCATGATTAAACTATTGAGATGTAGGTCAATATTGATAACACTTGTTTTTTTGATAAGCTGTAGACCAGTTTCTAAAAACAATAACATCGATTATATTACCATTTGGCAAGCGCAGGATTCTAAAGGAATAAACCCAATTTTTGTACGCGATGCCTTTTCAAACTACTTGTGCATGCAGATATTTCAGCCGCTTACTGCTATTGACTTTAGAAGCGAAGAAGTTGTTGGTGTATTGGCTATGGAAGCTCCAGAAGTTGAGAACTTAGATAGCAATAGGAAAAAAATCACTTTTCAGTTAAGGCCTTCAGCTGCATTTGATAAAGAGCATGCTATAAGTGCTAAAGATGTCATATTTTCCGTTAAACTGCATCTTTTAAAAATTCCAGCTTCCACTACTTCTCAGCGTTTTGATTTTATAGAAGCGGTAACTGTACATCCTGAAGATTCGATGCGTATTGACTTTATTGTTGAAGACCAAAGTAATGTAGATTTTTATTGTGGCGCAATTCAGCTTATGCCACAACACATATACGATCCAAACAATATACTAGATCAATTCAGCATTGAAATGTTGAAAAACAATGACACTTATAAAAGTTTGGAGCTAAAAACTTATATCGGCTTCTTTACTCAACTAAAGTTCTCGCAATCGCAAGAATATATATACGGCTCAGGCCCTTATTATATTGAGAGTTGGAAAAAAGATCAAAACATTTTACTCAAGAAGAAAAGCAATTGGTATGGTGATAAGCTGAGTAAAGAAAATAGCTACTTTGAAGCAAAGCCGTCTTTAATTAGATATGAAATTATCGATGATGAACAAGCCGCAATTATTAGTTTAAAGTCAGGGAAAATAGATCTTTTAAGTGGAATATCAGCCAAGAGTTATCATAGCTTAAAGGGTGGGAACAACAATAATTATACATTATATAGTAGTCCGAAACTTGGGTACAACTGTATAGGTTTTAATCTTGAAAATAAATTTTTATCTAACCTACAATTAAGGAAAGCTTTGGCGCATAGTATTGATAAGGAGTTGATTTTGGAGATAATATTCTACAATTTAGGAAAAACCACCAATGTTCCAATGGCTGCAATTCGTCAGGAATATTACAACAATACCTTAATCCCATATCAATATGACCTTCAAAAAGCAATTGAGATACTTGATAATGCACAAATCATAGATCATAATAATGATGGTTGGAGAGAAATGGAAGTAGAAGGAAAAATGGAAAAGGTTGAATTAACTTATGAGTACAACGCCAACAATAAGGAAAGGGAACGAATTGGAATAATCTTAAAAAATAATGCCAAAAAGATTGGAATTGACATTGACGTTCGCCCTTTAGAGTGGAATGTTTATTTACAAAAACTAAGGGATGGATATACAGAAATATTCTATTCTGCAGTATCTTCTAGTTGGTTACCCCCCAATTTTGAAGGCAGCTTCCACTCTACTGCTATAAAAAAAGGAAGAAACTACTTCAACTATAAGAATGAAAAAGTAGACGCTATAATTGATGAGATGAACCAAACGGAAGATAAACAAAAATACAAAAGCCTTATTATGGATTTTCAACTTAAAATTCATCAAGATGTAGTTGGTATATTTTTGTTTAGCAATGAACATACTTTTGTAGTTTCTAATACATTGAATGGTTTTTATACTTCAAACCAACGACCAAACTACTGGGCTCCTAGCCTTGAGAAACTGAATGAGAAATGATTTATTTTTTAAAAAGAATACTTTTTTTTGTACCGAGTCTCTTACTCATTTCTATTGTGGTTTTCTTTTTGACAAAAATGAGTCCAGGTTCACCGCTTTCAGATCAATTCTCATCTGAAGAGCTTGATTACAAGCAGGAACAAGAAAATATTAAGGCCTTAAGAAAAGCTTATAAATTAGATTTACCACTTTTTTACTGTTCGCTTTATAGGGCTAGCAGCTCCGATACGCTTTATAAAATAGCAGATTTAAATGTAAAAAAAAGCCTCACATCATTAGCATATGAAATTGGCTATTGGGAGCCTATAAACAACTTTTATGCAGCTGTAAAAACTGAGCTATTCAGGACAAAAAGTCCATCAGAAAGGAGAATTCTTGTAAAATTATTAAATTTTGAAACTATAAAACAGTTAACAGACTTTACATTTGAATACAATCATATATTTAGTGAGTTAGATAACATTACTTCATCTATAACTTTAATAAGTAATATCAAAAAATCTAATTTTAGAAACTACTTTTTTAAAGTTAATTGGAATGGTTTTAACAACCAATACCACCATTGGATAGCAAACTTTATAAAAGGAGATTTTGGCCATTCATATGTCGATAGACAATCGGTAAGTAATAAGATAACTAAAGCTTTGAAATGGACTGTTTCACTTAGTTTGATTTCTATATTACTCGCATATTTAATTGCAGTTCCTACAGCAATCTATTCAGCAGCTAATGAAGGTAGTTTTCTCGATCGCCTTTTTTCTACTGTATTTTTTGGTTTGTATGCTATACCTAGTTTCTGGCTAGGCAGTCTTTGTATTATTTTCTTGACTAGCGAGACTTATTTACCATTGTTTCCAACCTATGGTGTTGGAGAAGTTCCAACTACTGCAAGTACATTTGAAATAATTTATATCCGAATCAGCCATTTGTTTCTTCCAGTTTTTATTTGGACTTATGGAGCTTTCGCTTTTATTTACCGACAATTGAGAGCCAGTCTTTTAAACCAAATGCAAACTGACTATTATCTCGCTGCTAGCGCTAAAGGGCTTTCTAAAAGAAGTTTACTGCTAAAGCATGCATTAAGAAACTCGCTATTGCCAATGATTACACTTTTTGGAAGTCTTTTCCCTGCATTGATTTCCGGCTCTTTTGTTGTAGAATATTTATTTTCAATTCCCGGAATGGGCAAATTGACCATTGACTCTTTTTTAAGTCGTGACTACCCTATTATTTACGGAATTTTACTATTGGCAGCAGCACTTACTCTTTTTGGTAACTTAGTTGCCGACATTCTCTATCAATGGGCTGATCCAAGATTAAATATTTCAGAAAAATCAAACAATTGATGAAAGAGACTGAAAGATATCGTTACTTTTCTGTACAACCCAAAATGGCATTCTACTTTGTTTTGTTCATCACAGTTGTTGGATTAATGGCACCTTTTATTGCCAACGACAACCCATTGATTGCCTATGACAATAACAATCACAACGTCATTCTTCCTATTTTTAATCACCATATCAATCAAGAGGACTTTACGCCAATCCTAAAACCGCTAATTCCTTATGGAGAACATAACATTGATTTAAGAAATGCCAATGCTGTTGGTCCCTTCGAGCAACAAAACATTAAGAGTAGTTATTATAGGCATTGGCTTGGCACAGATGAGTTGGGGAGGGATGTACTCTCTCAATTAATTTACGGCTGCAAAACTGCTATTTTTACTGCTCTACTTTCAATGCTGTTTGCTGCTATTATTGGGTTAAGCATAGGAGGTGTTTCCGCTTATTTTGGCGACAATAAATTACGAGCATCAATTTTAAGAATATGCTGCACTTCTTTGTTATTACTTTCACTACTATCAACTATAGCAGTTGTTATGCCATGGGGAATTAAAACAGTTGGAACCATAAAAATGTGGTTGATTGGGCTTGTTATATTAGTTTCTTTTATAGCCATATCATTCGTTTTGCATCTTGTAATCTCTTATATAGAAAAAAGCTTTAAGCTTAAAAAGTACCCTTTAGCAATTGATCTCTTTATTGGTCGTTTAATTGAAATTTTCGAATCACTTCCACTCTTCTTTATAATAATTGCAATAAGTGCACTTTTTAAACCTAGTTTCTTAGGTTTGGTTTTTATTATTTCCTTTAGTAGTTGGCCTAGAATTGCTAAATATTTCAGAGCGGAAGTTTTTGTAGTTAAAGACCTAGCTTATATAGAAAGTGGGCATGCTTTGGGTTTTTCTAATTTCAGGATATTAGTCAAACACATTTTACCGAATGCTATTTCTTCTGTGCTGGTAGTCTTGAGCTTTGGCGTAGCATCTGCCATACTAATTGAAGCTACCTTGTCATTTTTAGGCTTTGGTTTAAGTGCAGATCAGGCAAGTTGGGGGAAGCTATTGGCTGGTGCTAGAATTGATTATAAAGCATGGTGGCTGGCTATCTTTCCCGGCTTGGCGATATTCTTTACAGTTATGAGTTTCAACCAGCTGGGAGATAAGTTTGGAAGGTTAAAAAAGTCTTAACTTTTGTCTTCAGGATACTCCACACGAACATGATATATGCTCATCAATTTTTTCTTTAAGATTTTCTTAATTGTTGTAATATCTTTAAAGGTAATATCTGCTGTAACGAATTGCTCCTCATTAATTTGACGATTAATAATACCGTCTACTAGCTTTTCGATAGACTCCCTATCATATGAAGGTAAACTTCTAGAAGCAGCCTCTACCGAGTCTGCCATCATCAATACAGCAGTCTCTTTTGAGTAGGGAATTGGTCCCGGATACCTAAAAGCACTTTCGTCAATTTCACTTTCAGGGTTTTGCTCTTTATACATCCGATAAAAGTAAAGCGTTAGGCTAGTTCCATGATGCGTGCGTATAAAGTCAATGATAATATCGGGTAATTTATACCTTCTTGCTATTTCAATACCTTTTGTTACATGTTCAATAATCATACTAGCACTTTCTTTGGGAGAAAGTTCGTCATGAGGATTATAATCTGAGTTTTGGTTTTCAATAAAGTAGTTTGGGTTATGCATTTTCCCTATATCATGATAAAGTGCACCCGTTCTAACCAATAAAGAATTCCCCCCTATCGCTCTAATGGCTTCATCTGCAAGATTAGATACTTGCAAAGAGTGTTGAAATGTGCCTGGCGCTTTCATGTTTAATTTCCTAAGTAGCTTACTATTTGTATCAGCTAACTCCATTAAACTAACATCTGAAACAAAACCAAATATTTTTTCAAAAGCATACACCAGGGGATAAGTGAAAAGCGTTAGCATTGCACTGCCAAAAAACCACCATAAAAACATCCAATTGGTTTCTTGAAAAGATCCTTCTTGAATAAGTCCAATACTCAAGTATACTGTACTGTATACTATAAAAACAATAAGAGAGGAAAGAAACAGTTGTGCCCTATTCCTCAAGTTTAAAATACTAAATAGCGTAATAATACCTGCAATCATTTCTATGATGATAAACTCATAGGGGTTGGGTGCAATAAACCCTATTATTAAAATTGCTACCAAGTAAGTAAATAATGCCAATCGCGTATTAAAAAAAGTACGAATTAGCAAAGGCATCATACAAAATGGAACTAGATATAAGTTAATATTTTCAATGTTCAATGCTGTTTTAGATGCAAATACAAATAGAACAATAAGGCTCAAAAGAAAAATTATTTTGCTGTCGCTGCGAATAATATCTGGTCTGAGCGAAAGCAAATACATTCCTAACGAAAGAATCATTAGAGAAACCAATATTATTTGTCCGATAAAAATCAAACTACTTTGGTTAGAACTTCCAGTTTTAGATTCATATTCAATTTTTAATGATTCTACCAATTGATAACGCTGATCATTAATCAACTCACCTTTAGCAATCAGCCGCTCCCCTTTTTGTACCATACCTTTAGTAGGCGAAATACTTTCTAGCGCTTCACGAAGCATTAACTTATTTGTTTCTTCATCGTAACTAAGGTTTTGCTTGAGAAAATCTTCAATCGATCCTAAAAGCAAGCTCCGCTCTTCTTTGTTAAACTTTTTTATGGATTGATCCAAATATTCATAAGCTTGCTTTATAGTATACAGCTCATTGAGCTGAGTTGGCTCGGCAATATTGCCTGTAAGCACTAATACTTCTTCCTCTCCAGATTTTCCTTCAATATTGGCATGCAGTTCAATTATGCCTTTTTGATAAATGTTATGAAGAAAATTAATACCCCAGCTTTTATAGTAGCTTTTACTTTTAAAATTATCTGCAGAATCTACTACTGACTCCCAAACAGATTCAAATTGACTTTCAAAAGCACTGATGGCTTCTTCTCTAATGTTTTCATTTCTATAAAAGTAAGATTTATGCTCTCTGTTAATCTTGTCTTTTTCGTCTGAAATTTCTTTGTCGGTTTTATGTACTCCAAAATTAAATGGAGCAATTAAATCTTCATGTGGCCATGGTTTCCCCTTTTGAAATTCATATTTAAATTTCCCTTTATTTGGGAAAATAAACACTATTAAGCCAACGGCTATTACAAATAAGAAAACCTTAAATATAAGGCCATGGCGATTTTTTAAAAAATCTATTATTCTCTTCATGATATTTTTTCAGACACAATACGAAAGTAACATTTAAAATAGAATCTACTTTTGTGCAATAAATTAAATATATGCTACTCTGTTTTATTTATACAACTACTTTATACTTCTACGCAATCAACGTGGTGTAATTTTAAGCACAATAGAATTGAGCAAAAATAACCAAAAAGCACAGTTACGAATAAAGTAAACACAATACAATGGGAAATTGGATTTAATAATCCAATGCCTTTTGTTTAATTTCGCAGTTAAATGAGTAAAATATAGTTATGAAAGAAGTATATATAGTATCTGCAGTGAGAACCCCAATGGGAAGTTTTAATGGTGCTTTGTCTGGAATATCTGCCACAAAGCTTGGAGCAGCAGCAATCAAAGGAGCATTAGATAAAATAAACTTAGCAACAGATGAAGTTCAAGAAGTATTTATGGGTAATGTTCTTCAGGCAAACTTAGGACAAGCACCTGCTCGCCAAGCAGCAATATTTGCTGGTTTAAATGACAGTACACCTTGTACTACAATTAACAAAGTTTGTAGCTCAGGAATGAAGGCAGCGATGTTTGGTGCTCAATCTATTATGTTAGGGGAGCATGATGTAGTGGTAGTTGGTGGTATGGAAAATATGTCACAAGCACCTTACTATCTTGACAAAGCAAGAACGGGTTACAAATATGGTAATGGAACTTTAATTGACGGGCTTGCCAAAGATGGATTGCACGATGTATATAAAGACTATCCGATGGGTAATGCTGCTGAACTTTGTGCTAGAGAAGAAAACATCTCTCGTGAAGATCAAGATGCATTTGCAATTGAATCCTACAAACGTTCAGCAAAAGCTTGGAAAGAAGGTAAATTTGATGAGGAAGTAATTCCCTTTGAAATTCCACAGCGAAAAGGTGATCCAATAATCATGAAAGAAGACGAAGAGTTTAAACGTGTGATGTTTGATAAAATTCCAAACTTACGTCCTGTATTTGAGAAAGATGGTTCTGTAACCGCTGCTAATGCGTCTACTATGAACGATGGAGCTTCTGCTCTTGTACTTATGAGTAAAGAAAAAATGGAAGCATTAGGCTTAAAACCTTTAGCAAAAGTAGTTTCCTTTGCTGATGCAGCACAAGCGTCTGAGTGGTTTACGACTTCTCCGGCCAAGGCTTTGCCATTGGCTTTAAAGAAAGCAAACTTGAAATTAGAAGACTTAGATGCCGTTGAGTTAAACGAAGCATTTTCTGTTGTAGGTATTGCAAATACTAAGAAAATGAAACTAGATCCAGCAAAAGTTAATGTAAATGGTGGTGCAGTTTCCCTTGGTCACCCATTGGGTAGTTCAGGTACTAGAATATTGGTAACATTGATTAACGTTTTGAAGCAAACCAACGGAAAGTACGGTGGCGCAGCTATATGTAATGGCGGTGGCGGCGCTTCTGCTTTTGTAATTGAAAATGTATAAGATTGCTCTTTTTATTTTAATTGAATGAAATACGGTATTGGCTATCTAAGTGTTGTTCCCTGTCGCAGAGAACCTTCAGACACAAGTGAACAAACAACACAGCTGCTTTTTGGAGAAACCATAAAGGTATATGAACAGAGACGATCCTGGTTTCGTATAAAAACGTCGACTGACAATTACGAATGTTGGATTGATGAAAAGCAGTTTTTGTGGATCAGTCAAAAGGAGTATGAAAGCTTGGTTAGTCAGCGACCATATGTGGTTTCTGACTTTGCACAACTTATTACTGATATAAATAACAACGAACCTACAACATTATTATTGGGGAGCAATTTGCCAAACTTTAAGAAAGGTGCTTTAAGTATTGGGGATAAAAAGTGGCTTTATGAAGGATTGCAGAGAAATACCAAATCAGTATTACCAAAGTCAAAAATCAAAGAGTTTGCAATGCTTTTCTTAAATGCTCCCTATCAATGGGGCGGTCGCTCCCCTTTTGGTGTTGATTGCTCGGGATTGGTGCAGCTGGTCTATAAATTAAATGGAATCAACTTGCCTAGAGATGCTTATCAACAAGCTGAACTAGGAGAAGCCCTTTCATTTATTGAAGAAGCCGAAGAAGGTGATTTGGCCTTTTTCGACAATTCTGAAGGAAACATTACACATGTGGGAATTATTCTAAACAACAACAACATCATTCATGCATCTGGACGTGTACGTATTGATAGACTTGACCATCAAGGAATATTCAATCAAGAGATTAACAATTATACACATCAATTAAGGTTGATTAGTAAAATTTATTGATAGAATTATGTTTACTTTTATTGCGTTTTTAATTCATTAATTTCATATTATATATTATAAACTTTATATCAAATGAGAAAAGCACTTACGTTATTTAGCCTCTTATCAGTATTCCTCTTTACATCATCATGTACTGCTAGTGATAAGTTAGGCGATGGATTGTTTGCCAAAATAAACACAACCAAAGGAAGCATTATTATTAAATTAGAATTTGAAAAAGCACCACTTACGGTTGCCAACTTTGTTGGTTTGGCAGAAGGAGATATCGAAAATACTTCAAAGGCAAAAGGAGAGCCATTTTACGATGGAATCTCTTTTCACCGTGTGATTGCTAACTTCATGATTCAAGGTGGAGATCCATCAGGAAATGGTAGCGGCGGACCAGGTTATTCTTTTAAAGATGAAATCCATCCAGAGCTTATTCACGATAGAGCTGGGACACTTTCAATGGCCAATTCTGGACCAAATACAAATGGCTCTCAATTTTTTATCACCCATGGACCTACACCTCATTTAAATGGTGGGCATGCAGTTTTTGGATATGTTGTAGAAGGACAAGGAACAGTTGATTTGATTGCTCAAGGAGATCAAATTAAAAACATAGAGATTATTAGAAATGGAAAAGCAGCAAAGAAATTTAATGCTGCTGAAACTTTTCAAAAGTTGAAGTAGTTTAAACTTACATAAGAATAAAAAAAAGTGCTTTCGAGCACTTTTTTTTTATGCCTAAAAATCATTACTTAGTTGGCGCGACTTATTACATTAAAGCCATTAGATAGTCTTTATAACTGAATTCTGAATACACTACCCTTATATTTATTCCGATAGTTATAAAGTTGTTCATTGCTACTTTTTTGCACAAAAAAGCCTCGTATCATCGGTAGATACGAGGCTTTTTCATTTATGGTAGATAACTATACTTTTTGTTTCATAACATCAGCCATTGTCTGTCCAATAACTGCTGGAGAATCCACAACGTGAATGCCACATGCTCTCATGATTTCCATTTTAGCTTTAGCAGTATCTTCAGCACCGCCAATAATTGCGCCGGCATGCCCCATTGTTCTTCCAGCAGGAGCAGTTTGTCCTGCAATAAAACCAACTACAGGCTTAGTTCCATTTTCTTTAATCCAATAAGCAGCATCTGCTTCCATTGAACCGCCAATTTCACCAATCATGATGATTCCGTCTGTTTCTGGATCATTCATCAACAATTCAACAGCTTCTTTAGTAGTTGTTCCAATAATTGGATCACCGCCAATTCCAATACAAGTTGATTGTCCCAAACCAGCTTTGGTTACTTGGTCAACTGCCTCATAAGTTAAAGTGCCTGATCTAGAAACAATACCTATCCTACCTGGGTTGTGAATAAAACCAGGCATGATACCCACTTTTGCTTCACCTGGAGTAATTACACCTGGACAGTTAGGACCAATCAATCGACAATCTTTGTTAGCAAGGTATTCCTTTACAGCAATCATATCCTTAGTAGGAATTCCCTCTGTAATACAAATAATTACTTTAATTCCCGCTTCAGCAGATTCCATAATAGCATCAGCTGCAAATGGTGGGGGAACAAATATTATAGAAACATCAGCCTCAGCTTCTCTTACAGCTTCTGCTACTGTATTAAAGACTGGGCGACCAAGATGATCTTGACCACCTTTCCCCGGAGTTACACCGCCAACTACATTTGTTCCGTATTCAATCATTTGTTCAGCATGGAAAGTACCTTCACTTCCGGTAAATCCTTGAACGATTACTTTAGAATTCTTATTTACAAGTACACTCATTTATTTCGTGATTTATTTAAGCTTTTTAATAAGTTTCAAAATTATACTTTTGGATGCTGAGAAGCAAGGCAGATTATTTTCTTTTTTAATAATCATACTTCTTTCCCCACAGTGCGCTTAATCTTTTTCGCATTTCGCTTTCTCTTGGGTTATCCCCAGGCTCAAAAAATTTAGTATTGGCAACTTCTTTAGGTAAAAACTCTTGTACTATAAAGTTATTTGGATAATCGTGGCTGTATTGATAATCTTTTCC
>Ga0209075_1004766_pt1 | contig 10720 bp, 8 predicted proteins | sample Stecom2011_FD_187523 | JGI IMG/M metagenome (GOLD analysis project Ga0209075, IMG submission 187523) | Agricultural soil microbial communities from Utah to study Nitrogen management - Steer compost 2011 (SPAdes) (version 2) | ecosystem: Environmental > Terrestrial > Soil > Agricultural land...
CCAGTTGGCTGGGAGACTGCATACACCACCCCTCATTTGAAGTCATGGCCTCACTCTATTGGCACAGGCGCCCCGGCCACTTCGTCTGAACGGACGATGAAGCGCACCAGTGCCGATCCAACAATCGGAGCCAGTCCATTCCCAGCAAGCAAAGGCCCACCATGTCCGACTCCCCCTGCGTCCTGCTCGACCTGCCCGCCCCGGGCGTGGCCCGGCTCACCCTCAACCGGCCGACCGTGACCAATGCCCTCAGTCTCGAACTGCAGGCCCTGTTGGCCGAACACTTCAGCCAGCTGGCGGCCGACCCGCAGGTCCGCTGCATCATCCTCACCGGCGGTGACAAGGTATTCGCCGCCGGGGGCGACATCTCCAGCATGGCCGGGGTCGGCGCCATCGATATCTACCAGCGCCATACCGAACGCACCTGGGCACCGGTCCAGCATTGCCCCAAGCCGGTGATCGCCGCGGTGTGCGGCTATGCCTACGGCGGCGGCTGCGAGCTGGCGATGCATGCGGACATCATCATTGCCGGGCGCAGCGCGCGCTTCTCCCAGCCGGAAATCCGTATCGGCATCATGCCCGGCATCGGCGGCACCCAGCGGCTGGTGCGCGCGGTGGGCAAGGCCAAGGCGATGCAGATGGCGCTGACCGGCCGCCCGATCAGTGCCGAGGAGGCATATGTCGCCGGGCTGGTCAGCGAAGTGGTGGAGGACGATCAGGTGCAGGGCGCGGCGCTGGAACAGGCGACCCTGATTGCCGGCATGCCGCCGCTGGCCGCCGAGCAGATAAAGGAAGTGATCCTGGCCGGCATGGACGCCTCGCTGGAGGCGGCACTGGCGCTGGAGCGCAAGGCCAATGCCCTGCTGTTCGCCTCCCGCGACCAGAAGGAAGGCATGCAGGCGTTCATTGAAAAGCGCCGACCGCATTTCACAGGTAACTGACAACAACGAAGAGGTGGATTCATGAGCGAGCTGTTTTCCCTGGAAGGACAAGTAGCCCTGGTCACTGGCGCCGGACGCAGCATGGGCCTGGGCATCGCCTAGACACTGGCGCGGTTGGGTGCGACCGTGGCAATCAATGACTTTTATCCCGAACGCGCCGAGGCGGCGGTGCAGCAGTTGACCGAGCAGGGTCTCAAGGCAATCGCCGCCCCGGCCGATGTGACCAACTACGAAGCCGTGCAGGGCATGGTGGCGGAAAACGAGGCACAGGTCGGCGGGATCGACATCTTCGTCTCCAATGCCGGCGTCCCGGTGGATGGCATGGGCTATCGCAAGTTCATCGAGTCATCCCGCGAGGACTGGACGCGCTTCGTCGACCTGAACATGTTCGGCTTGATGAACGCCTGCCACATCATCGTGCCCGGCATGATCGAGCGCGGTTATGGCCGCATCGTGGCCATCACCTCGGAGTCCTGGCGAGCGGGCTTGCCCATGGGCATCGCCGCCTACGCCGCCTCCAAGGCCGGCGCGGTCGGCTTTATCCGCCACCTGGCGGCGGAGACCGGGCGCAAGGGCATCACCGTCAACGCCCTGTCACTGGGTACCATGAACAACTGGGACTCCGACGAACTGGCGAAGAAGACCTGCTTCGTCCCGCGTGCCGGCTCACCCCAGGATGTTGGTGCCGGCGTGGCCTATTTCGCCTCGCGCGAAGCCAGCTGGGTCACCGGTCAGGTATTGCCGCTCAATGGCGGCAGCCTGACAGCCTGATTCCTGCTGAAACATAGAAGGGGCTGCAGTACGCAGCCCCTTCATCTCAACGTCCCATGGCCCGTAATCGGTCCGGCGTAAACATGCTGGCCGGCATATCGCCCCTGTTCAGGATACCGGCACGCTCTCGCTCATTAGTCAGCGCGTAGCCTATATAGCCGCCACTATTCAGGTCATGGAAGAACGAGGTGCCGGACATCCAGGCACTGATATCCGGGTGGTAGTAATAGTTGAGGATGGCATGCTTCCACAGCACCCCCCGGCTGTCATAGTTATCCGCCATCACCGCATGCCAGGTATCCTCATCCAGATACAGCCGGCGCTTGCCATACAAATGCCGTGCACCGGCCTTGACCGTGGCTTCCAGCACCCAGACCCGGCGCAGCTCGTAACGCAGGAACTGTGGATCGGGATGATTGGGCTGCAGCAACTGGTCATAGCGCACCTCCTTGCCCTGCAGCTTATAGCCGTTGGCCGGAATATAGATTTCCTGCTTGCCGACCAGCTTCCAGTCGTAGCGATCAGGCGCGCCATTGAACAGACGATCCTCATCAATGGTCATCAGCCCGTTGCTGCCACCCAGGGGCTGGTCGTAGCCATAGCCCGGAGCCAGCCGCACCCGGCGCGTCCCGGTATTGTACGACCAGGCGGTACGCGCACCCTGGCGGTAGTTGTAGGGTTCATGAGCCAGGGAGATATTGCCACGCTCGGTCTGCGGTAACAGAGTCTCGGTAATGCAGTAGGCCGATACCGGATCGCTGGTACTGGAGCGCACGCCTGGACTCAGGTCGTTGGACGGCGACAAGCAGCGCCCCCGTGCCCTGCCCCAGCCAATCGAACCACTGGCGGTGACCGCGGCGATATCACGGATCTCGTCCTGGGTCCACTCACGGAAAGGCAGCTGATGGTTCCACAACACTTCCATGGCATTCTGCGGGATCGGGAAGGGAATGAAGCCCAGGCCACTGTAGCCCAGACCATCATCGACAATCTCGGCATTCAGAGCATTCCACTTGGCCCGCTCGCAGACCTCCTCGGGATAGGCAAATTCGCGCCGGCCTTCATACACTTGCATACGATAGCTATCGGGGTAGCGTTTGAACATCGCAAGCTGACCCTCGGTCAGATGCTGGGCGTACTGCTCGACGTTCTGCGCAGTGATGATCAACCTCGGCTGGTCAGCGGCGTAGGGATCGATCGGATGGGCACCACTGTGTGGTTCGGCATTCCAGCCCGGTACCTCACCGACATACAACCCCTTGTACTCGGGAATGGTCCCATCGGCATTACCGGCGCGCTCGGCACCGACACAGGTCAGGTCCCGTCCCAGGCGTTCGGCCTGCTCCGCCGTCACGGCTGCCTGGGCAGCATGGGTGGCCGTCAAGCCCAGGGCAACAGCCAGCGCTAATGCTATATTGTGTTTTCTCATTATTGTTCTCTCTCTATGACACTGTCCGCTGCCAATCAGAACGGATACTTGGCTGAAAACGTAAGGAAATCACGGTCGGACATATCCCTTCCTCTGGCCGGGTCCGCCGAGGACAGGAACGCGGTATAGGTGGTTTCCAGCTGTAGCTTGCCCAGGTAGGTGAAGCTGGCACCCACCGACAGGCGCTTGTCGCCCTTGCCACCGGATAGCGCACCCTGGATGGGCGTATTGCCGGCCACCACATGGGACCAGTTGACCGGTACATCCATATCCCAACCGGAAAACACTCCCGGGTAGGACAGCACCCCTACCAGCGTATAGGCCGTGCTGGAGCGGGTCTGCCAGCCGTCCTCGCCCTTGAAGGTGAAGTCCTTGCTGCCGTTCATCCGGTCCACACTGTTGGCCCGAACATGCACCAGCTCACCGAGTAATGTAGTGGAGTTGGCCCAGGGCATGTCCCCCAGTGCATGCATGAAACTGGCCTGTATCTGCTGACCCGAGCCACGGGTTACATCGCCGCTTTCCAGCTGGATCGGCACACCGGTGCGATAGGACCATTCACCGCTGACCTGAGTATCGCCAACGCTGGTGGACATGCTCATACCGGTCAGCTTGATATCCTCGAAGATCTCGATCTGGAAGTGCTCGAAGGTATCATCGAAGGAGAAAGTCGCCGGGTTGCGGTCGTGATAGCGCACATGGAAAAAACCCAGCTCGGTGGCGGGTACCGGCCGGTACATGGCGCGTATACCATACTGACCGCTGGAACGTGGCTCGTTGGTTCCGGCATACAACACCTTGTGATCCGGCCAGCCGGGAGCGGTGGGAATGCGCAGCATTTCCCGACCAGGGCCGGTGACATCGGAGCTGGACATATAAGCACCGACCGGATTCAGTTCGTTGCCCTTCCACTCATATTGTGTGTAGGCCGACAAGCCCAGTGACGGGCTGACCTCCCAGTTAGCCGACACCTGCCCCACTGGCAACAGGATATCCTTGACCTCGATGCCCGGCAGGTCCGCATTGACCACGTTGACCGAGCCCTGCACGCCGTTCACCCCAGGGTAGAATACCCCCTCCCCCCAGGCCACCACATGGCGTCCGGCCTTGAGATTGAGACGCTGCTCGTTGGCCAGGTCAAAGTCGCCGAACACATAGGCATCCAGGAAGCGGCTCCTCCCCCCAGCATACTTCCTGGCATCGCTGGTGAACCGGTCGTGGGCTCCTTCCTTGCTGACCGTTCCAGGGGAATTGTTATCATTCTTGCGATGATAGACATCATCATAAAAAGTACTGCCACGCAGCACTGCACCATAGTTGTCCTTTTGCCAAACCAATTCGCCCAGCGCCGTGAGCCGGTGACTGGTCAGACTGTGGCGCTTGAAGTTGCGGTTGCCGTCATCGGCGTTGGCATCACTGAGCAGCTTGGCATCCTGCCCGCGCATCCGTATACCCAACCCGTAGGTGGTGACCACCGACCAATCCAGGGTGGAGCCATCATTGAAGCTGATGGTTTCACCGGCGTGTGCCGGGCTGGACATGGCACCCGCTACCGCCAGGGCCAATGCGCCGGGCACCATTTTCAGCACTTTTCGGTAATTATTATTCTTGTATCCCATACCGTCCCCACTATATGAGTCAATTGCGTATTATTGTTGTTAGTTGCACAGGGCAGTTCTCAACCTTCGAACAGCTAACTGTTGACTCTCCCTGCGCCGTTACCCATCAGCTTGTATACAACCCTCCCTTCACGACTCTTTCATCCAGAATAAAGTTAGCTCCGGTCGCCTCGGCAAAGGCCGCAACATAAGCTTCGGCATCCAGGCAGATCTCTGGGCTGAGCAGCCCCTGACCGGTTATCTCTCCGCGGATATAAGCCTCCAGAACCAGCCGTGCGCAGGTCGGCGTCGGGTCGGCAGACCCTGCTTCCTCCGCACTGGTCGGCAGCTTTATGTGGTATTCCATGACGCTGGTGATCTCAGCATCGTCGCGCTGGCCTAGCACTTCGATGCGAAACGCTACACTGCGCGGCGCTGTGGACAGGTCCACCGTCAGAGCCTCAGCCGCTACCGAGCTGGAGAAGTACTGCGCCATGAACTGCCTGGGAGAAATACCCAGGCCCTCGATCTTGTCGGTGGCAGCAAAGCCCAGATCGATAAAGGAGCGCCAGATCTGGTTACCGCGGTCGGGGAAGAAGCCGATGCGGTTACTGACCTCCTGCACCCCCTTGATGTAATGCGGCAGGGTGATGGTTTCACCATGCCCGATCAGGTATGCGCCCATTTCCCCGAATGGCGCCTTGTACTCCACATCCCGGCGTCCGCTCCAGCCCGGCTTGAGGCAATACTGGCCCTGCTCGAACTGGGTGACGCCGCCACTGGTGATATGCAGCATATGGTCGACCACTGCAGGTGACAGCGATTGCGGCGAGAACGGCACGACGGTGGAGAGGTGAATGGCATGGGTCTGGTCCAGCCGGTCGGCCAGCAACCGGGCCACCACGTTGGTCAATCCGGGGGTGGAGCCGCAGCCGATGATAATGCGGGTTCCGGCCGCCAGCGCCCGCTGGTGATAATCACCCTTGAGCAGCAGCTCTTCAGCCACATCGTGATCATCGTTGATGTCAATGTAATCAACCCGGTTACGCAGAGCCGCCTCGACTACCGGTACCGCGCTGCGATAGAACGGCCCCACCGCATTGAACACCAGTTGCACGCCATCGAGGGCGGCATCCAGCTGCTGCGGCTGGTTGATATCGACGCGCATGGCCCGCGCCGCCGAGCCGACTTCAGTCGCCAGTGCCGTGGCGGTATCGGCGTTGATATCGGCAATGACATATTCCACATCGGGATTACCTGCCACCAATTGTCTGGCAACATTCGCACCCACATTTCCGCAACCCAGCAATAAAATTTTCATGGTTTATCCCGTTATTGTTTTAACGTGCCGCTGACCATCCGGCAGCCGATTGCATCCTGCAACCGCGCACTCCGACCAGTCTTCTACCGAACAGCCAGCGTTACAGCAGCAGACACCTACAACCCAGGCAGGAAGTAAGTGATAAACACGATAACCAACGGGCAAGTTTCGCCTCCAGTACCAAGCGGTACTCCCGCAGGCGAAAGATAAGCGGAGAATGGCTAATAGACAGATAGCAACCCAGCCAACGCAGGCATGGGGCGACAATGAATGATGATGAACTTGTTACTGCAATAGCGGAAAACTTCTGAATACCAGTCGGATAAGATCACTCTGCCCGCGGATACCCAACTTGGCATAGATATTCTTCGAGTAATTACGCGCCGCTGACACCGCTACCTGTAGCCGCTCGGCGGCATCGGCCAGGGAGCAGCCTGCGGCCAACTGCATGGCCAGCCGTCCCTCTTGGGGCGTCAAGCCGAACAACTGGGAAATGGCCGCACAGGCCTTGTCCGCATCGCTCATCTCGCCCACCCAAAGACCACCGAACTCGGCGATGTAGACAATGACACTGGGCACCCGCCGCCCCTGGAAGGTCGGCTCAAGCACTGTCGGCGCGACCAGCACGCCGAGAAACCCCTGGCCGGGTGAACTGACGCTCAACAGACTCTTGCCGGAATCCGACTCCAGGCACGCAGCCTGGCGACGGGCCTGGAGTGCGCACTCCAGGGCGTGCTTGAGCTCAGACTGGGTGAGCGGATCGGTGAACACCAGCCGATCGGTTATACGCACCCGATCATAACCCTCAATGACCCGTAGCGCTGCCCGATTCAGGCTGATGATCCGGGCCTCATCATCCAGCAGTATGCAGCCCAGATGCATGTGATCGAGACTGTTTTCAAAGATACTGCGTTCCAGCATGCACTGCTGCAGCTGCACATACAGCCCCAGGGCACGCTCCAGGTGTGGCAGCACCTGTTCCAGAAGCTCCTTAGCCTGGCGCTCGAAGCGGGCACTGGTATTACCTGTGCCCAGCACAATATCCACCCAGCACGACATGACGCCGGCAGGATCGGAAAAGCGCGCACGAAAGGTACCTTTAATGCCAAGACTGCGAATATAGGCCAGACCTTCCGGGCCGAGAAAATCCGAGGATGCAATCAGGCTGCCCTCCGACCCGGCCTGCTGCGCCGAATACAGCGTGGCTTCCCCAGCCAGATAAGCACGGCAAACCCGCTCAACCTCCACCCAATCCACGGTGTCACCCGGTGCCACCGCGCTGACATGCACATCCCCCATCAGCCTGGGTGAGTGATGCAGGGTCACGAAGACCCCCTTGGCTCCCAACTGACGCCGTACCTGATTGACCAGCGACTGCCAGGGTGGCGATTCATTGATGCCGTCATAGATCAGCGCCGTCAGGTCAACCGACGGATACTGCCCCGATTGATGCTCATTACTCCTGCTCACGACACCCCTCCGGCATACTGCATGATTATCCCCCCGGCTGGCCCTCCGGGTCGGCGCCACGGCCGGGTAACAGCGCAATCAGCGGCAACGCCAACAACATGCATGCTACACACAACAACAGTGCCGGCACATAGGATTGACTGATATCCAACAGATAGCCGACCAGGGTCGGGCTGAACGCCGAGCCAAGGCCAGCAATCAGGCTGCCAATGCCCAGCAGCGTGGCAAAGTTGCGCTCGCCGACCATACGCGCCATCAGCATCGGCGAGAACTGGTTGACCAGATTGAAGGTCGCCCCCCAGCCCAGCGCAAACACCCCCAGCGCCACATAGCCCATGGGCCCGGTAGGCATTGCCAGCAACGCCAGCACGCCAACCATCCCCAACAGGTTGGCTACCAGCAGAATACCCCGTGCATCCCAACGGGTGCTGATGAAGCCAAAGACGAAGTGCCCAAGCAGAGCGCAGATACTGGTTACCGAAAAGACACTGGCTGCCAGCACTGGCGTATAACCACTGCGGATCAGATAGGGCACCACGTTGATGAATACACCCAGTACACTGAAGGTCAGCAGAATCTGCATACCGACCCAGAACCAGTATCCCGGCAGGCGCAGCGCGCTGCCCAGTGATCTACCTGACTGTTGTACAGCCCCGGCCTCCTCCGACTCAAGCGCCTGCCCACAGGGCGGCATGCGCGCCAGGATGAGCAATACCGGTACGACGAGCAGCAGCATCAGGGCACTGATCAATTGCATAGCCCTGGCCCATTGATAATGCTCGATAACCCAGGTCAGAAACGGCGGAAAGATGATGGCACCCAGCGAGCCGCCAGCCAACACCAACCCTACCGCCAACCCTTGTCTGGGCAGCACAACCCAGCGCAGCACCACAGCGATGGCCGGCACATAGGTGGACAGGCCGACACCGATGCCGCTGATCGCCACCCAGAGGATCAGATCATTGATGTGCTGGCTGAGCGCCCCCATGAGGTATCCCATGCCAGCCAGCCCGGCACCGCTTACCATCACCAGGCGTGGCCCGATCCGCTCCAGCAGCCAGCCCCCCACTGGCATCGCCAGGGTCATGCTGAGCATAAAGAATGAGGGAATATTTGCCACCTGTTCATTGGTCGCGGCAAATGCCTCCAGCAACGGCACGGTAAACACCCCGAAGGAACTCAAGGTTGAGCCAAACAGGATACCCAGCGTCACCGCCATACCAATGACGACACCCCAGGCTTGACGTTGATCAGGCATCAGAGCACCCCCCAACGCTGCGCCAGGCGCGCCGCCGGAATCATCAACTTGCGCACCAGCAGTTCATGCTTGCCGGCAAAGCTGACCGGCTGCGGGCGCACCAGGGGAAATGGCAGGCTGGCCATATCATCAGCCGCCAGCGCCTCGCCCAGCAGCTTGCCGAGCAATGGGGCCATGACATTGCCCCAGGCATTGAAATGCATCAGCCCGTAGACGCCGGGCTGCAACTGGTATACCCCGGGGAACTGCTGGTCGCGCATCGCAACCCGCCCGGTCCAATAGGTCTGCAGCTTCAGTTCAATATCCCTGGTTTGTGGCCAGGTGCGGTGAATCCAGCGCAGATGCTGTCTGAAATGCCATGCAGCATCACGCGGACGTAATGCACTGGGTATGGAGGCAGTAATCAGCCGGTGCTGCCCATCGATCACCAGCGGATGCAGATCCATGGGCACCTGGGCCAGGGTCTGGCCACCGGGCATGATGATGTCCCGCAGCGGCTGGGGTAGTGGCTCGGTGGCCACCGCATAGGCCGTCAGCGGGTAGTAGCAATTGACAAACTCGGGAACGATACCGGCAGGATAGGCATTGGTGCAGAAGATCACCCGTCCAGCGGTCACCTCCCCCTGGGCGGTACTGACCTTCCAGCGCTGACCATGCGGGCGAATACTCAGGGCTTGGCTGTCGCCGAACATTTTCGCACCCAGATCAACCGCCGCCCTGATCAGGCCATGACTGAACAGCCAGGGGTTGATGCGCCCACCGGCGGCATACAACATGCCGTGGGCGTAACGTGCCGAGCCGGTCAACGCCCGGGTCTGTGCTGCGTCGAGCTCATGCACTTCCTGGCGCCCCTGCCAATGGCGCATGCTGCTCTTGAAACGCTGCAACTGAGCGGGTGTCTCCATCACGTACAGATACCCCGACTGCACCGCATCACAATCAATGGAATATTCACGGGCCAGCTGGAATGGCAGAGTATGCAACTGGTCAAACAGCGCCAGAAACTGTCGCCCCTGATCTGGAAACTGCTCAAACACGCTGAGATCGCGCAGGGTCGGCAACACATGCCCCGCATTGCGCCCCGATGCGCCCCAGCCGGGTTGGCGGGTCTCCAGCACCGTGACTGCAGCACCCTGCCTGGCCAGATGCAGCGCGACACTGCTCCCCGCCAGACCCGCACCGATAACCAGATGATCGGTCTCCACGCTGCCCTGCAATGCGGGCCAATGCGCTACCTGCCGGCCGGTCTGCGTCCAGCCACTGTGGTGAACTCCGATATTCCCACTACCCCAGTCTTGCCGATCGCTCCGACCGGCTTCCAACACCCTTTCGCTCACGCACAGCTCTCCGCTTTATTGTTATCCAAGGCGGTAACACCCTGGAGCTGAACATACGCGGGGCCAAGCGGGCGCAGCCAGTGCCAGATGGCAGTGGCGTGACTGGACAAGAGGTTGCCAAGCGGGCGCTCAACAACGGATTCCCTCTAAACAAGCGGGGCGTGAACCAGCCACCTGAACAGGTAGATGATTGCGCAAGTCACGCCCCGCCAGGCTGGCCAACCGGCCAGCATTACTCAACGACCTGCGCGACGCGCGGCCTCCGGACCGAAGTCACGGGATGACAATCCGCCCTGGTTGAGGAGATAGCCCTTGGGCTGCTCGTTGACCAGGTTGAACGCCAGGTGGCTGCGCGCCTGCAGGTCGTGGTACAGACCCGCACCCGCCTGCCAGGTCTGGGCTTCCGGCGCGTAGTAGTAGTTGACCATCGAGGTGCGCCAGAGACCGCCACGGGCATCGTAGTTGTCGCCCATGACCATCAGCCAGCTATCCTCGTCCACGTACATGTGCCGCTTGGTGTACAGGTGCCGGTAGTTGTCCTTGATGTTGGCTTCCAGCACCCATACCCGCCTCAGCTCGTAGCGCATGTACTCGG
>Ga0209075_1004767_pt1 | contig 10719 bp, 6 predicted proteins | sample Stecom2011_FD_187523 | JGI IMG/M metagenome (GOLD analysis project Ga0209075, IMG submission 187523) | Agricultural soil microbial communities from Utah to study Nitrogen management - Steer compost 2011 (SPAdes) (version 2) | ecosystem: Environmental > Terrestrial > Soil > Agricultural land...
TGCTGTTGCTGTTGCTGTTGCAGGAACTGCTCAATCAACTCTTTGTTGTGGCGCGCTGCTGTGTGGTCGGGTTGTAGAGCCAGTACCTGCTCATAGGCAGCTATGGCCTGTTCAAACTGTTTGGCTTGGGCCAGGCTGTTGCCGAGGTTGTAGAAACTGTCGGGTGTTTGTTGGGCCGCAAACTCCTCGGCGGCGGCTTCATAGTGGCCGGCTCGATAGAGAGCACTGCCTTTCCAGTCCGGAGTTTCGAAAAGCGTTGCCGCTTCGTCGAAGCGTTCCGCCAGATAGGCTTGCTGGCCGCGCTGATCCGGTGTCTGCCAAAGGCCTTGCCATTCGAAAGCCTCGCTTTGCTGGGGCAGCAGGCCCACGCCCAGAAACAAAATCAGAAACGCACCGCGTCGATACAGCCAGAGGGCGAAGGGAATCAACGCCAGTACCAGCCAGTAGCCTTCATCCTGCCACAGGTCAAAGTTCAGGCTGCGGTCCTGTTGGGTATAGTCCGCTTCCGGAAAGCCTTGCTGTAGGGCGGTGTCCAGATCCCGGTTGTCGAGGCTAATGCTGGCAAAACGGCCACCCAGTTCCTCGGCCAGTTGTTCGAGAAGCCTCTCATTGATGGTGGGGATGATGACCTGGCCCTGGTTATCCTGGAGAAAACCCCGCTCAGGAATCTGAATCGGGCCGCCCGCGGCGGTGCCAATCGCAATGACGCTCAATTGATAAGGTGTCCCCCTCAACAAGGCGCGGATTTGCGAGGCTTGGGAGGAGGTCATGTCATCGGTCATCAGCAGCAGACGCCCCTGGGGCACGGCGGCATTTTCCAGCAGTCCGATGGCCTGGGCCACGGCCCGCTCCGGGCGGCTGCCCAGCGCGGGCATGATGAACGGGTCCAGAGCCGGAACCATCGCCAGGACTGTTTCGGAGTCATCCGTCAACGGCGACACCACATGACTGTCGCCGGCATAGACCACCAAGGCGGTCTGTCCTTCCTGGCGCTGCTGGAGAAGATCGGAGAGCTTCTGTTTGGCCCGGGTCAAACGGTTGGGTTGCAGGTCGGTTGCCAGAGTGGACAGCGAGAGGTCCAGAATCACCACCAGATGGTCGGATTTGGCCTGCAGTGGCTGAGGCTCTTTTTGCCAGGCCGGTCCCGCCAAGGCAATGACCGCGACCAGCCACAGGAGGGCCAGGGCGAATAAAGGCTTACGTTGAGAACGGTTGCCTTGGGGCATTAAATGTCGCAAAAGCTCGGCGGGAATCACCTGGTGCCAGTGGCTTTCGCCCACACCCCGGCGCTGCGCCAGCACCAAAAGCAGGGCCAGGGGCACTAGCGCGAGCAGCCATTCCGGCCGTAACAAGTGGAAATTACCCAGGACACTCATGACTCAGCCTCCGTGGGGCCGGCGATCAGGAGCCGTCGGCGAGTCCCGATGACGCGACCCAGAACCAACAGGGCGCTAATGCCGAGTGCCGCCGCCAAAGGCCAATAAAATAATGGTTTGACGGGGCGATAGAACTTCTGCTCCTGAGCGACCGGCTCTAACTGATTGACGACTTCGTAGATCATTTCCAGCTCACTGGAACTGCGGGCCCGGAAATACTGACCACCGGTCAGGGCGGCCATTTCTTTCAACATCTCTTCGTCCAGGTCGATGGATGGGTTTTCCCGACGGGCACCGAACAGGCCCGGACGCAGGATCTCGTCGGCGCCGATGCCAATGCTATAGATCTTGATCCGTTCGGCTGCGGCCAGTTCCGCCGCTTTCAGCGGGGGGATTTCTCCTGCCGTATTGGCACCGTCGGTTAAAAGGATCAGCACCCGACTTTGTTCGGGGCGCTCCCGCAAGCGCTTGACTGCCAGCCCGACGGCATCGCCTATGGCCGTGGCCCGTCCGGCAATGCCCAGCATGGCCTCATCGACCAGTTGGTTGACGGTTTTCAAATCGAAGGTCAGAGGCACCTGGACATAGGGCTGGGTACCGAACAGGATCAGTCCGACCCGGTCGCCCTGGCGTTTGGTGACGAAATCCTTGACGACTTCCTTGACCACATGCAGGCGTGTTGACTGATAGCCGCGCCAGACCATGTCTTGCTCTTTCATGCTGGGGGAAACGTCTACCGCCAACATCAGGTCGCGCCCGCTGACATCCAACTGAATGGGGTCACCTATCATTTGAGGGCGACAGGCGGCCAGCACCAGCGCCAGCCACGACAGCGCCATAAGCCATTTGCGCAGGCGGGAGTCCTGCTGGGGCAGGGCGGTGCTGCCCAACTCCCGTTGCAGTTGGCTCACCCGGGCATAAAAAGGCACCAGTGGCGCCGGTTCCTGAGTCTCCACCGGGGTACGGCGACGTGGGAGTAGCCAGGGAAGGGGCAACAGCACCAGCATCCAGGGCCAGAGCAACTCGATCATCGGCACCTCCGAATCCAGTCACGGGCCAGCCGGGTTAAGTTCTCCAGGGGCAAGTCCTGACTTGGCTGATAGTGGGCATTTCCCAGTAAAGCCCCGGGGCCGTTCATGAAATCAACACCAGGGGCCTGATCGCTGAGAAAACGACACCAGTGCTCGCCATGCAATGATGAAACTTGCGCACGCCCATAGCGGGTGATGGCAACCTGTTTCAAGAGGCCGTTGAGGGCGGCGACATGGGCCTGTGGCGCGGGTTGTGCCTGATAGTGTTGCCGGATTTTCGCCAGTTCCCGAAGGGCCAGTTTGCGAAACCGGTTCTGGCGGTGGCGACGCACCAACCAATAACCCAGGCTGATCAGCAGCACCAGGATCAGCACGGCCAGCAGCCACCAGCCGATGGCCAGGGGCCACCAGCCAATGGGCATGGGCTCGACAATATCCTTGAGTTGGCTTAACAGTTCTTGCTCGGTCATGGGGTCGGTCTGTTGGCAAAAGTACGGCGTAGCACATCGAGAGCGGACTCCCGGGTGCTGGCCTGGATCAGGGGGATGGAGGTTTTGGCCAGGGTCTCTGTCAGTTGTTTCAGGTTGTCTTCATAGGAGTTGCGATAAGCGTTGCGCAGCCGGTTGTCGTTGGCATTAATCCGCAGACTCTGCTGTCCGTCGCTGATGCTATAGACCCCGGACGACGGCAGACTGATCTCCAGCGGATCGTAAGTGCAGAGGGCGATCAGGTCATTGTGACGGGCGAGGAGATGCAGGTGCCTTCGGGTCTCTTCGTTCTGATCCTGAAAGTCGCTGATCACAAAAATCAGGCTGCCGGGCTTGGCGATCCGGCGCATTTCCGCCAGCGCCTGATTCAAGTCGAAGTTGACCGGTTGGCTGAGCTTGTCCAGGTTCAGTTGACGGTTGAAGGCGTGCAGCAGCTTCAGAAAGCGCAACACCTCCTTTTGGCTGCGACCTGGCCGCAATTCCTGACGACCAAAGTCCGAGAACACCAAACCACCCACCCGGTCTCCCCGTTGAATAGCCGTCCAGGCAATCAGCCCGGCCAGTTCCGCTGCCCGTACCGACTTGAAGGCCAGCTGGCTGCCAAAAAACTGTGACAGGGACTGATCAACCAGGAGCAGGACCGGACGCTCCCGTTCTTCCTGGAACAGTTTGGTATGAGGCTTGCCCCGGCGGGCCGTCACCCGCCAGTCGATGGTGCGAATATCGTCACCCGGCTGGTATTGGCGAACTTCCGCGAAGTCGATTCCCCGCCCACGAAACCGGGACAGATGGATTCCCGCCGTTTGTTTAAGGGCGCGCCGGTCAGGGCGAAGCTTCAGGGAACGGGCCTGAAAACGGAGCCGGGCCAGTTCGTCCAGGCTGATATAAGCCCGGTGTAACGGCTGAACGGAAGCGGGCGCCGCACTGGCGGCGCGTCTGAAAAACAGGGACATCGGGCTTTCCTAAGCTACAGGAACCAGCTTCAGCAGTTCGTCGATCACCTGATCGGGCGCAACACCATCGGCTTCCGCCTCGAAACTCAGTAACAGGCGGTGGCGCAGTACGTCATGGAGTACCGCCTGTACGTTGTCGGGACTGACGAAGTCCTGACCTTGCAGCCAGGCATGGGCACGGGCGCAACGGTCCAGGGCAATGGTGCCGCGGGGGCTGGAGCCGTACTGAATCCAGGTTGCCAGGCGTTGGTCATAACGGGCCGGCTCACGGGTCGCCATGATCAGCTGCACGATATACTCCTCCACCGGTTCCGCCATATAGAGGTCCATGACCGCGGCGCGAGCCGCGAACACATCGCTTTGCCGGACCCGGTCCAAGGGCTCGGGGGCGCTATCGTGGGAGGGTTCCTGACGGTTCAGCCGCAGGATCTGACGCTCGGCCTCTGCATCGGGATAGCCGATCTTGACGTGCATGAGGAAACGGTCAAGTTGTGCCTCTGGCAGGGGATAGGTCCCTTCCTGTTCGATCGGGTTTTGGGTGGCCATCACCAAAAACAGCGGTTCCAGAGCAATGGTGCGGCTCCCCACACTGACCTGACGCTCCGCCATGGCTTCCAAAAGCGCGGATTGAACCTTGGCTGGCGCCCGGTTGATTTCATCGGCCAGGATCAGGTTATGGAAGATGGGGCCTTTCTGGAAACGGAAGCTGCCGTCTTCCGGACGATAGATGTCGGTACCGGTGATATCCGCCGGTAACAGATCCGGGGTGAACTGGATGCGCTGGAAGTCCCCTTCGATTTTGCGGGAGAGTTCCTTGATGGCCTTGGTTTTGGCCAGACCTGGTGCGCCTTCTACTAATAGATGGCCATCGGCGAGCAGGGCGACCAGCAGGCGCTCAACCAGATGCTGCTGACCAATGATTCGCTCGGACAGGTACTGCTTGAGTTCCTGAAAGGCCTTCTGGTGTTGCATAGGCTTATTTTCCTTGTGCTTTTTTATTATCAGCTCATTTGGACCCGAGGATAACCGTCGTCATGGTGCGTTGAAAGCTACCCTGTTGATCCTGAATTCAATTGTTGTTTCTACGGGACTTAAGGGTAAAAACAGGCTTGACAGACCGTTTTTTGCACCAAAAAGAGGCAAAATTTGCTGTTTTTAGGCCTGAAAATGCCCCCGATGACTTGCCTTAACTGGCGACCGTGTAATAATCGGCCTCCGCTCACGACCCCCACCCAACGGGTATGAGCCAGGAAAATGACTCACTGGTCTGGGAAGTGACCGAGTGGTCTTTTACATGTGGTCGGCTCATCGAATTGCAACTATTGGTTAACCAGCAGTGGCCGGTATTCGATAAACACCACTGACCCCCAACACTACTAAACCGGCTGAACGGGAAGCGTTATGAATGTGATTGACACCGATAACAAAGAACAGTTCCTCCAGTTGCTTGAATCAGAGTTCGCTGCCAGGTTGTCCGCGGATCTGGCTCAACAGCTGACCCGGTTCTCCCGGGAATACTTTGAAGCTGTACCAGTTGAGGAAATCCGTTATCGCCGGTTGGTTGATATCTATGGTGCGTTGGTGGCCAGCTGGCAATTTCTGCAGCAGCACAAGCCGGACCAGCCCAAGATCCGTGTCTTCAATCCGGATCTGGAAACCCATGGTTGGCAATCTCCCCATACCGTCGTGGTCATTTTGCACCGCAACATTCCGTTTTTGCTGGACTCCATCCGGATGGAGCTCAAGCGCCAGGGGTTAACGGCCCATACCATTCTGCACGGTGTGATTGGGATCGACCGTGATGCCGATGGCAAACTCCAAAGTATTTTGTCCAAGGACAGCGGCTGCCCGGCAGATCAGCGGGAAGCCCTGATGTATTTCGAAATCGACCACCATACCGATGCCGCGGAGCTTGAGGCACTGCGTACGGCACTGGAACAAGTGTTGGCGGGTGTGCGTGCCGTGGCTGAGGATAGCCCCAAGATCCAACAGCACCTGCAGACCGTGACTGAGCAAGTGGGCGCTGCCGGTGCAGCACAGGCGGAAGCCGCTGAGTTTCTGCAGTGGATGCAACAGGGTCATTTCCAGTGCCTGGGTTATGAGCAGTTTGAGCTGGTCAAAGAAGGCGAGCAGCTGCTTTGGCAACTGGTGGAAGGCTCTCAGCTGGGTCTTCGTCAAGATGACAGTGTTCGCGCATTGCGTCTGAATCTTGCCCAAGCACCATCCAAGGTGCGTGAGCGTCTGCTCCGGACCGACACGCTGATCTTTGCCAAGTCGCTTCAGCGTTCCACGGTCCATCGTCCGGTCCATATCGACCTGGTGCTGGTCAAGCGGTTCAACGAGGCCGGCGAAGTGATTGGAGCCCATAGCTTCCTTGGGCTTTACAACGCCTCGGCGTCCCAGCAGAGCCCCCGTCAGATTCCATTCGTTCGTCATAAGGTAGCTGCCGTCCTGGAACGCTCCGGACTGGCCGACGACAGTGCGCGGGAACTGGAGCAGATCCTGGCGTCCTACCCCCGTGACGAGATCCTCCAGATCGAGACCGAGGAACTCTACAACACGGCGCTGTCGGTTCTGAATATTCAGGAGCGCCAGCAGATTCGCCTGTTCCTGCGTGAAGATGTCTTCGGACGTTTCGTCTCTGCGCTGGTCTATATCCCCCGGGATCGATACACCGCGGAGCTGCGCGCCAAAATCTCCAATCTGCTGGCCCAGGAGCTGAGTGCAAGCGATGTGGAGTTTGTGACTTATTTCTCCGAGTCTGTTCTGGCCCGGACCCTGTTCACCCTGCGGGTGGATCCGGTTGAGCAGCGCGTGCTGAATGAGCGGGAACTGGAAGACCAGATCCGGGCTCTTGCCCAGTCCTGGCAGGATGGGTTGCGGGAGTCGCTGGTTGAAGCCTTTGGGGAAGAGCAGGCCGGCGCCTATTTTCACTGCTATCAAAATGCGTTCCCCCGCAGCTATCAGGACAATGTGACGCCCCGCCTGGCAGCCTTGGATATTGGTCACATGGCTTCGCTGAGCGAGGAGCGACGGCTGGCCATGAGCTTTTACCGGGCTCTGGAAGAAGCAGACAGCGTTCTGCATTTAAAACTGTTCAATCCAGACAGCCGGCTGCTGCTCTCCGATGTGCTGCCCATGTTTGAAAACCTGGGCCTGCGGGTGATGGGCGAGCAGACCTATCAAACCACCGACCGGAATGAGCGGCTCATCTGGATTCATGATTTTGCTCTGGAAAGCTTTGATGGCCGGGTCATCGAAATCGATGCGATTCGTCAACGCTTTGAAGACTTGCTGGTTCGGGTCTGGTCCGGCGAGACAGAAAACGACGCCTTTAACCGCCTGGTGCTGATGGCTGGCCTGAACTGGCGTCAGATTGTTCTGTTGCGGGCTTATGCGCGCTATATGCACCAGATTCGCATCAGCCATAGCCAGGACTTTATTGCTGGCACACTGGCGGCGCAAACAGATTTGGCCCGCTTGCTGCTGCAGTTGTTCGAAACCCGTTTCGACCCGGATCTTTCCCTGACGCTGGAACAGCGCCTGGAGCAGCAGGACCAACTGCGCGCGCAGATTACCGCCGGCCTTGAGCAGGTCGATAACATCAGCGAGGACCGGATCATCCGCCGTTATGTGGAGTTGATCTGCGCCACGCTGCGCACCAACTTCTATCAAGGTGGCGAGACGCCCAAGTCTTATATCTCCTTCAAGTTCCGTCCGGCGGATATTTCGGAGATGCCGCTGCCGTTGCCCGAGTATGAGATCTTTGTTTATTCACCACGGGTGGAAGGCATCCACCTGCGGGGTGGCAAAGTTGCCCGGGGCGGGTTGCGCTGGTCAGATCGTCTGGAAGATTACCGCACCGAGGTGCTGGGACTGGTCAAGGCCCAGCAAGTGAAGAACTCGGTGATTGTGCCCGCTGGTGCCAAAGGCGGCTTTGTGGCCAAGGTTCTACCTGAAGGTGATCGGGAAGCCTGGCTCAAGGAAGGTGTGGCCTGTTATCAGATGTTCATTCGGGGCCTGCTGGACGTGACCGACAACCTGGACGGCGAGACTGTCGTACCGCCGGCTCGAGTGGTGCGTCATGACTCCGATGACCCTTATCTGGTTGTTGCCGCCGACAAGGGAACGGCAACCTTCTCCGATATCGCCAACGCCCTGGCCGCCGAGTACGGCTTCTGGCTGGGAGACGCGTTTGCCTCCGGCGGCAGTAACGGTTATGACCACAAGAAGATGGGCATTACCGCCCGGGGCGCCTGGGTCTCGGTAGAGCGCCATTTCCGTGAGATGGGGATTGACACCCGCTCCGAGAATTTCACAGTGGTCGGTATCGGTGATATGGCCGGTGACGTCTTCGGTAACGGTATGCTGCGTTCCCGCCATATCCAACTGGTGGGCGCCTTTAACCACATGCATATCTTTGTCGACCCCAATCCGAACGCGGAGCTGAGCTTCCGTGAGCGCGAGCGGCTGTTCAAGTTACCCCGCTCGTCCTGGGCGGATTATGATGCCAGCCTCATTTCAGAAGGCGGTGGCATCTTCCTGCGCTCCCAGAAATCCATTGCCATTACTCCGCAAATGAAGGAGCGGCTGGGGATTACCGCGGATCAGTTGTCTCCCAACGAACTGATTGCCGCATTGCTGAAAGCGCCAGTGGACCTGATCTGGAACGGCGGTATCGGTACCTACGTCAAATCCTCCGAAGAGAACAACGTGGACGTGGGCGACAAGGCCAATGATGCGGTTCGCGTGAATGGACGGGACCTGCGCTGTCGGGTGGTCGGTGAGGGCGGTAACCTGGGGATGACCCAACGTGGCCGTATCGAGTACGCCCTGACCGGTGGCAGACTCAACACCGACTTTATCGACAACGCCGGTGGGGTGGACTGCTCAGACCACGAAGTGAACATCAAGATCATGCTCACCCAGATCGTGGCGCAGGGAGACCTGACCGAGAAGCAACGCAACCAGTTGCTGGCGGACATGACCGATGAAGTGGCCGATCTGGTCTTGAAGAACAACTATCGTCAGACCCAGGCCCTGAGTATTGCTGAATCCCAGGCGGGTTTGCGGATTGAGGAATACCGTCGTCTGATCAATGAACTGGAAGCATCCGGCAAGCTCAACCGGGCCCTGGAGTTTATTCCTGATGACGATGTCATTCTGGAGCGTAAGTCCCGCAACCAGGGACTGACCCGGCCTGAACTGGCAATCCTGCTGTCATACGTAAAAGCAGGAGTTAAAGAGGCGCTGATCGAAGGCGGCCTGGGCGATGATGACTATATTGCCCGTGAGTTGCTGGCGGCCTTCCCGCCCCGGTTACGTGAGCAGTATGAGACTCAGCTGCTGGGCCACCGTCTGCGTCGTGAGCTGGTTGCCATGCAGGTGGCCAACAATATGGTTAACCAGATGGGCATCACCTTTGTGCACAATCTGGTTCAATCCACTGGAGCCAGTGTGGCGGCCATCGCCCGGGCTTATATTGTGGTGCGCGACATTTTTGATCTGGAAAAATACTGGACGGCCATTGAGGCCCTGGATTCCCAGGTGAAGAGTGAGGTTCAGCTCCGGATGATGAATGAGCTGACCCGGGTGATCGGGCGTGGATGCCGTTGGGTACTGCGCAACCAGCGGAGCCGACTGGATCTGGCGGAGAATATTGCCAAGTTCGCCGAAGGTGTCCGTGAGGTCAGTGGCCATTGGCAGACCTTGCTGCGGGGCAGCCAACTGGAGCACTGGACCCGCCACCACCACTACCTGGAAGAACAGGGCGTGCCGGAGGAGCTGGCCAAGGTGATCGCCTCCGCGCCTTACCTGTATTCCGCGCTGGGTATCGTGGATGCCCATCAGCAGACCGGTGTGGCGTTGCAGGAAGTGGCGGATCTGTTCTTTGCGGTGGGCGAGCGCCTGGAACTGCAGTGGTTTGCACAGCAGATCGCCTGTCTGCGTCCTGCCACCCATTGGCAGTCCCTGGCCAGAGATACTTTCAAGGAAGATCTGGACTGGCAACAGCGGGCCTTGACTGTGGGTATTCTGCAGCAGGCCGACTCTGAAACCAGCGTGACGGAGCGGATTGAGAGCTGGGCGCAAAGCCAGCAGGAGCTGATTCAGCGTTGGAATGGCATGCTGGCGGAATTGAAAGCCACCAAATCGCCCGAAATCGCCATGTTCTCAGTCGCCTTGCGCGAGCTCTTGGACCTTGCCCAGAGCACCAGGCATAGCGGAACATCCGAAGACGCTATCTAACCCGGTGTAGTGCGGGAGCGGGGCCTTGGTGCTCCGCTCCCCACTAACTGCCCTTGGCAGATTGCCCCAGAGCCGGAATAATGTCGCTATGCAGAGTATTATCCTGGATCTCTATATTCCCGCCGACGAGTATGTGCGCCTTTATCAAGGATCCGCACGAACCGTTCATGCCCGCAGTCGCGATGGGCGCACCATTCAGTTTCCTGCCATGATCCTGCGTCAGTTTCTGACCCACGAGGGGATTCAGGGCACCTTTGAAATCCAGTTCGACGCCAACCATAAGTTCTCAGGTGTACGCCGGTTAGGCTAAGTGAAAATTGCCGAGTGAAGAATGCCGGGAAGGTGTGGAGACAGACCAGTATTGTCTGGAAAAAACTGAGAGGAAAAAATAACCGCGAACAAGTCGCGGTTATTTTATGAGCTGGAAAGCCTTTGAGAGCCTTCCTGCTATCCTGCCGGAGAAAAGATTTCAGCGTTAAACCTTAGGCCAATGTTGATGTATCAGTGATACATCGTCGGTTGGCAGCAGGGTTTTAGCCAGAAATTTTTCGTACCGTTGCAGAAGGGCTAATTACAGCGGGGAAACGCTGTCGGCTTGCGGGCCTTTTTTACCTTGGGAGTAGGT
>Ga0209075_1004768_pt1 | contig 10719 bp, 8 predicted proteins | sample Stecom2011_FD_187523 | JGI IMG/M metagenome (GOLD analysis project Ga0209075, IMG submission 187523) | Agricultural soil microbial communities from Utah to study Nitrogen management - Steer compost 2011 (SPAdes) (version 2) | ecosystem: Environmental > Terrestrial > Soil > Agricultural land...
AAACTTTGACGTGGCTTGCTTTTGCCGTAGGCGTGGGAGCATCTAAAGAATATCTTCAACAGTTATTTTCTTTAGTCGACAACAAAGGACTAGACGCTATCTTCGACCGCGTTGCCGTCAAGCTTGGGGATACAGAACGCCCCATTGCAAACAAGGTGCTCTATCCAAAGCCCTATGAATCACTGTTAAAGGCAATAGATGCTGAACCTGCACAACAACCCATCTTAATGAATAAATTCATGGATGAATGGTATCCCGCCTGCATCAAGCATGGTTTTCATGAAACGCATGAAATTACCAATAATTTTGGATACGGCGGCTACTGGTGCTTTGAAGCAGCACTAGTCGTTAAAGTCTTTAACATGGATGACAGCGGCTTTCGCGATCATAAATATTATCCTTCCGCCTTGGTTCATGGTGATTAATTCCGTTCTACATATACGAGCCCCGATAAAATGCAACGAGACACCCGAAAAAGTACAATCTATTTCGAAGAGCTATTGCCGCAATATATTGAAGGTATCGAGAATTTAAACCTGGCACTGACGGATGGCTCAAATCCGCTGCCCGATGAACAAACGAGTGTCGCGAATAACATTTTCGATCTTAAATTAATGTATGCCATCGCCTGCTATTCAGCAGGCGAATCCATTGGCGACCTGAAACCGAAGGTTGCGCAAATACTGGACGCTAAAAAATTATATATCAAGAAGGCAAATACGCTTCCGCAACGACAGCAGATTTATCGTCAGCAATTTGAAAATATCTCGGGCGACAATGAAGTCGATGGGATACACCCAATCACTCGCTACGTCAATGCACTTTGGTGGTTATCGCTTGCTGTTGCGACTCGGCAGACGAAAGAACACTGCCTGGAAATTCTGCAATGCATTGGTAATAGAGACAAAGACGCACTTCTTGATCGTATTGCTATAGCACTTGGCGATGAAAATCAGATACACGCTCCAAGCCTACTCTATCCACACTTATATCGCCCGCTATTTGAAGCATTTGATGCATCACAACCACAGCGAGTTACCCTGCTAACTTCCTTTTTAAAAGATTGGTATTCAAGCTGCTGGCAAGCAGCCTGGTATAACAACCACAGCAAGGCGAACGAAGAAGAAGGTAACTGGGATTTTTATTTTGGGTATTGGAGTCTGGAGGCATTGCTTGTGGTCAATCTTCTAAAAATAAATGACACGGCTTTCAAAGCGCATTCCTATTATCCTGCAGATTTATCATTATCGGTTTAGCATTTTTACCGAACACTATAGAAGCATCTGCTTCGCAAGCAGATGCCCTTTCTAACAACATCAATAATTCCTACCACCGAACGCCAGCAGAATATCTTCAATTTACGAAATCACCGCCTTCATCGCCGGTGGCGGCGTGTTTGAAATTGTATTGGCTGCTTTGCTGCTCATGTTCACCGGCGGGGCTGGTAACGTTGTGCAAGGCGCGAGCAAGATTCGTCATGCCGGAAAGTTGAAAAGCCTGGGATCGATTTTTCGGAATTTAGGTAAGCTGCTGAAAAGGAAGAAGTTGCGGAAGAAGGTTCGGGTTGAGGTTGATTCCAAGAAAAAAGTTGATACAGATCTACCAGAAGATAAAAAATTAGCGTCAAAGAAAAAACCAACATATCAATGGCGGGCCAGGAACTTGGGAAAAAGAAACTACGCCCCAAAAGGGATCTGATTACCAACATAAAGTCACTGGGGCTCCCAAGGATACCGAATATGTTGTTAGATGCTAAGGACTGGAGTTCTGGCCCCAAAGGATGGCCCCCGAAAGATCAGGATTGGGCATCAAAAAACGTCGCAGATATAGCACGAAAGGATGAAGTCATGAAAGAAAAAATTGAAATAATCACGCGCTTTAATTCACCAATAATGACAGCAAAAGAATATATTGATTTTAGTAGATCAATAATTCAGCATCTTAAAGATTTTCATCCTATTTTTGAAACAGTCTACAGTTGGGGAGCTCAAGCCACTTCTTGGACGGAAATTGAAAAAGATTTTTCTAATTTTGATTCTACGGTATTCCAACATATATATGATCGAGAAATAAATTATAAAAACCCGAACAGCGAGAAAGAGTTTTTACCAGAGTCTATTTCGTGGGCTGGATTTTCTAACGCTTACTCTAATACTAAAAAAGCTAAAGATATCAAATATAGCGTGTCAGTAGGAGCAGGAGGTGAAGATGGGTTAGGCTTTATAAACTTTCAACTACCTCAATTACATTTCGAAGAGTTTTATCACTCTGAAACTATTAAATCCCTCATTCAACATCTTTTTCAGGTTGTTAACATAGGCACGGCATATGCCATCACTGAAAATTTATTCGATCAAATAGTAGACTTCGAAAAACCCTATGATGTGCAGGTAGGGTGGCTTAATTTTTTTACGAACAAAAAAATATTGATGAATCTGCCTGGCGATATCTCTAAGGAGCTGACTGGCGATGGCTGCTTTTTCTGGCTTGCTGAAACAATAGGTAACTGCTCTGCGGAAACCGTTAAGACAGCGACTAAAATAAGAGATATACTTGGTGAGCTTGGCTATCTTGATTAAACTGATGATTAATACCACTTGAGAAAGCTTCAGAAAATATCCTTTTAATAAAGGATTCACATATTTTTATGTTTCTGTAATAACCCCCCTATTGCTCAATGTTAGTCCTCCTGTATGGGAAATACTAACAAAGCCTGCTCTCGAAGAGCTGGAGTTATCGCTGTACGTAGTAGGCTACGAAAGAAATCAAAAACATCACCCGCATTCTCGGCATAGACCCCAACCATTTATCCGCTGAAGGTCTGCAAAACCTGAAAAATATTTTCGCCGAAGCCTACGAAATCACCGCCTTCATCGCCGACGACCCCGAATCCCTCGACATGCTCACCCAATTTGGTAAAGATTACGCTGGCGCGCAATCATGTATCGAATGGGTTGAGCTCGCCAGTGGTGGCGTGTTTGAGATGGTAATAACCCTTGACTATACTCAACACCAAAAGAAGTTCACTGTCTTATATCTGTCATAGTTTGGTCATATTCTGTAACGCTCGGGAAAAGAATATAAGGGGACCAAGGGTGTCAAACGCCTTCTTCAACCGCGAGTTGAGTCTACTCGAATTCAATAAACGTGTTATGCATCAGGCATACAATCAGACGCTTCCACTTTTGGAGCGGCTACGTTTCCTGTGTATTTTTTCGACCAACCTCGACGAGTTTTTTGAAGTTCGTGTGGGCGGCCTGGTGGAGATGATTGAGCTGAATGCACCCACAGCTCCCGGCCCCGATGGTTTGACGCAAATCCAGACGCTGAACGAGATAGCAGCACGTGCGCATAATCTGGTCGATGAGCAATATACGATTCTCAACCAGATACTCTTGCCACTTATGCGTGACAACGGCATTCGTGTGCTCAAACGCGAAGAGTGGAGCAACCAGCATATAAAATACCTGCACCATTATTTTCAAACCGATGTGCTGCCGGTTCTCAGTCCTATCGGTCTTGATCCTGCGCATCCGTTTCCGCGTATTCTCAATAAAAGCCTCAACTTTATCGTCAAGCTCGATGGCAAAGATGCTTTCGGCCGCAACTCTGGCCGTGCGATTGTACAAGTACCGCGTTCGCTGCCCCACATTATCGAGCTGCCACCCGAAGTGGTTACCGAAGGGCGCGAGTTTATTTTTGTGTCATCCATTATTCATTATTTTATGGCCGAGATATTTGTCGGCATGAGCGTAATAGACAGCTATCAGTTTCGACTGACACGCAACTCGGATATCTTTCTCGACGAAGAAGAAACAGAAGATTTACTGCGCGCTGTTCAAGGCGAACTCGCTTATCGGCAATACGGCGATGAAGTGCGCCTCGAACTTTCGGATACTTGTCCGCCCGAGCTGGAACAGTTTTTATTGCATCGCTGCGAAATTAAAGAGCGTGATCTTTATCGTTTAAATGGCCCAGTGAATATGAATCGCTTCAGCGATTTATTTGATTTAATCAGTGACCCGAAGTTTTTTTTCGCGCCTTTTGTGCAAGCCATGCCGAAGTTACCCAAGCGCACCAATAGCTATTTTGAAACGCTCAAAAAGCAGGATATTTTATTGCATCACCCGTTTGATTCTTTTCAAGGTGTGGTGGATTTTATTCGCGAAGCGGCAAGTGATCCTCAGGTGCTTGCCATCAAACAAACGCTTTACCGTACCGGCACCAATTCTCCAATTGTCGATGCGCTGGTTACCGCTGCCAAAGCGGGTAAAGAAGTGACCGCCATTGTAGAGCTACGCGCGCGTTTTGATGAAGAGCAAAATGTGGCGCTCGCTGAGCGCCTGCAACGTTATGGCATTCACGTTATTTATGGCGTGGTCGGCTATAAAACCCATGCCAAAATGCTCCTGGTCGCACGGCGTGAACAGAGCAGTAAAGTGCATTATTACGTACACATGGGTACGGGAAATTATCATCCGCGCACTAGTATGATCTACACCGATTATGGGTTGATGACCAGCGACAAAGGCATTGGTGACGATGTATACCGCATTTTTTTACAGTTGAGCAGTTTAGGTAAAGCCTCAAAAATGGATGCCTTGCTTTACGCGCCCTTCACCCTGCATAAAGGTATTATTCGTCGTATCCGCACAGAAAAAGAAAACGCAGAGCAGGGAAAACCTGCACAGATCATTGCAAAGATGAACGCGCTTTATGACGAAGAATTAGTGAATGAACTTTACAACGCGTCGCAATCGGGAGTGGAAATTGATTTGATCGTGCGCGGCGTTTGTCAGCTGCGTCCGGGTGTGCCGGGCCTGTCTGACAACATTCGTGTGCGTTCAATTATCGGACGCTTCCTGGAACATAGTCGCGTGTTTTATTTTGAAAATAATGGCATGCCCGAGGTGCTTTGTTCCAGCGCTGACTGGATGAGTCGCAATATGTTTCACCGAGTAGAAACCTGTTTTCCAATCAAACACAAAAAAATTCGCGACCGGATTATCGAGGACCTGAATCTGTATCTGGCCGACAATACTCACGCGTGGATACTGCAGGAAAATGGCAATTATGTTATCAGCAATCCTGAAGACGGAGTGGAACCGGTAGATGCCCAGGCAATTTTGCTTGAGCGCTGGACAACAAAATTGATTTGATAAAAAATAATTGGGAAATCGCCCCTTAAGTTCCCGCGCTGAATCAGCCGAATTTTCCCGACGCAATGATTAACTGTGTTGCGCCAGAAGCGTTAAATGGTAACCCGAATCCTGCAGGTAGCGCATTTCATTTTCGAGATCAGCGTGCGTCAACGGATGAGCATCCAGCCACTCCGTTGGTAGCATCAGTTTTATTTCGTTCGCAGATGCCTGCAGTCTAATGGGTAAGACGCCATCTTTTTTTCGGCCGCGATGAAAGAGAATGGCAAGTCGCAATAAGATTGCCAGCTTTATCAACGCCGGATTATCAGCAGGAAATTGCTTGATCGGAAAGCGTTTACGGTGCGCCAGGGCTAATACCGATAATTGCATTTGTTCGGAGCGAGAGCAGCCGGCAAGATCGACATTAGCAATGATGTATGCGCTGTGTTTGTGATAATCACTGTGTGCGATATCAAGACCGACTGAATATAAATACGCGGCCCAGTTGAGAATTTTTTGGGTTTCTTCAGATCTCAAATTCCAATCGTCACTCACCTGATTCAGCAACAACACGGCAGTCTGCGCAACACGTGCAGATTTTTCCATATTGACATGAAAGCGCTTGGACAAAGCCTCGACACTCGCCTGACGAATATCCTGATTTTGCAAGCGCCCTTTTTGATCGTAAAGCAATCCCTCACGCAAAGCCCATTCGGCAGCGACCATAGTGGTTAACTGCAAGCTTTCAAACAGTGCCGCCAGCACCAGGACACCGCCCAGAAAAACCGCTTGTCGATCATCTGAAAGACCAGGAAGCTTTAAATCTGTACTGCCGTGTTGACGATAGCTCTGCACAATTTTATCAAGACATTCGCGGGTGATCGTGCCGTCGGTCCAGCCCGCCGCCTGACATACTTTTGCCACCGCTTTGATCGTGCCCGATGCGCCTAAAACTTCATCCCAGCCTTTTTCAGTAAACGCTTCACTAACTGGTTCGAGCTCTTGCAGACAAGCAATTTGCGCGCGTCGCAGCGATTTTTCGGTCACCCGACCATCGAGAAAAAAACCTTTGGTAATAGCCACGCAGCCCATATTCAAACTTTCTTTCAGCAGCGGCTGCATACCTTCACCCAAAATAATTTCGGTACTGCCACCGCCGATATCCATCAGGATTCGTCGACCAGACGGAGCGAGATAATGCGCGACTCCCAGATAAATTAAGCGCGCCTCTTCATCGCCGGAAATAATTTCCACCGGATGGCCCAGTCGGGCCTTCGCTTGTGCCAGAAATATCTGTGAGTCGGCAAGACTGCGTAAGGTCTTGGTGCCCACCACACGCACACTACACGACGAGTATTCGCGCAAGTACTCGCCGAAACGTTCAAGACAATTCAAGGCCCGTTCACGCGCTTGCTCACTCAAGCTGCCATCGGCTTCTAATCCCCAACCTAATCGTACCGGCTCGCGCACACGATCAAGCAGAACCAATTGATCATTATCCCAGCGCGCGATAATCATATGAAAACTATTGGAGCCGAGATCGATCGCAGCGAGATGACAACTGTGGTCAGGCGTGACATAAGAAAAATCAGACATAGGTTTACCAAGTGGCAATGACATCAGCGAATAAATATGCATTAAAACGGTGTCGCCGGTACTTTAAATAAATTCGACCAGACGAATCTACGTAAGCGATTGCAGGTATGTTGATCCCATACGAGAAATTTAACTAAGAAACCTCTGAACAAATTATAGAAGGTAAATTTCGTTGGCAGCAGAAAAAAATTGGCCCCGATGAATAGAATAATCATCGGGGCCAAAATTTGTTCAACTAAGTTAACAGTCGCCACCTCATGTTCTCATTAGCCAAAGGCTTTAACCAACGCCTTCCGCCAAGCCTTTAACCAGAGCTTTTAACCAAAGCTCTTAACCAAAGTCTTTTAAACTTTAGTTAACGCTGCTTTCGGTGGTGGGTGCAGCTTCTGTTTTTGCGCTTTCTGCCTGTTTTCTGGCTTGCTCAATCGCCTGGGCGAACACCGCATCGAAATTAATCGGCGCGAGCATCAGCGGTGGGAAACCACCACGATTCAAAATACCGTCGATTGCTTCACGGGCATAAGGAAACAGAATTTGTGGGCAAGCGGTGTTAATAATCTGACTTAACTGAATGCCATCGAAACCGGCGATAGTAAAAATACCCGCCTGCTTTACTTCAACCAAAAATACGGTGCGGCTTTCGATTTTTGCGGTAATCGTTAACAGCAATACAACTTCGTGCGCTGCTTCGTCTAATTTATTTACCTGAACATTTAAATCCTGCTGAATAGCGGGTTTGTATTGTTTGGTAAATGCTTCGACGCCCATCGGGGTTTCAAAGGAGATATCTTTAAGAAAAATCCGTTGAATTGCAAAATTTGGCCCTGCTTGTTGTCCAGCGGTAGAAGCGTTTTCGGGTGAGTTATTTTGTTCTGTCATAGGGGACTCTATTAATTATCAAATGACTTAAGAATATTGAACGAGACGATAAAAATTCACTGAAATATCGACGCACAAACTCAAGCAAAAGCCTAAGCAAATCCAACGATAAAAATCATCTTCATTTTTTTGTGCACCAGCTATTTCAGAAAATTTTCTAGCGAGCCTTAGGTTTAGTGACAAACTTGGCAAAACTTAAGCCTACCTAAGGACCGCTGAAAAACTAACTTATTTCGCTAATAATTTGTCCAGTTCACCGGTTTTATCCAATGCCCATAAATCGGTAAATCCACCCACATGGTGGTCGCCAATCCAGATTTGCGGCACTGTGCGCTGCTTGCTCTTTTCCATCATTTCCTGACGCAAATGGGGCTCGCTATCAATACGAATTTCGCTAACAGCAACACCTTTTTGCGCCAACAGCTTTTTGGCATTGACACAATATGGACAAACCGCTGTGGTATACATCAACACTTGTGCCATAACTACCTCTTCTGTGTTATTTAACCAACGGCAGATTCTGCGCCTGCCACTCTGAAATGCCGCCGGACAAACGACGCACGACAAATTCGTGCTTAACTAATGTGCGTCCTGCCGCTCCGGCATGCTGACCGATTTTATCGGCCACGATAATAATTTTGCTTTTATGCGCCGCTAACTTATCCAGCTCGGATTCCAGTTTGGCGAACGGAATATGAATAGCGCCTACAATATGACCAGCTTTAAATTCGGCCGCATCACGCACATCAATCAATACCGCTGCATCACGGTTAAGTAATTGCGTCACCTCGTGAACCGAAATCGGGCGACCACTTTTGATTTTTTCGCGCCAGGCATAAAGGTATATCAGCACCAGCAATACGCTCACCAGGAGCCATTCCTGGCTGATAAAAGTAAAGAAATTCACAGGTCACACGTTCCTTTTATAAAGGCCGGCTAATAATAACGATAACAAAAGCCAGTCCGGGTCGCGCATCACGCGCACTGTCGGGGATCGCCACCTTGCTGATGTGCTACTAAATGTGGAGTCATCATGATGGATATCAAGGTGCGGATTTATATTTCCTGCTTTTTCCGTAAACCATTTACCATCGTCGATAAATGAAGGCGGTAGGCGTCTGCTTAAAAGCCAGGCAAGAAACGGCGGCAGTATACACCAAGAAACGGCGCTTTCTCAGTCAATGTCATGGAGTTAGCCGCGTTAACCCGCTAGAATACCTCCATTCGCCTGCCGACATGACAGCTTGAATTACTGGCTGTTGCGCCGCAGATTCCCGAACATTTCCTCCTCTTGATACACAGAAGCGACGACTGAGTATGACTGCGACCAAAAAACCGATTGTATTGTTGATTCTGGATGGCGTCGGCCACTCCGAAAACACTGAACATAACGCCGTTTATAGTGCTAATACCCCGGTCTGGGACAAAATCTGGGCCAATAACCCCAAAAGCCTTATTGCCACTTCCGGTCTGGAAGTCGGGTTGCCCGAAGGTCAAATGGGCAACAGCGAAGTTGGTCATATGACCATCGGCGCAGGTCGGGTGGTGTATCAAAACTTTACGCGCATCAATAAAGCCATCAGCGATGGCGATTTCTTTACCAATCCTGTCTACGTAGAAGCCATCGACGCCGCGATTGCGAGCGACAAAGCGGTGCATATTATCGGTTTGTTATCCGAAGGTGGCGTGCACAGCCATCAGGATCATATTTACGCGATGATCAAAATGGCCGCAGAGCGCGGTGCCAAACAGGTGTATCTGCACGCTTTCCTTGATGGCCGCGACACCCCGCCGCGCAGCGCCGAAGCCTCACTGAAAAAAGCCGAAGATCTGTTCCGTGAACTAGGTGTAGGCCGCGTTGCTTCAATCGTGGGCCGTTATTTTGCTCTCGATCGCGACAATCGCTGGGATCGCGTTAAAACAGCCTACGAAGTGATGGTCAGCGGCGATGCCGAATACGATGCACTCACCGCTGTTGAAGGATTGCAAGCTGCTTATGCGCGTGACGAAAACGACGAATTTGTAAAAGCGACGGTCATTTGCGGCGAAGACGAAGAAGTTGCCACCATCAATGACGGCGACTCTGTCATTTTTATGAATTTCCGCCCGGACCGTGCGCGCGAAATCACTCATGCACTATTAGATACCGATTTCGATGGCTTTGAGCGCTCGCTGCACCCACAGATCGGGCGCTTTGTGCAAACCACTGAATACGCCTCCAGCATTGATGCGCCTATCGCTTTCCCGCCCGAAGATTTAGCCAACTCGTTTGGTGAATACCTCTCCAAGCTGGGCAAAACCCAATTGCGTATCGCCGAAACTGAAAAATATGCGCACGTAACTTTCTTCTTCAATAGCGGCAACGAAGTGGTTTATCCGGGCGAAGAGCGCATCCTGGTGCCTTCACCCCAGGTAGCGACTTATGATCTGCAGCCTGAAATGAGCGCGCCGGAAGTCACCGACAAGCTGGTTGCAGCCATTGAGTCGGGCAAATTTGATGCGATCATCTGTAATTATGCCAATGGCGATATGGTTGGCCACTCGGGCATATTTGAAGCTGCGGTTAAAGCAGTTGAAGCCGTCGATAGCTGTGTGGGTCGTGTACTCGCCGCCGTAGAGAAAGCGGGCGGTGAAGCCTTGGTTACTGCGGATCACGGTAACGTGGAAGAAATGTTTGATCCGGCATCAGGTCAGGTAAGCACTCAGCATTCCACTTTGCCGGTTCCATTCGTGTTCTGCAGCAGCAGAGAAGGCAGTATCAGTGACGGCGGTTCGCTGGCCGATGTTGCGCCAACCATGTTGCATCTGATGGGGCTGCCGCAGCCTGAAGAGATGACTGGACGCAATTTGATTACGCTTAAATCCTAGGAAATCCCGCACTACCCGGGCTATTAAGCCCGGGCCTCTCACGCCGGAACTGATTCATGTTCATGCACACCGCCTCCACGCTATCGTCTATCTTTCGCTATCTGCGTCGTCTGATACCCGCATTAACTTGCGCGCTGATTTTTATCTGTGGTTCTGCTCAGGCCGATCAGCAAGAAGACATGAAACAGCTGCAAAAAAACATTCAACAGCTGCAAAAGGAACTTAAAAACATTCA
>Ga0209075_1004769_pt1 | contig 10718 bp, 10 predicted proteins | sample Stecom2011_FD_187523 | JGI IMG/M metagenome (GOLD analysis project Ga0209075, IMG submission 187523) | Agricultural soil microbial communities from Utah to study Nitrogen management - Steer compost 2011 (SPAdes) (version 2) | ecosystem: Environmental > Terrestrial > Soil > Agricultural land...
CTGAGCCTGCATGACCATGCCGGTGCTGGGCCTGCGATACCTGTACCTCTGTGCCGCCGGCCCATGCCGGAAAAACAACCGCGCTAAAAGTGCTGATACCCCTTATGGGCAAGGTCAACCGACTGCCCTTGTCCGTCAACCAGCAACACTCCCTGCCCCACACAAACACGTCCGATACAGCGGGCCTGCGAGAAATGCTTCTGCAGGGCAGCCGCATGTTGCCCAGGCAAACTAAATACCAACTGATAATCATCACCACCACAGAGTGCCCACTCCAGCGCCTGGTGTGCCGACAATGCCTGTGCCTCCGGGTGAACCGGCACCCGCTCCTGCTCAATCACCAGCTGCACACCGGACTCGACCGCCATGTGTCCGGCATCGGCCAGCAAACCATCAGAAATATCCAGCGCCGCCCCGCCCTTGCCACGCAACCACTGGCCAAGCTCAAGCTGAGGCTTGGGCGTCCAGTAGGCCGCAAGCAGTCCAGGATAGCTACTGCTGCCGGCCTGCAGCACCTGCAACGCAGCCGCTGCTCCGCCTAGCGGCCCGCTCACCCAGAGCTGCTGGCCCGGTCGCGCACCACTGCGTAACAGTGCCTGCCCCGCAGGCACTGTGCCCATAACGGTAATACCCAGATTCAGCGGACCTTTTGTGGTATCGCCCCCAACCAGCGGAATCGCTGCCTGCCGCGCCATTGTTTGCAGCCCGCGTGACAGCTCACGCAGCCAGTCAGCATCGGCCTGCGGCAAGCTGAGCGCCAAGGTGAAAGCCAGTGGCCTGGCACCCATGGCGGCCAGATCGCTAGCGGCCACCGCCAGCGCACGCTGGCCCAGTAAAAAGCCATCGGCTCCGGGTGGAAAATGCACCCCCTCCAGCAAACTGTCGGTGGAGACGGCCAGCTGCTCACTCGCTGCAGTTTCCAGCAGGGCACAATCGTCACCAATCGAGCGCACCACTGCCCCGCCCGGTCTGGCGTAATCCGCTTCGCGGAACACCTGCCGGATCAGTTCAAACTCATGCATGGCAGCTCCTGATGGTTCCGAAGCCCTGACGGTTACCGAGACTGCCGCTGCAGGCTGCCGATCCGCTGGCATGTCGCAAACGCGCTCTGCCCACAGCCGGCTACCCGGGTCAGCCCTTTTTGAACGCGTTGATTTCCGCGCTGCGCAACCTGTTGGCCAGCTTGTCCAATACGCCATTGACGTACTTGTGGCCATCGGTCGCACCAAAAGACTTGGCCAGCTCGATTCCTTCGTTGAGCACTACACGGTAAGGCACGTCAATACGCTGGCTGAACTCCCAGGCGGCAAGGCGCAAAATGGCCAGCTCGACCGGATCCAGCTCGCTAACGCTGCGGTCCAGATACTCGGCAAACATTTCGTCCAGCTCGGTTACCTGATGGGCAATGGCCCGCAGGCCCTCACTGAAGTATTCGCCATCAACGCCGGAAAAGTCGTTATCGACCTGAAACTGGGCTTCGATATCGTTCAGGTTTTGCTTGGCGATCTGCCACTGGTATATCGCCTGCATCAACAGCGTGCGCGCCACGCGGCGTTTGGCAATTCTGCCAGTGGCGCGTGGCGGTGGGTTGTCGCCGTAGTCGTCGTTGTTAAGACTCACTTGGCCTCCAGCTGCGCCAGCAGACTTACCATTTCCAGGGCAGACAGGGCCGCTTCAGCACCCTTGTTGCCGGCCTTGGTACCTGAACGCTCGATGGCCTGCTCGATGCTGTCAACGGTCAGCACGCCAAAGGCTACCGGTACGTCATACTGCATGGAGACCTGGGCCAGCCCCTTGGTGCACTCGCCTGCCACATAATCAAAATGCGGCGTACCACCACGGATCACCGCACCCAGGGCGATGATGGCGTCAAACTCTTCACGCTGGGCCACGCGCTGGGCCACCAGTGGCAGCTCGAACGCGCCTGGAGCGCGGATCACGCTGATGTCGCTTTCTTTCACGCCATGGCGTACCAGGGTATCAATGGCGCCGGTGACCAGGCTTTCCACCACAAAGCTGTTAAAACGACCCACCACCAGTGCGAACTTGCCCTGTGGCGCAACGAAAGTACCTTCAAATGTTTGCATCTTGATATTCCTGTCCAATAAACACTTCTATTATATAGCTCTAGCGACAGGGACAAGACTCCGCAAGGTCGTCACAAGCACATCCATGTAGGCTCCATGCCGCCATCCATGGCGGCAAAGCCTTGCTCCATCTTGTCCCTGTCACCTCTGTAAGTTCCGAGACACCTGAAAGATTATAAAAGCATCCAGACCACACCTGTTTCCAGTTCATGCACGATCTTCCAGACCACAACCTTTCTTCTCAACCGGCACGTAAATGGTTGATGAAGAAAAGGTTTGCAGGCTACGCAAAGCCTTGGTCGCCATGGCGGCGATCTGGAGCCTACAGGGCAGTTTTTTGCTCCTGCAAAACTGCACTTCCACCCCCATCGTGTTCAGATGTACTTGCGGCATTCTTTAGTGCAGCCTGCAAGGCTTTCCGTAAACACCTGTGCATGGCCAAAAACTTAATCTTGCGGTTGCAGGTATTCTACCACCTCAAGGTCAAAGCCGGAGATGGCATTAAAACGCATCGGCTTGCTCAACAGCCGCATCTTGCGCACGCCCAGATCGCGCAAAATTTGCGAACCGGCCCCCACAGTACTGTAAGTACCCGTATTTACATTGCCCCTTGTCCGCTCGCCCAGCTGACGATCCAGATGCTCCAGCAGGCTGGATCCGGTCATCTGGTTGGCCAGCAGCAAAACTACGCCACTACCGTCCTTAGCCACTTTTTTCATCGCTGCCTGCAGGCTCCACAACCCGGGCCGCTTGACCATAAACAGATCGCGCAGCGGATCCATGTTGTGCACCCGTACCAGGGTTGGCTGCTCTGGCGAAATTTCGCCCAGCGTCAGCGCCATGTGCACATCACCCTCATTGCAGTCACGATAGGTCACCAGTTTGAACTGGCCCAGCTCGGAATCCAGCTCCTGCTCGGATACCCGCTCGATGGTGCGCTCGTGAATCATGCGGTAATGGATCAGGTCGGCAATGGTGCCAATCTTCAGGCCGTGTTCCTGCGCAAACACTTCCAGCTCGGGGCGACGCGCCATGGTGCCGTCATCATTCATGATCTCGCAAATCACCCCGGCCGGCTCAAACCCGGCCAGACGGGCCAGGTCACAGGCGGCTTCGGTATGCCCGGCCCGGGCCAGCACACCACCAGGCTGGGCGCGCAACGGAAAAATATGGCCGGGGCTGACAATATCTTCGGCCACAGCATCTTTGGCTGCAGCGGCCTGTACCGTGCGGGCACGGTCAGCGGCCGAGATGCCGGTGGTAACACCTTCGGCAGCCTCGATGGAAATGGTGAACTTGGTGCCAAAACCCGAGCCGTTATGCTGCGCCATCAGCGGCAAGCCCAGCCGGTCGCAACGCTCGTCGGTCATCGGCATGCAGATCAGGCCACGGGCGTGCTTGGCCATAAAGTTGATGTGCTCGGCGGTGCAGGCTTCGGCAGCGATGATGATGTCGCCTTCGTTTTCACGATCCTCATCGTCCATCAGGATGACCATCTTGCCCTGACGCATGTCTTCGATGATGTCGGCAATGTTGTCTAAAGCCACAATATGTACTCCTGTTAACGCAGAAACCCGTGTTCTGCCAAAAATGCTTCGGTAATTCCGGCTTGCGGCTCGGCCGCCTTGTCACCCAGCAGCAAACGCTCCAGATAGCGGGCGATCAGGTCAATTTCCAGATTCACCAGTGTGCCGGCCTGGTAGGAGTCCATGATGGTTTCCTGCAGGGTATGCGGAACAATGGTCAGCTCGAACTCGTTGCCGCTGACTGCATTCACCGTCAGGCTGGTGCCATCCACCGTGATCGAGCCCTTCATCGCGATATAACGGGCCAGCCCTTTGGGAGCGCGAATCCTGAAAATGACCGCACGGGCGCTGTCACTGCGGCTGAGCACCTCACCGACGCCATCGACATGACCGCTGACCAGATGGCCACCCAGCCGGGTGGTCGGCAGCAGGGCTTTTTCCAGATTGACCGCACTGCCCTCGCGCAGATTGACAAAAGCGGTACGGGCCAGGGTTTCACGGCTGACATCGGCACAAAAGCCGTCACCCGGCAGCTCCACGGCCGTCAGGCAAACACCATTGACGGCAATGCTGTCACCCAGCTTGACGTCAGCCAGATCGAGTTTGCCGGTGGCTACCCGCACACGAACGTCCCCGCCTTGCGGAGAGAGGCTGCGAATGCTGCCAACGGCTTCAATGATTCCTGTAAACATGGCTTCTCCATGCGCAATCCACATGCGCAATAAAGGTGGCAAGTTCAGGGGTAAAACAGGAGGGAAGAATCGCGCTCAGGCACGATCCATGCGGCAGCTATAGCCGCCAACAGAACTCCGTCCTCTCTCATCCGGACTGTTACCGTCGGCCCCGGAATCACACCGGGTCTGCTGACCCCGGCTGGCAACACAGCCAACCGGGCGCTCGCGGGCTTGTCCTCCATGTATCATTGATGCAGTGCAGGCATTACCGCCGGTGGGGAATTACACCCCGCCCCGAGAACGTTTTCGCACAACCGCAAGCAAGCTTGCAGCCGGCAAAATACGGCACACCTTATACCACAAACAGGGAGCAGGTGACAGAGCGCACAGAGCACAGCATCAAGCAAACCAGTCAAAATTCCACGCCCCCACAACGACAGCAGCCCGCAACCCGGTTGCGGCATCCCCCCCTGCATTCGAGTCATTGTCTGGGGTATAATCCCCTGTTTACCGATTTCGCCGCATTTTTTCGGGGTTCCTGTCAAACCATGGATAAAACCTATCAGCCACACGCCATTGAAGCCACCTGGTACCAGAACTGGGAAAGCAATTTGTACTTTGCTCCCCAGGGGTCCGGTGATCCTTACACCATTATGATTCCGCCGCCAAACGTCACCGGCAGCCTGCACATGGGTCACGGCTTCAACAACACCATCATGGATGCGCTGATTCGTTACCGCCGCATGCAGGGCCGCAATACACTGTGGCAACCTGGCACCGACCACGCCGGCATCGCCACCCAGATGGTGGTCGAGCGCCAGCTTGAAGCCCTCGGCCAGACCCGCCACGATCTGGGTCGCGAGGCCTTTCTGGACAAGGTCTGGCAATGGAAAGAGCAGTCTGGCGGCACCATCACCCGCCAGATCCGCCGCCTGGGCAGCTCGGTAGACTGGAGCCGCGAGCGTTTCACCATGGATGCCGGCCTGTCCGAAGCAGTCAAAGAGGCTTTTGTCCGCCTGTACGATGACGGCCTGATCTATCGCGGCAAGCGCCTGGTCAACTGGGACCCGCAATTCCACACCGCCATTTCCGACCTGGAAGTGGAAAACCACGACGAACAAGGCAGCCTGTGGAACCTGCGCTACCCGCTGGCCGACGGCGCCACCACAGCCGAAGGCAAGAACTACCTGGTGGTCGCCACCACCCGTCCGGAAACCATGCTTGGCGACACCGCCGTGGCTGTACACCCGGACGACGAGCGCTACAAAGCCCTGATTGGCCAGTTTGTTGACCTGCCACTGGTTGGCCGCCGCATTCCGATTGTCGGCGATGACTACTGTGATCCGGAGTTTGGCACAGGTTGCGTCAAGATCACCCCTGCCCACGACTTCAATGACTACGAAGTCGGCAAACGTCACAACCTGCCGCTGATCAATATTCTGGATCAGGACGCGGCCATTCTGGCCAAAGCACAGATTTTCAACAGCGATGGCAGCCACAACAATGAGCTGGACGCCAGCCTGCCGGAAGCCTTTGCCGGTCTCGACCGTTTTGAGGCGCGCAAGCTGATCGTCGCCGCACTGGAAAGTGACGGCCTGCTGGAAAAGATCGAGCCCCATGCCCTGAAAACCCCGCGCGGCGACCGCTCTGGTGCCGTCATCGAGCCCTGGCTGACCGACCAGTGGTATGTGTCCACCAAGCCGCTGGCCGAGCCGGCCATTGCCGCGGTGGAAGACGGCCGCATCCAGTTTGTACCCAAACAATACGAAAACATGTATTTCAGCTGGATGCGCGACATCCAGGACTGGTGCATCTCGCGCCAGCTGTGGTGGGGCCACCGCATTCCGGCCTGGTACGACGAATCCGGCAAGGTTTATGTGGGCCGCAACGAGGCTGAAGTACGCGAAAAACACGGCTTGGGCGAGGACATCGTCCTGCGCCAGGACGAGGACGTACTGGACACCTGGTTCAGCTCGGGCCTGTGGACCTTCTCCACCCTGGGTTGGCCGGAAAAGACCGAGTTTCTCAAGACCTTCCACCCTACCGATGTGCTGGTCACCGGTTTCGACATCATTTTCTTCTGGGTCGCCCGCATGATCATGCTGACCATGCATCTGGTGAAAAACGAAGACGGCAGCCCGCAGATTCCGTTCAAGACCGTCTACGTGCACGGTCTGGTGCGCGACAGCCAGGGCCACAAGATGTCCAAGTCCCGCGGCAACGTACTGGACCCGCTGGACATCATTGACGGTATCGACCTTGAGTCGCTGGTACAAAAACGCACCAGCGGCATGATGCAGCCACAAATGGCCGCTGCCATTGAAAAGCAGACCCGCGAGGAGTTTGCCAACGGCATCGCCAGCTACGGCACCGACGCCCTGCGCTTCACCTTCTGCTCGCTGGCCTCGACCGGGCGCGACATCAAGTTCGACATGGGCCGCGTGGAAGGCTACCGCAACTTCTGCAACAAGATCTGGAACGCCGCCCGTTACGTGCTGATGCAGTGCGAAGGCAAGGATGTCGGGCTGGGTGACGAGCAGGAGGTCGAACTGACCGTGGCCGACCGCTGGATCATTTCCCAGCTGCAGCGCACCGAACAGGAAGTGACCCGCCAGCTGGACCAGTTCCGTTTTGACCTGGCCGCCACCGCCCTGTACGAATTCATCTGGAACCAGTATTGCGACTGGTATCTGGAACTGTCCAAGCCGGTCTTGTGGGACGAAAATGCCCCCGCCGAGCGCACCCGCGGCACCCGCCGCACGCTGGTACGGGTGCTGGAGGCGGCACTGCGCCTGGCTCACCCGTTCATGCCTTTCATTACCGAAGAAATCTGGCAGCGCATCGCACCATTGGCCGGCAAGTCTGGCAGCACCATCATGCTGCAGCCCTTCCCCGCCAGCGAGAGCGACAAGCTGGATGCCCAGGCCGAAGGGGATATCGAATGGCTGAAAAATGTAATGCTCGCCGTGCGCAATATTCGCGCCGAGATGAACATCGGCCCGGGCAAAGCGATTCCGCTCTATCTGTCCAACAGCAGCAGCGAGGACCGCCGCCGCCTGAACGTCAACGAAACTACCCTAGCCAAGCTGGCCCGCCTGGAATCCATCAGCGTATTGGGTGCCGGCCAGGAGCCACCAATGTCCGCCACTGCATTGGTCGGCGACATGCAGGTACTGGTGCCCATGGCCGGCCTGATTGACACCAAGGCCGAACTGGCTCGCCTGGACAAGGAAATCAAACGTCTGGAGGGCGAGATCAAGCGTGTCAGCGGCAAGCTGTCCAACCAGGGCTTTGTCGCCAAGGCTCCTGCGGCAGTAATCGAAAAGGAGCGCGCCAAACAGACCGAATATGAGCACGCACTAGAGCAATTAACCGAACAACGTGCCAAAATGGCCAGCCTGTAAACACCGCAGTTGCAGACCGGTTGCCACCGGTCTGTATTGCGCAATGCAATCCGGCCGCCAACGGCGGACCACAATAGAAAAATAACGAAGCGGAGCTGTACTTTTGCCCGCCTCAAGCAGGAGAACACAGATGCTCAAATTTCCGAAGTCTGCCGTACTGACCCTTGGCGCCCTGTCCCTGGCAATGGGCGTATCACTGGCTGCCGCTGCCGATGTCAAATCAGTGGCCGTCGCCGCCATTGTTGAGCACCCCGCACTGGACTCGGCCCGCGACGGCATCCTCGAAGCCCTCAATCAGGCCGGCTACAAGCAAGGCGACAACCTCAAGTGGCAGTACCAGAGCGCCCAGGGCAACACCGGCACCGCCGCCCAGATTGCCCGCAAGTTCATTGGTGACAAGGCCGACGTCCTGGTGGGTATCGCCACCCCGACCGCCCAGGCACTGGCTGCCGGCACCAAACAGATTCCCATCGTGTTCACTGCGGTTACCGACCCGGTTCAGGCACAGCTCACACCCAGCTGGGAAGCCAGCGGCACCAACGTTACCGGCGTCTCCGATGTGCTGGAGCTGGACAAACAGATCGACCTGATCAAGGAAATCATTCCCGATGCAAAAAAAGTCGGCATAGTCTACAACCCTGGCGAAGCCAACTCGGTGGCTGTGGTCGAGGCACTAAAAAAACAGCTGCCCGAACACGGCATGGAGCTGGTCGAAGCCGCTGCACCCCGCACGGTTGACGTACGCAACGCCGCCTTGAGCCTGGCTGGCAAAGTCGATGTGATCTACACCAACACCGATAACAATGTGGTTTCTGCTTATGAGGCCATGGCCAAAGTAGGCAACGACACCAAAACCCCACTGATTGCCTCTGACACCGACAGTGTCAAGCGTGGTGCCATTGCAGCCCTGGGTGTTGACTATCACGACCTGGGAGTGCAGACCGGCCGCATTGTGGCCCGCATCCTCGACGGTGAAAAGCCCGGCGACATTGCTCCACAAACCAGCGACAATCTGCAACTGTTCATCAACGTGACCGCTGCCGAAAAACAAGGCGTGCTGCTGTCCGAAGAACTGCTGTTGCGTGCCACCCAGATCATCCGCTAAACCTGGACCGGCCAACAAGCGCATCATCGCCGCCCCCGAGGTGGTGATGATGCAAACCAAACCCGGGAATCGATTAACAGTGCCAGTAGCGCAGCAAAACGTCACCTGACGCATGTCGCCGCATCGCCCTGAAAAAATTCTGCCGCTTCTTGACTGCAACCTACCCCTTTTTACCGCCATGCAGGTATAATCCCGCGTTTAATTTGATCCCCACTCACCAACAATCCGAGTCTGCATGTCCTGGTTCTCCTTTTTTGGCGCCCTTGAAATAGGCCTGATTTTTAGCCTGGTCGCCCTCGGTGTCTTCATTTCGTTTCGCCTGCTGCGCTTTCCCGACCTGACCGTGGACGGCAGCTTTCCGCTGGGAGGGGCCATCGGCGCTGTCTGCATTGCCAGCGGCATGGACCCTTTCCTGGCCACGCTGCTGGCTACACTGGCCGGCGCACTGGCCGGCGTTGTCACCGCACTGCTCAATGTCTACCTGAAAATCATGGATCTGCTGGCCAGCATCCTGATGATGATTGCCCTCTACTCGGTCAACCTGCGCATCATGGGCCGGCCCAATATTCCACTAATCATGGAGCCAACCCTCTTCACCACACTGCAGCCGGACTGGCTGGCCGACTACATTGGCCGCCCACTGATCATGATTGCCATAGTCATACTGGCCAAACTGGCGCTGGACGCCTATTTTGCCACTCAGCAGGGTTTGGCCATCCGCGCGACCGGTTCCAACCCGCGCATGGCCCGCGCCCAAGGCGTTAACACCGGAGCCATGATCATCCTCGGCATGGCTATTTCCAACGGTCTGGTCGGTCTGGCCGGCGCCCTCTTCGCCCAGACCCAGGGCGGCGCCGACATTTCCATGGGCATCGGTACCATCGTCATTGGCCTGGCCGCCGTGATTGTCGGTGAAAGCATCCTGCCATCACGCCGGATCTTCATGCTGACACTGGCGGTAATTCTGGGTGCCGTGGTCTACCGTTTCTTTATCGCCCTGGCGCTTAACAGCGACTTCATCGGGCTGGAAGCCCAGGACCTGAATCTGGTCACCGCGGTACTGGTTACCATCGCCCTGGTGATTCCCCTGTTCAAGCAGCGCCTGGCGCGCCGGCGGAGTATCTGACATGCTCAAGGCCTGTGACCTGAAAATCACCTTCAACCCCGGTACGCCCATTGAAACCCGCGCCCTGCAGGGACTGTCGCTGGAGATCCCCACCGGCCAGTTTGTTACCGTGATCGGCACCAATGGCGCCGGCAAGTCCACCTTTCTCAACGCCGTTTCCGGCGACCTGCCGGTAGACAGCGGCCAAATCCTGATTGACGACTGTGATGTCACCCGATCACCGGTCTGGGGCCGCGCTACCCGTGTTGCCCGTGTATTTCAAGACCCAATGGCCGGTACCTGCGAAGATCTGACCATTGAAGAAAACATGGCACTGGCCCAGTGCCGTGGCACCACCCGCGGGCTGGGCTGGGCGGTAAAAAAGAACCAGCGAGACTATTACCGCGAACAGCTATCACGCCTGGGGCTGGGACTGGAAAACCGCCTGACCGACCGCATCGGTCTGCTTTCCGGCGGTCAGCGTCAGGCGGTCAGCCTGTTGATGGCAGCCCTGCAGCCTTCACGCATCCTGCTGCTGGACGAACATACTGCCGCCCTTGACCCGCGCACCGCTGACTTTGTACTGGAGCTGACCCGTCGCATCGTAGCAGAAAAACAACTGACCACCATGATGGTCACCCACAGCATGCGTCAGGCACTGGACGTGGGTGATCGCACCGTCATGCTGCACCAGGGCCAGGTCGTGCTTGATGTCTGCGGCGAACAGCGCAAGGGCATGCAAATCGCCGACCTGCTACATATGTTTGAAAAAGTCCGTGGTGAAAAAATCAGTGACGATGCCCTGTTGCTCGGCTGA
>Ga0209075_1004772_pt1 | contig 10705 bp, 7 predicted proteins | sample Stecom2011_FD_187523 | JGI IMG/M metagenome (GOLD analysis project Ga0209075, IMG submission 187523) | Agricultural soil microbial communities from Utah to study Nitrogen management - Steer compost 2011 (SPAdes) (version 2) | ecosystem: Environmental > Terrestrial > Soil > Agricultural land...
GGGCTTACCTGTTTCCGCAGATACTCTCACATCATACTGCGCATAATGTATATTATGTTAAATCAGGTATGCGGTTCCATATCCCCCTGCGGAAGATATGGACCGTTTGCGCCCCTGCTAGCGAAAACTAGAACACGTAAATGAAACCAACGCCGATCTCGGCCTCGTAGTCATTTCGGGATATCGGGCTGTCTGACACATCACTCCCATAGGCTTCGTAGAGAGCTTCACCGATAATCTGCCAGTTCTTGCCCAGATAATTACGGTAGCTGATGTTGACCCCCGTTGACCGGTACCCGCTATCTACATCGGTTTCCGCGAGCCCTGAATTTATGGATTGTTGTGCAGTCACACCAAAGTCCCGGTTGGCGAGCTTACCGTCGTGGAACGTAACAGCAGCGCCAATTTCCCAGCCGCTGCCATCAGGCTGACAAGCCAGGCAGGTTCCTGCGCCGAAAACTCCGAGTGTTCCAATCTCTCCGGCTGAAACACGGCCATCAAGGAAGTAACGCCAGTCTTCTGTAAGGGCATGGCGCACCTCCAGGAGCACGGTCACTCCGGAATCCGATTCACCTAAACCATCCAGTCTGCCATCGTCAGAATCGCCCTCTTCCCGGCCTTCTTCGTAGCCTACAGAGGTTTGAACCATCCAGGAATCGTTAACCAGCGTCCGCCAACCAATGGCTTCGCCTGCCCAGAAGAAAATGTTATCGCCGGTTCGCCACTGAACACCCCCAGCCGGGTCGACTTCAAACTCGAACTCGTCCGAACCCTCGTAACCCGTCTCGTACTCAACGCTTAGCCCAAGCCCAATGCCCCAGCCATCGCCGTTTGTGAAGTCGTCGATAGAAGGCAGCGGAACCAGCGCAGTTCTCGTTTCGGCCGCACTTACCGCACCGAAACACGCGAAAACACCCAAAAATGTGGCAACTTGAAGGCCTGTTTTGTTCATGTTTTTTCCTGTCAAACGTTAAGGTCACTCGCAATCCCGGGCGCAATAGAACCCGGTTATTGATGGATAATCTTTACGTCATTCATCGCTCTCTGGATCTGCCCACCCATACTTTGTGATAAGCGTCGTACAGGTTTAAAATCGCCAACGACTTTCCAGGCGGCTCATTAACAGGCAGCCATTCCTTTTCTGCGGTTCGGGATACTGAGATGCCAGTTCTTGATGCTGTTCTGATTGCGGTTGCGGTACTTGCGCTTCTCGGCGTGATTTTCGAAGAAGTCATTCACGTTAATAAGGCAAAGACGACCCTGTTTTTCGGCACCCTGAGTTGGGTGTTGTTGTTTCTGTTCAGTTCCAGCCCGGATGAAACGGCTGCGGTCTCTGCAGGGCTGTCTGAAAGTATTGCCGAAATTGCCGGGCTCTGGTTGTTCCTGGTGGCGGCGATGACCTTCGTGGCCTACCTGAACAAGAAAGGCATGATCGAGAACATGATCTACCTGATCATGCCACGCAAAGTGACGGAACGGCGGTTACTGTTCCTCACCGGGCTGTTCTGTTTTGTGTTCTCGTCCCTGGCGGACAATATCACGGCTACCCTCGTTTCCTGTTCCCTGATTCTTTCCTTAAACCTCGAGCTCAAGAAGCGCCTGCAATTCATTGTTCTGGTTGTCTTTGCCGTGAACTCCGGTGGTGTCTCGCTGATTACCGGCGACGTAACCACGCTGATGATCTTCCTGGCCGACAAGGTAGAGATTCTGACACTGATGACGCTGGCCATTCCGGCCTCGATCACGGTGTTTATCCTGGCGGTGTTCCTGTCCGGCGGGCTGTCCGGAACGGTGACGCTGCAAGCCAGCTCCAATGAGGTCCGAAAGGTGGATGTAATCATCGCGGTTCTTTTCCTGGCCACCATTATCGGCACCATCAGCGGAAATGCCCTGTTCGGTATACCGCCGGTTCTCACCTTCCTGTTCGGTCTTTCTATCATGTTCCTGGTTTCCCGCTTTATGAGCAGCGACGAAGACCTGGACCCGATCCTCGAATACATCCGGGTAATTGAGTTCGAAACCCTGCTGTTTTTCCTCGGTATTCTGTTGCTGGTGGGTATGCTCAAGGAAATCCATGCGCTGGATTCCCTGGTCGCCATTTATGATGTGCTACCCCCGGTCTACGCCAATTATCTGATGGGCATTTTCTCGGCGGTGATCGACAACGTTCCGCTGACCGCGGCGCTGCTGAAATCCGGGATTGATATGAGCCCTGCGGAATGGATGGGGCTTACCTACGCTGTGGGCGTGGGCGGTTCTTTGCTGGTGATCGGCTCGGCTGCAGGCATCGTGGCCATGAGCAAGATTCAGGGGCTCACTTTCGGCACCTACATGCGCTATGCCCTGCACTTGCTGGCTGCTTATACGCTGGGCTATGGCGGGGTGGTGCTGCTCGGCTCTTTTATTAGCGGCTAAACGCAAAAAAGCCCGCGGGAAGCTTTTCCGGCGGGCTTTTGCCAGGCGGGGTTCGGGTTAGAAGTTAACCTGCATACCCAGGCCGATGCCGTCTACAGTAACGTTGCTGTCATCGTAGTAACGCATGTACTCGAGGTTGGCCGACAGATTCGGGGCAAAGGCGAAGTTTACGCCAGCGCCGTAGGAAAAATCCGAGTCGTCGTCTTTATAACGATCTAATTCGGCTTCAATACGGGTAAAGCCCAGAACTGCATAGGGGGTAACCGGGCTCTGGTTTACCATATTGAAGGTGGCGTAGGCGCCGAAGAAGTTGTCGAGTTTCGCTTTCATGCCGGCAACCCGGTCGTCATCAACACCAAAGCCGGCACGGGCTTCAACTCCTACGTATTCGTTTACCATGACACCGACCTTGCCGGACAGGGTGCCAAGGTCAGCATCAGCATAGCCATCAAAGTCTGCGTTCATAAAGGTATAGTTCGCACCCGCATACAAACCGCCAACGCCAGATTTATACATATCCTGGGCTGAAGCAGCACCGGCCATGGCAATGCCGGCAGTCGCCACAGAGGCAATAAGAATATTGTTCTTGATAGTCATAGCGTTTCTCCTTGGTGAAAAGCGGAGCTGTGTTGCACTCCTGTTATCAACTTGCACCAACTCAACGGCGCTGGCCATAGCAAGGTTCCGAATTTACCCGGAATTTACAGTGTTTTAATTTGCCGGTAATCCTGCGCCCCGCGGGCTGTTACCTTGCGGATACAGGGCACCGCGGGTATCCTGAGCGCCTCTCGCTGTCAGCTGGTACGGGCGCACCTTGAGAAACCTCAACCCTGTCATCTTTATTATTAGCGTCATGTTCATTCTTATGAGTGTTTTCATGACGTTACCGGTATTCCTGCTGGCTGGCACAGGGGCCGGCGCTCCCAATGCCATGGCCTTCGGCCAGTCTGCTGCCATTGTCTGGGCAATGGGTACCCTCGGCATTATTCTGACCAGGAACAATAACCGGGACCTCAAGCCCCGTTATATGTTCGTGTTGACCGTTTCCAGCTGGTTCATCATCGCCCTGCTCTCTGCGTTACCCTTCTATTTAAGTGATAACGGAATTTCTGCGGCAGATGCGGTGTTTGAAGGCACCTCAGGCATCACTACCACGGGGGCCACCGTTTTTACCGGTCTGGATGACTTCGACCAGGACTTGCTGCTCTGGCGTTCTATCCTGCAATGGATGGGGGGGATCGGGATTATCGGCATGTTCGTTGCGGTACTGCCGTTCCTGCGGGTTGGCGGTATGCGCCTGTTCGCTACCGAATCTTCAGAATGGACCGACAAGGCTCTGCCCCGTATGAAAACCCTGAGCCGGGGCCTGCTGATGGTTTACGTAACCTTCTCAGTGGTTGCGGTGGTCACATACTGGCTCTCTGGCATGAGCCTTTTCGATGCCTTTAACCATGGCCTCACCAGTATCGCCACCGGTGGGTTTTCAACTTCCGATATGTCGATGGGCAAGTTTGATGACCTCATCCTGCTCGAGGCTTCCTTTTTCATGATGCTTGGCAGTCTGCCTTTTTTCCTGTTTGTACGGGAAATGCACGGCCAGCGGGGCGTACTGTTCCGGGACCAGCAGGTTCGTCTGTTTGTGTCCATTTTGTTGATTGTCCCCGCGCTGCTCACTCTGCATCGCTGGTGGGTGTCGCCGGTCGCCTTTGACCCTGTCCACAATTACATCTCAACGCTGTTCAACGTAACCTCCGTGGTCAGTACTTCGGGCTATGCCTCTGAAGATTATTCGGCCTGGGGGCCGTTAGCGTTTGTGCTGTTCTTCTTCCTGATGTTTGTGGGCGGATGCTCGGGCTCTACGGCGGGAGGCATGAAGATTTTCCGTTTTCAGCTGTCACTGATCATTCTCCGTGAACAGTTGATGCGCCTGCTGCACCCCCGGGCAGTGTTTACCCGAAACTACAACGGCCGTGCCGTGAGCGATGAGATTATCTCATCCATGATTGCCTACACCTTTATCTTCCTGCTGTGCCTGCTGATTATTACGGTGTTGCTGGCATCGTTACAGCTGGACTTTATCACCTCGCTTTCCGGTGCGTTGACTGCTCTCACCAACGTGGGCCCCGGTTTGGGCGATATCATCGGGCCGGCTGGTACCTTTGGTCCCCTGCCTGATGCCGCAAAGTGGATACTTGCGGTGGGAATGCTGATGGGCCGGCTTGAGATTCTCAGTGTGGTTATTGTGCTGTCCCCGGCATTCTGGCGGGGTTGATCACCTATACCAGAGAATGTGGGCGTCCTCCAGCGGCAGGTTCAGGCGCGGGTCGCACACGCGCATTCTCGGGGTGTAATGTTCGGCCGGGCGCGATGGCACGCAGGCGGTGTACAAATAGCTGTCCTCGGAGCCCTCAAGCTGATGGCTCATAGTCATGGCCTGCACTATTCTGGGCCCGTAACCGCACTCCTCCGCCACCAGCTCCAAAGCCACCTGATCCTGGCTCAGACCACCCAGGTAGACACAAAGCGTAAAGGCCTGCCCATTGTCGTTTGCCTGGCAGGTGAGTTCGCCAAACCGGAGCCTTGGCCAATGATTGGCGATGGTCTTCCGGTCTTCGACCAGGTCCCGCGCCAGCTCCGCCGTCCGTTCCTGACCACCGGCGACCATCGGCAGGTAGAAGTCTGAGGTATATTCCCTAACCATGCGGCCAGCCGAATAGCGGGCTGTCAGCTGGTTCATGCTGGCCCTGATTCGTTTCAGCCAGCTTGCGGGCAAGCCCTTGTCATCAAGCCGGTAAAACTCCGGGATGACCTGCTGTTCCAGTAACTCGTAGAGCTCCTCGGCATCTGCATCATCGTGGCTGCCGTCCATGCTTAATTCTTCAAAGCTGGCACCGGGTCGGATCGCCCAGCCCACCTGATCATTCCAGGCCTCGGCCCACCAGCCATCAAACTGGGAAAGGTTCAAGCCACCGTTGACCAGAACCTTCATGCCGCTGGTTCCGCAGGCTTCCCAAGGGTGGCTTGGGGTGTTGAGCCAGACATCCACACCCTGAATAAGCTGGCTGGCCACGGCAAGGTCGTAGTCTTCAATGAATACCACCTTACCCTCCACTTCCGGCAGCCTGGAGAAAGCCTTCCAGCGTCGGATCAGCTCCTTGCCGGACCGGTCCTTTGGGTGCGCCTTGCCCGCGAGGACGATCTGAAGCGGGTGATCCCGGTTGGTGAGCATACGGATCAGCCGGTCAGGGTCTTTCAGCAACAGGTCGGGTCTTTTGTAGGCGGTAAACCGGCGGGCAAAGCCCAAGGTCAGGGTTGCTGTGTCTAGCAGCAGGCCGCAGGCTGCCTCGGCATTACTGCCGTAATTGTGTTCACAATGTTGTGCGTGCAGCCGTTCACGCAAATAGCCAATCAGCCGGCGGCGCTGGCTCCGGCGCATCTCCCAGATCGACAGGTCGTCAACCTCACACAATGGCTCGGGCTCTGGCATCGGCTGGCGCCACCGGTCCTTGCCGCAGGCGCCGGTCCACAACTGGTCGGATTCGGGCGAATCCCAGCTTGGGGTGTGTATTCCATTCGTTACGTATCCGGCTGGAATATCGGGTGTGGGCCAGCGGCCAAACCAGGGTTGAAAGATTGTCTGCGTTACCTTCTGATGTATACGGCTCACGCCATTGAAACGGCCGCTCATACCCAGCGCCAGACCAGCCATGTTGAGGTCTGTGGTGCCGCCGTTAGCAACGTCTATAAGGGCATCCAGTTGGTTGCCTTGTTCAGTGAGCCAGGGTTGCAGGTAGAGTTCTGCCAGTGGGCGCGGGAAGCGGTCGAAGCCTGCAGCCACCGAGGTGTGGGTGGTGAAAAGGTTAGTCGCGCGGGTAGCCATGCGAGCAACGTCAAAGTCGGTTTTATGGTTGCGCTGCCATTGGTGGGCCCGCTCAACCAGTGCCAATGCACTGTGTCCTTCGTTGATATGGCAAAGCGAGGGTTGGCGGCCGAGAAGTTCCAGCAATCGCCAGCCACCAATCCCCAGCACCATTTCCTGCTGCAGGCGTTTTTCCGGGTCGCCACTGTAGAGTTCACTGGTAATGCCCCGGTCACCGGGCTCGTTCCGGGGGTCATTGCTGTCGAGTAACAGCAGTTCGCAACGCCCCACCTGGCCTTTCCAGCCCCGAAGCCGCACTTCCCTGCCCGGAAACGGTACGCTTACCCGGGCCCATTCGCCATCGCTGTCTCGCAATGGCGATACAGGTAACATGGTTGGATCGTTGTAGGGATGAAATTCAATCTGTTCGCCCGCGGCATTTAATGCCTGGCGGAAGTAACCTTGTTGATACAGCAACCCTACCGCCATTACCGGTACCCCAAGGTCGCTGGCCGCTTTCAGGAAATCCCCTGCCAATACGCCCAGACCACCGCTGTACAGCGGGAGGGACTCCGAAACACCGTATTCCATACAGAACCAGGCTACTCCATCACCCAGTTCATTGTCGTAGGCCTTGGAGTACCAGGTAGGCGCCCGGGTGAAGCTTTCATGCCGGCTGATCTGTTGCTGGTAGAGGGTAAGAAAATCCGGGTCCTGGGATAACGCCAGCAGGTGTTCCGAGGAAACGACGTTTAACACCAGCCAGGCGTTATGGGTTGCGTCCCAGACCTCTGCATCCAGGGCCCGCCAAAGCTTGTCGCTGTCATGATGCCAGCTCCAGCGTAAATCCAGTGCCAACGAAATAAGCCCCGACAGCTGGTCTGGCAGGGCTCGCATGGAATAAGCGGCAAGTGTCATGGGCTGGCCTCAAGCCGATCAGTCAGTGGGTCTTGCTACGCTTTGCTTCGGGGGTGTTGAACGGGACTTGGCGATCTTCAAGCCAAAGCAGCAGGTCAGCGATAAGTTTTACGTCGTTATCGGCGCTATCGAAATCGACCCCCAGGCCGTTATCAGCGCACCGTACCACATGGGCTTTCAGGGTATGGTGCTGGTGTGGTTGCTCGGGAAACCGAAATGAAAGCTGGATTGACTGGTTGAGCCGCACATCATCAAACCCGGTGGCGATGAACAGCCCGCGCCGGGAAGCATCTTTAATCTCGCCGGTGGCCACAGGGATTCCCCTTTTATAAACCAGTATAGGCAACTCCCCCTCAACTCGCTGGCTAAGACGATGTTCCATGATCCCCCCCCTTGAGACTGTGTCTGGTTTTCCGGATTAATGTTGATTCACCGAAGTTATAGTTATAGCTGGTTATTTTCTGTCCAGCTTGATGCTGATCAATATTTAACCGGGCCTGAATTATCGCCCGTACAGCTGCACCAATTCCCGCAGTTTTTGAACGTCCATAAGCTCTTGATAATGCTCAGAAAGCTGCCAAACCCAGTTGTTCTCTAAGGTGCCAGGCGTATTGAAGCGTGCTTCAGAGCCCAGCCCCAACAAGTCCTGAGCAGGCACAATAACCAGGCTGGAAACCGAGCTCATGGCGGCCTGGATAACTGGCCAGGGCATCGGGTCGGTACCGTCATTTTCGGAAATGCGCAGATACCGGTTCACGTGGTGCCTGGTGCGGTCATTCAGGCTTCGGTACCAGCCAAGCGTGGTGTCGTTGTCGTGGGTACCGGTATAGACCAGGTCGTCGGCTTTGTGGTTGTGCAGCAGATGCGGGTTGCCTGGGCTGCCATCAAAGCCGAACTGCATAACCGTCATACCGGGTAAACGGAACCGGTGCCGCAATTGTTCAACATCGTCGCCAATAATGCCCAGATTTTCCGCCACCAGGGGAAGGTCTGGCAGCTCCCGGAAGCAAGCCGACAAAAAATCATCTGCGGGCCCGGGTACCCAGTATCCGTTCACCGGTCTCGGGTCGCTGGCAGGGATTTCCCAGAAGGCCTGCAGGCCACGGAAATGATCGATTCGCAACAGATCGAACTTTTCTCGCTGGCTGGCGAGCCGGCCAAGCCACCATCGGTAACCGTCGTGCGCCATGGCCTGCCAGTTATAAAGCGGATTACCCCAGTGCTGCCCCTCCGGCGAAAAGTAGTCCGGAGGTACACCGGCTATGGCGGTGGGCTGGCCCGCACTGTCCAGCTTGAACTGCTCCGGGTTGGCCCAAACATCGGCGCTGTCGTGGGCCACAAAAATGGGAATATCACCGAACATCAGCACGCCCCGGTCCCGGGCGTATTGCCGCAGACGGTTCCACTGCTGATGAAAAACAAACTGCTCGTACTTCACCTGTTCAATGGCATCTCGATTAGCCCGGGTGAACTCCGCAAGCGCGTTGGCATCGCGCCGGCGCAGGGGCTCCGGCCACTCTGGCCAGGCCAGGCCCGGGTAACGCGTCCGGATGGCCATGAAGCGGGCGTAGTCTTCCAGCCAGCGCTCATGTTCGGCCAGAAACTCTTCCCACAGGTGCTGGTCCGGGCCTTCCCAATGCTCCGGAAGCTCCAGAAAATCGATCAGGGCCGGATTACCGGCATGGGCAGAGAGCGACTGATAGGGTGAAAGGTCCGGATGGGTCGGCCCGATGGGCAGGGTTTGCCATACCGTGATGCCTGCCTCGGCAAGCAGGTCGATAAACTGGCGGGCGCTTGCCCCGAGCTTGCCGTGAGGGCCAGGTAGTGCTGTCGGGTGCAACAGCACACCGGCACGCCGCCGGGAAAACGCCGAAACGAGTGGCAAGCCTTGTGTCATGAAGCCTCACCCGACTCATGGCCCGGGCGCATGGCGCCGCCCCGGGCCGGCTCCCCTCCCCCTTGACTCAGGGGCTGGAACAGGCTTGGTGGCGGGGGGTAACCGATGGCGTCGTAAAGGTTGACCAGATGCCGGCGATACAGATGTTCGAAGTCTTTCACCACGGCGGCAGGATTGTAATCCCCGAACCACCAGAACCAGTCAGAGCCCTCACACAACCCCAGCTGGCGTGACGCCACAACTTTCTGCTCTGCTGTCAGTGAGCCGTTGTCCATCACCTTGTCGTAATGCTGCTTGGCTTCACACAGCAAGTCCCAGGCCCGGTTCTTGTCCGGATCACCAATCCAGGTAGAAAAACTGCCATAAATCCAGCTGCCCGCCACCAGGTGGGGCAGGCTTACAGGCTGGCAGTCAGGCGCATCCAGAATGTCCTGATAGGTAGTCAGACGGAGATCCGGATGACTTTCCAGAACCTTGTAAAGCTCATCCAGAAAGTAGTAGCCATTCTCCGGGTAGTATTCCCAGGCATTCTCTCCGTCCAGTATTACCGAGATCACGGCATTGGGGTTGTTGCGATTGTCCTTGGCGATGTTCTCCATGTGGTGCACCAGGTCCCCCACCGCATCCCGTGCATGCCAGTCTGCATAGGTGAAGCCAATGAGATCCGACAGGCCATCGTCCCGGAAAAATACGGTAAGCGGTTCCTCGTCAAACCTGAACGGCCGGTGGATGCGACCTCCGGCACCCGGAAGGCCTTTGGTGCCCGCCAGTTTTACGCTGTTATGAATCACCGAATCACCACTGGCAGTCCACCGGAAACCGTGTTCGTGTAGCATTGGCAGCAGTTGCTGGCTCAGGGCTCCCTCAGATGCCCAGCATCCAACGGGTTGATGGCCGAAGAATCGCTGGAAAACCTTCTTGCCTTCTTCCAGATGCCAGGCCGCCCGCTGGTCGCCGCCGGGGTAGCTGTCGTATTCAGGTAAACGAATATCGGGAATGGCTTCGCTGGCCGATTTCAGGTCCAGCAATAACGGCATGATCGGGTGGGCCCAGGGGCTCATGGCCAGCTCGACCTGGCCATTCTGGGCCAGGTGACGGTACCTCGGGCCTATGCCGGCCAGCAGTTCGGCAATCACATCCAGCAACGCCATCCGGTCTTCCAGTGAATACTGGTGGCCTTTTTCCTGCAGGCTGCGAATGACCGGGTGCGACCGCCGCACCGTTTCTCCTATCCAGCCCAGGTGATACCAAACCAGCAGGTCTTCCAGAAACTGAACAGAGATATAGCGCTGGATATCGGGACGGGTGCGATAGAACCCGGCCAGTTCGCACAACCGACGGTATGGGGCGAAGCGTTTGATGATTCTGTCTGCATTGGCCCGCAGGCATTTATCCATCAACTCCAGAAACCCGGGGGACCCGGGCGCCGGCAGGGACTCGCTCGCCAGGGCGGCCAGCACCGGGTCACCAATCCCGGTTCCTTGATGACGCCAGCGCTCTATCTGAACCAGGTATTCTTCAATCTGCTCCAGCAACACCGGCCCAAAGTTCACCACTGCCCGGGCATCCGGGTGGGCCTCAAGGTGGGCGGCCATGTCGGCATAGTCTTTGATGCA
>Ga0209075_1004773_pt1 | contig 10700 bp, 10 predicted proteins | sample Stecom2011_FD_187523 | JGI IMG/M metagenome (GOLD analysis project Ga0209075, IMG submission 187523) | Agricultural soil microbial communities from Utah to study Nitrogen management - Steer compost 2011 (SPAdes) (version 2) | ecosystem: Environmental > Terrestrial > Soil > Agricultural land...
GAGCTCATGAAGTGCTGTATATTGTTGATGGTTTCTGTAATAACTCTTCAGATACAACAGTTGCGGTTGTCAACGTGTTTAATCAGTCTTCAGCAGGAAATGGTGGTTCAATTACAGTATGTAAAAACGAGCCGATTAACCTATTTGCTGCATTGTCTGGTAACGTTGATATGGGAGGTGATTGGTATGACCACAATAATAATTTATTGCCAACTTCTCAACCAACATCACCAAGTTTAGCAGCGCAGTACAATTATAACTATATTACATCAAATGGCGTTTGTCCAGCGGATACAGCGGTAGTTGAAGTAAACGTAGATAACTGTGTTTGGGTATCTGTTGATGAGGAGTTGTTTACTGATATCTCAGTATACCCAAATCCAGCAACTAGTTTACTGAACATCGTTAATCCTTCTAACACAGCTTCTTTAAAAGTTGAAATGTTAGACATGAACGGTAGAGTAGTATTGATTGAAAACAAAGCGTTGAATAATGCTTCAGAAGCGACTATAGCAATTGATCACCTTGAAAGAGGTTTCTATACGCTACGTGTTTACAATAACGAAGGTCAAAGAACTTTCAAAATTGTGAAACTGTAAATAGCTTCTTTTTAAAATAATGAAAAGCGTCTCCTTCTGGAGGCGCTTTTCTCATTTATAGCTCCCAAAGGAATAAGTACTAAGGATTGTGAAGTATCTGTGTATTCTACTTGAAGATGTGGCGTAGTAAACACGGATAGAAAGTTATACTATGTTTCTCGTTTTAAGAGTTCAGCGTTTTGTTTAACGAATTTAATTAACTAAGTTTGTTACTAATTAATTAACTAAAATCATGATTTTATGAAAAAAAAACTACTTAATCTTTCATTGCTATTCTTAACAGTAATAGTTTTTGGACCAAAATTAAATGCTCAATGTCTGGAACCAACAGCTTTCACAAGCACTACAATAACTGCTAATACAGCAGATATTACTTGGACAGCAGGCGGATCAGAAGGGGATTGGAACATTTCATGGGGAACGCCAGGGTATACTCCTGGAGATATTGATGAAATTGGAAATGATGTTTCTACTACAAATTCCTTTGGAATAACGAACTTGTCTCCGAATATTCAGTATGATGCTTATGTTCAAGCAGATTGTGGAGGTGGAGACGAAAGCGCTTGGGAAGGACCTCTTAATTTCACAACGCTTTGTACTCCTAGTACTGGAGTAGATACACAAACTGCATGTGGAAGCTTTACATGGACAGGTGGTGACGGAGCTGTTTATACAGCTTCAAACAATACTGCAACTTATACTTTCACTGGTGGAGCGGCAAATGGATGTGATTCCATCGTGACTTTAGATTTAACGATGACTACTACCGTTGCTGGAACTGATGTTCAGTCAGCTTGTGATAGTTATTTGTGGATTAATGGAGTTACTTACACAGCAGATGAGAATACAGCTACACATACTATAGTTGGTGGTTCAGTGCATGGTTGTGACTCTATCGTGACTTTAAATCTAACAATCAATAATTCGGCTACTGGAATAGATACACAAACTGCATGTGGAAGCTTTACATGGACAGGTGGTGACGGAGCTGTTTATACAGCTTCAAACAATACTGCAACTTATACTTTCACTGGTGGAGCGGCAAATGGATGTGACTCTATCGTGACTTTAGATCTAACGATCAATATTGCGGTTACTGGCACAGATACACAATCAGCATGCGGAAGCTTTACATGGACAGGTGGAGACGGAGCTGTTTATACATCTTCAAACAATACTGCAACTTATACTTTCACTGGAGGAGCAGCAAATGGATGTGACTCCATCGTGACTTTAGATCTAACGATCAATAGTTCGGTTACTGGAACAGATACACAATCAGCATGTGGAAGCTATACGTGGATTGATGGAGTTGAATACACTGCAAATGAAAATTCAGCAACGTATACATTAGTTGGTGGAGCTGCAAATGGATGTGATAGTATAGTAACTTTAAATTTAACAATGCATCCAGCTATCTCTGCAGGTAACGATAACGCAATCACTGTTTGTTTAAATGAGCCAGTAAACCTAGCTCCTTTATTGAGTTCAGGGGCCGATGCAGGTGGTACTTGGATTGCACCAAATGGTTCAACGCTAACGAATACAAATGTGATTGCTTCAAGCGTAGGTAGCACATACAGTTATAAGTATGTTGTTTCATCTCCGAATTGTGATGATGTTATAGCTGTGATTACTTTTACAGTGGATAAAGAATGTGATTACTTAGCAGTTTCTGAAAATATTTTAGAAACTATCTCAGTATACCCAAATCCAGCAACTACACAGTTGAATATTATAAATCCTTCTAATGAATCTTCTTTAAAGGTTGAAGTATTGGATATGAACGGTAGAGTAGTATTGCTTGAAAAGAAAGCGTTAAATAATGCTTCAGAAGCGACTATTGCGATAGATCACCTAGAAAAAGGAATCTACACTTTACGAGTATACAATGAAGAAGGTCAGAGAACTTTCAAAATTGTGAAGCAGTAAGTAACTTCTTCTTAAAATAATGAAAGGCCCCGACAGTTACGTTGGGGCTTTTTTTTATAAAGAATTTAAACTTCTTAAAAACACTTTCGTTTTTTGTTGTTGCTGAAAATTATTTGCTTAAATTTGCAAACCCAATTCAAGCCCGGGTGGCGGAATTGGTAGACGCGCTGGATTCAAAATCCAGTTCTTTCGAGAGTGCGGGTTCGATTCCCGCCCCGGGTACAAAAACAGAGTGAGAATGAGAGCGAAAGCGATAATTCCACTCTGTTTTTTTCTTCTTTCTGTTCTCTCACACTCGCTCTACTAGAATCTTTCTTCCTTTATTTTAAAGCCAAATTATTATGAACGTTGGATTCAAGTTATAAAAGCAACTTCATGATTAAATAATAACTTCTCAATTGCATTGTTTTAATGTTTTTTGTATCTTCAATAGTAATAACCACCATAATTACTATTTCTATGTTTGATTTTCAAAAATTAGTAGTCTACAGAAAAGCTAAGTTATTTCATTCTTCTTGTAAAAAGTTAATACTTGAAAATAAGTTTGATAGATATGTCAATGACCAGTTAGGAAGAGCTTCTTTTAGCATTCCTTTAAACATCGCAGAAGGTTCAGGGAAGTTCTCGGCGAAGGATAGAAAAAACTACTTTACTACTTCAAGAGCCTCAATTTTCGAATGTGTAGCAGTGATTGATATTATTTCAGACGAAAACAAGATTAACAAAGAAGAGTTTGATAAACTGCTTAAGGACGCTGATGAACTTTCAAGAATATTGTTTGTGATGATTAGAAACCTTGGCTAATCTGATTCCCCAATACTATCACTGTTTTTTCTTCTACCGATACCTATCGGTACTGTTCTCTCACACTCGTTCTACTAGAATCTTTCTTCCTTTATTTTAAAGCCAAATTATTATGAACGTTGGATTCAAGTTATAAAAGCAACTTCATGATTAAATAATAACTTCTCAATTGCATTGTTTTAATGTTTTTTGTATCTTCAATAGTAATAACCACCATAATTACTATTTCTATGTTTGATTTTCAAAAATTAGTAGTCTACAGAAAAGCTAAGTTATTTCATTCTTCTTGTAAAAAGTTAATACTTGAAAATAAGTTTGATAGATATGTCAATGACCAGTTAGGAAGAGCTTCTTTTAGCATTCCTTTAAACATCGCAGAAGGTTCAGGGAAGTTCTCGGCGAAGGATAGAAAAAACTACTTTACTACTTCAAGAGCCTCAATTTTCGAATGTGTAGCAGTGATTGATATTATTTCAGACGAAAACAAGATTAACAAAGAAGAGTTTGATAAACTGCTTAAGGACGCTGATGAACTTTCAAGAATATTGTTTGTGATGATTAGAAACCTTGGCTAATCTGATTCCCCAATACTATCACTGTTTTTTCTTCTACCGATACCTATCGGTACTGTTCTCTCACACTCGTTCTACTAGAATCTTTCTTACACTGTATATTTTTTAAAAGCAAAGTTTATCCTCTGTTTTTTTCTTCAACTCTCATTCTTCTAAAATCTCCGTGTATTAAGCAAGAGCATACAGTAAAATGAAAAAGCAGGAGATCTTTCGAAATCCTGCTTTATAATTAATTCTGTTTTTCAAAATTAAATAGAGTGATTATCTGGTTCTAAAAGAATCTATATCCTAGTGTCAATTGTCCCCAAACATTTTTATATCTTGGTGTATCTGAAGTACCATCTCCTCTGTTAGATTGGAAATCTGTACCAACACGAGCACCAACAGAGATGTGGTCGAAATTAAGGTCGAATCCACCAACAAAGCCTAACATGTTTTTACGGATGTTGTCTTGTTTGAACTCCTCCTCTTGAGCGAAACTACCTAAAGAACTTTCAAATTGATTTCTCTCCATTAATAAATAAGCAAATTGTGGACCTGCAACAATTGATATAACTTGATTTGGTTTCAATGCTAATAAAAGTGGAATCTCTAAATAGGTTGTAGTTCTTTTATAACTATAGTTAGAACCCAAAAGACTACCGCTTCCTTTAAATCCTTTTTGAGTGATTAAAACCTCAGGATGGATTCCAAAAATTTGACCTAATGGAATTTCAAGATTTAATCCAGCTGTATAACCCACTCTTGGATCTGCATTGAAATCTTCTCCTTTAGTATCCCAAACGTTAGACAATGTTGCCCCTGCTTTTACTCCAAATTTAAATTCATCTCTATTGTCCTGAGCATTGCTTAAAAATGCTGTTGAGAAAATTAGTGCGGTAAATAGTAATACTTTTTTCATAATAATTTGTTTTAATGATTAATAAATAATCGCCTGTCTTTGATTACCGACAACACCCTTAAAGGTACTGTATATGCAGGGTTTTTACGATTTTATTAACATTAATTCGCTTAAAAACAGGCTATATTATGATGTATTAACTTTTGGTTTGAAATTCAACTTTCATCGGGCGATATTATCAATGCTTTTAATATTCAATTCGATCAAATAAGGCTCTTAAAATTAGAAATGGGGCAATGACTAAAACGGATCCCCATAGATTATCTTCAGTAAAAATAGTGTCATACCTTAAAACAATAAAAAACTGCATCAAGCCACCTAAAATTATTGAAATATGAAGAATTATGTTCTTTATAGTTAAACCTGCCATTGAAGAAGTTATTTTATCAGGTTCCAGCTTCTTGAAAAACACAGTAAAAAGGAGGATGAAAATTAAGTTAAGATTGAAACTCCAGTTTTTAAAGTAAATAGTTTGGAAATTTAGTATTACCAGATCTGTATTATTGAAGTTAAGTATTGTCCCAAATAGGACGATAATGAAAATTAAATAGATAAAAAGCAAAAAGAAATTCCCTCCGATATAAGGCATTAAACTGGAGCGATTGGGTGCGTTTTTGTGTCCTATTGTTTTTATCACATTTACAGAAGCATGGATAAATGATTGCCACCAGAAAAGATAGAGCATATAAAACACTGTTATTTCACCCCGAAGTAATGCAAAAATCGAAAACAATATAATAGATATCGTTTCAATTCTTTTATATGTTAGTTTCTTTAGAAGTCCCACCTATTTTATTTAAGTCAACAGATACAGATGCAAATTTAGAGTTTTATTAAGTACCTCAAATAGGGTGTTTGTCGTATTTAATTCCTTCTTTCAATCAACTTTCCTTAGCTGATGAATTGAAATAGTGGGTTATTAACTTTCTATCTTTTCTTTTTATTGCTTTTAAAGGATCTGATTGTCTTATGAGGTGTTGTTTTACACTCCAGTTAAAAATACGAGTGAAGAATCTTTTCAAAGGGGGTACAGATTTTTTGACTTCTTTAAAATAAGATTCAATATCATCTTTTCTGAATTGAAGAATTTCTTCTAATTCATCACCATCAGCGTAGTAACCACAATGAAAGTTTTGTTTAGCAAATGTGTTTTTAGGAAAATTAAGTTTTCCTAAGCCAAAAATATTGAATGATTTAGATAAAAACTCATGGTAATCAATTCTACAGCCTTCTCCACCTCCAAGATTAAAGATGCGTTTAGATAATTCCTTTCTTTTATGAACTGCATTCGCAAATGCTCTTCCCGTATCTTTTGGAGTTGTAATTTCCATTGAAGTTGCCAATGGCATGTGAAACATTAAACCAGATATTTTATGATTATCCGTTCCCATAATCGCAGACAATCGGAAAATACTCCAGTCTAATTGACTGTTTTGAACCACAATTTCCGCCTTTATTTTTGTTTTTGCATATTCATCTCCAGGACTTGGAATAAGTGGATCTCCAACATTGATAAAGGGGTTTTTAAGCCGATCTCCATATACAGAAACAGATGATGCATATAAAAGGAATGCGTTCTTGGAATGTGCTTCTAAAACATCAATTAAGTTTCGGGTTCCTTCAACATTTATTTTATGTGCTAATTCAGGTTTTTGATCTGCCAATGGTGGAATTATTGCCGCCAAATGAATTACAAAATCAACATCTTTAGCAACAGGAATTAGGTCTTCTTTCTTAGAAATATCTCCATAATGGACAGTGATTCTTTTCAAAAAAGGCTTGTAGAACTTCTGTGTGACCTTGTTTTTTATGTCAAAAGCGATGATTTCAAAGTCTTTGTTCTTACATAATTGTTCGAGTACATTTTGTCCAACTGCACCAGAACCTCCAGTTAACAATATTTTCATTAATAATTTATGAGGGGCTTAATTGCTCTCAAATCTAATGAAAAGAAATGTTTAATTAATGAGAGTGTATGACAATATTGCCATTGTTAGGATTAATATATGGTGAATATTATTAGGTCGGCAGCTATGCAAGAAATTTCAGAAATTAAGATTAAACGAAAGCGTTTTTACTCATTTCTTATTCATGTTAGTTTACATTATGCCTTCCAGAACTTAAAAATCCTACAGAAGGCAGTTGTTTTGTAGCGTTAAAGATATCATACCCTTTTTTGAGATCTTTCCATAAGCCAACTTTGTCTATGTCATCGGCATAAGATATTGTCATGCTGGCTATTTTTTCATCTGTTAAGCGAGCAGGGAAAATCGTTACTGGAATTGTAACTTGTCCATTGTTTTTTGCTTCAACACAAAAAATGTAGATTTCCTTAATGAGATCATTAGTCATAGGCAGGCATCCAATTGTCACGCATTCTCCGTGAATGAAAATATCTCCACCTAGTTTTCCTTTTACTCCTAAAATTCTATCTGACTTGTTAGGATAATTGATTCCTAAAGATAGATGATATGTACTGTATGGATTGAACCTGTCTATGTGATAATACCCTTCTGGAACTTGACGGTCTCCTTGCTTCCTTTTAGGTCCAAGTACACCTGATTTTCGACAAACATCATATTTCTTAATGAGCTGGTATTTTTCATCAGATGAGTTTTTCCCCCATACTTCAAATTCCTGTTCACTTTTAAAAGCACGTATGTAGATTTGGACTTGGCTGCGATCGATTTGTTTCCGTTTTAATAAGCTCAAGATGCTTGCTTCCTTGGATTGGTAAGCTTCACGAACACGAGAATATTTCAGTTGTTCCTCCTTAAAAGTATCTGTACTTAAAGAAAGGAGTAAAAATCCCAGTAAAATAATTATAAAATGCTTACTCATATTTTGACTTTATTCGTCAACAATTTACTCATTTCCTTCGTAAAACTTCAATCTATTGCGAAGCTCTTGCATTTCCTCTCTTAATTGAATTTCTTTTTGCAGTAAATTAAAGACTACATCAATACCTTCGATGTTGACATTTAACTCTTGGTGAATTCTGATCATTTTTTCTAAATCACCAATCTTTTCTTCATGAATAAATTCATCATTATCAAGAAATTCAATTTCTATAAGACCAATGTTATCCAATTCTTTGAAAAAAGAAATCTCAACTTTATAATGAACACAAAGTGTTTTAATCAATATTAAATCTTTTCGTCCCATCTTATCTTAGTTTTTGTAATTCTTGAAATAAGTCCTTTTCTTTTTCACTGAGTTTAGTTGGAATTTTAAGTTGGTAAGTGATAATTAAATCTCCAAATTTTCCTTCCTTCTTATAAACAGGAAAGCCTTTCCCTTTCAGCTTTACCTTCGTGTCATTGGCTGTTTCTGGCGCAATTTTCAATTTTACTTTTCCATCAAAAGTATCTACGGTAATTTCTCCACCTAAAAGTGCAGTGTAGAGATCCAGATCTACTGTTGAGTAAAGGTTGTCTCCATCACGTTTAAAAGTGGTGTTATTGATGATGTTAAACTTAATGTATAAATCTCCATTTGGACCGCCGCTGGACCCTTTACCACCTTTACCACGGATTTTAATGACTTGTCCATTTTCAATACCTGCTGGAATTGTTAACCTAATTTTTTGTCCATTTACAGTGAGAACTTGCTTCTGGCTCTCATATACATCTCTTAGTTTTAACTCCAATTCAGCATTAAAATCTTGACCTTTAAATTGAGTAGCACCTTGACGAGATGAGCCACGTGCTCCACCAAACATAGATTCAAAAAAATCGGAGAAATCACTTTCTGAAAAGCCTTCTCCTGCACCACCTCCTGAATAACCTTGATATTGTCGTTGAGAAGATTGCTGTTGTCTGGCTTTTTCAAACTCTTCACCATGCATCCAGTCTTTTCCGTATTTATCGTACTTTTTCCTATTCTCCGGATTACTAAGCACTTCATTTGCTTCATTAATCTCTTTGAATTTCTTCTCAGCATCCTTGTTGTCTGGATTTAGGTCAGGATGGTATTTTCGCGCCAACTTTCTATAGGCTTTTTTTATCTCCTTTTCAGTTGCCCCCTTATTTATACCTAAAATTTTATAATAATCTACAAAGTCCATTGATCCTGTTTTTAATAGAACATTACTACTTTAAAGCAATGCCCTATCGTGTATTCAATTGAAATATTCATTACTATGAATGCGCCTAAAATACGAATAATTCATTCGATTTAAAAGGTAAAAACAGCTTATTTAATCAATAACTTTTTACGTACTATTTTATCCTCAAAATGAATTTCAACTGTGTAATATCCACTCGTTTTTAGTCCTTCAAAAGAGCTTGTTTTTTGTTGAACGTGTTTTGTTAGAATTAATTCGCCAACACTATTGTAAATGGTGACGAATGCTTGATTTTCTTCACCTAAATCGATGATAAAGCTGTTTTCCGCTGGATTAGGATAAATATTTACTTTGTTAAATGACTTTTCATTGTTTATTCCAACGGAAGGGGCAGGAGGCATGATATCTCCTTTTGCAAGCGCAAAAACCAATCTATTATTGTTTGTTCCTTCATTTGATCCAAACTCAGTTAGTGTCCACAGGGTGTCTTTATTGTTTTCAAAATGTAAATCATTTAATCCTGGTGGAAAAGGATATATGTTATAATCTAATTGAGTTGTATCAACAACTTGTCCAGCTGAAACATTAGGGCTTCTGTCGTATGTAGTTGCAAACAAGTGACTTGCATTGTCTCTTCCATAACTTGTTGAAGTCCAAATTATTTTTTCATTCTGAACTAAAGGATTGTCTAAGGAAGCCATTCCTTGAATACGATCAAAAAAGGATACGTGGTACGGGGCGCTGGTGCTAAGTTCATGGATTGACGACCAGGCAAAGGTGCTGTTTGGATTAAAATCACAAGTTGTTGTGCAATGTTGTTTAAAAGTCCCAATAAGGACTTCGTCACTGTCCCAATCGTACGAAAGGATATTGACATAAATATAGGAAATAAATTGATATGTTTCAGCTATAGTTTGTAGTTTTTCAACCGGACGATTTGATTTTTAATAAGATTTGACTTATTCCACAATAATTGACCTTGATCCCTGTTACTGTTGATCCATAAACTTCTCGCCCATTTATTTCAAATAAAAAAAGGAGCAAGGGATTATTTCACTTACTCCTTTTAATGTCCTACTAGGTATCACTAAAAAACTCAAGTCCTTTACTCTACTTGGGTTCAAAGGATCTTGTTAAATAAAGGTCACACATAGGACAAGTGAAATATCATGTATTTATATGAATGAACGTTTAATGCTTAAAGATACTCATATTCATACAAGCATAAATGATATTAAATATTATGTTTATTTAAAACAAAGCCTCCTCTACCTCATTCAAACTTGTCCCCAACTTTCAAGCGTTTTTTTAATAGGACTATGTATTGGTTTATTTATTAGATATTAAGATCTTTTATATAGAACAGTCCTTGACTCCAAAGAAATAAAAGATATTTTTACTGGACATAAGCCAATCTGGTAAAGGATTAAAACATGACGAACGAACAAGCAGCAATAAAGACGACCTGTTTTAGCATAATAGCTAATACTGCTTTGGCTATAATAAAAGCACTCGCTGGATTTTTCGGTAATTCTCATGCTTTAATTGCTGATGCAATTGAATCAACCACAGATATATTCGCTTCTTTTTTAGTGTTACTCGGTTTTAAATATGCAAAAAGACCAGCAGATGAGAATCATCCATATGGACATGGGAAAATAGAACCCTTAATTACATTTGGTGTTGTTGCTTTTCTTGTGATTTCTGCCACAGTGATTGCATATACAAGTATTCAAAATATTCTAACACCACAAGATGCTCCAAAATCTTGGACCTTGATTGTATTAGGTATAATCATCATTTGGAAAGAGATATCTTTTCGAATT
>Ga0209075_1004775_pt1 | contig 10696 bp, 4 predicted proteins | sample Stecom2011_FD_187523 | JGI IMG/M metagenome (GOLD analysis project Ga0209075, IMG submission 187523) | Agricultural soil microbial communities from Utah to study Nitrogen management - Steer compost 2011 (SPAdes) (version 2) | ecosystem: Environmental > Terrestrial > Soil > Agricultural land...
GCGCGACCTGGTGTTGCCCAATCGCATCGTGGTGTCGCCCATGGATCAGTACTCGGCGGGCGAGGACGGTGTCCCCGGCGACTGGCACATGGTTCATCTCGGCAGCAGGGCGGTCGGCGGGGCCGGGCTGGTGATGACCGAGATGGTCTGCGTCACGCCGCAGGGTCGCATCTCCCCGGCAGACACCGGCATGTGGTCCGACGAGCAGGAGGCGGCCTGGAAGCGGATCGTGGACTTCGTCCACACCGAGACCGACTCCAGGATCGGGCTCCAGCTCGGCCACTCCGGTCGCAAGGGCTCCACCAAGCGGATGTGGGAAGGCGACACCGACCCGCTCGACGACGGGAACTGGGAGATCATCTCGCCATCCCCGATCCCGTACCGCCCCGACTCCCAGACCCCGAGGGAGATGACACGGAAGGACATGGACGAGGTGCGGGACGCGTTCGTCGACGCCGCGGAGCGGGGCAAGCGGGCCGGTTTCGACCTGCTGGAGCTGCACTATGCCCACGGCTATCTGATGTCGAGCTTCCTGACGCCTCTGGCCAACCAGCGGACGGACGAGTACGGGGGGAGTCTGGAGAACCGGATGCGGTACCCGCTCGAGGTGGTGGATGCCGTCCGGGAGGTGTGGGACGGCCCGCTGTCGGTTCGCATCTCTGCCACCGACTGGGTCCCGGGCGGGTTCGACGGCGACGACGCCGTGGCGCTTGCCCAGGCGTTGAAGGAGCACGGCGTCGACATCATCGACGTGTCCACAGGGCAGACCTCGGTCGAGGCCCGACCGGAGTACGGGCGGCTGTATCAGACCCCGTTCAGCGACCGGATCCGGCACGAGGCGGGCATCCCGACGATGACGGTGGGCGCCGTGTCGTCGATCGACGACGTGCACAACATCCTGGTGGCCGGCCGGGCCGATCTCTGCGTGCTGGCACGGCCGCATCTCGTCGACCCGTACTGGACGCTGAATGCGGCGATCGACCTCGGGTACACCGGGCACAGCTTCCCCCCGCAATACCTGTCGGGCCTGGCCGCCCGACGCCGCCAGCAGGACCCGATCCCCCCGGACGTGTTCCGCAGATAGCAAAGCCCCCAAAGGGGATTGCTCCCCACGAAGCCGCCAGCGGAGTGGGCGAGTGCCCCGGTGGGGAGAGGGGGCGGGAGCGAAGCGAGCCAGAAATGGGGGTGCCGCTTACCCTGCTCTCGTGGAAGCCGCGCAGTTGGGGACCGTCGCCTTGTGGGCTGCAACCGTGGCGGCCGGCGTTTCCGTCTTCTATCGCCCCAAGGTCTTCCTGAGGGTCGCCGTCGCCCTGGCGGCGCTGGCGACGGTGGTCCTGGCGGTCGCCCTGCTGCGCCACGACTTCTCCCTGGCCTACGTGGCCCGGACGACGAGCCTGGCCACGCCCTGGCCGTACCGCCTCTCGGCGCTCTGGGGCGGGATGGAGGGGTCGATGCTCTTCTACACCGCCATGCTCCTCGGTGTCGGTGCCCGAGGAGTCCGCGGGAGGGGTGACCTGGAGCACCGGGTCGTGGCCGGTGTGGGGCTGGCTGCCCTGACGCTCACTGCAGTCGCCACCCCACCGTTCGAACGCCTCCCCATCCCGGCAGTCGACGGGCAGGGTCTGCTGGCGATCCTCCAGCATCCGGCGATGATCTACCACCCGCCGATCCTGTACCTGGGGCTGACCGCCCTGGTAGTCCCGTTCGCGCTCACGGTCGGGTCGTTGGCCCGCAAGGAAGAGACAGGGGAGTGGATCCCCACCGTGAGAAGGGCGGCATTGGTCCCGTGGACACTGCTCACCCTGGGGATGGTCGCCGGGGCCAACTGGGCCTACGTGGAGCTGGGCTGGGGCGGGTTCTGGGCCTGGGACCCCGTGGAGAACACGGCTCTCATGCCCTGGCTGGGGTTGACCGTGTTCCTCCACACCTCCCGGGTGACCCGGCGGGACCGGAGGCTGCACCGCTGGACCGTCTTCTTCGCCCTTTTCCCCTTCGCGCTCAGCGTCCTCGGGGTCTATCTGACCCGATCGGGCGTCACCGGGTCGATCCACTCGTTCGCCGAGGATCCGGTCGTGGGGCGGGCCCTTCTGGTGGCGGCAGCTGTCTCGGCCGTTGTCGTCTCCTGGATGGCGCTGCGCTCCCGCCGGGGTGAGCCATGGCCTGCATCGGGACTTGCCCGTCCCGCATGGCTCGCGGCCAGCGGCATCCTCGTCGGCCTCGTCCTGGCGTTCGTGCTGGTCGGATCCGCCTACCCGGCGTACGTCTCGGTGTTCGGCGACGACACGCTGGTCCTCGACACCACCTACTTCGTCACGATGGTTCTTGCACCTGCCGTCGTAGTCGCGGTCCTCATCGGGTTTGCCCTGCAGACGACGTGGGTGAGCCACGGCGTCGAGCTCACCGACCTGGTCGTCTTCGCCGCCGGAGCCGCGGTGGCGGTCGGCGGCTTGTCATGGGTGGCGGAGGCCCCTGCCTGGCCCGGCTTCGTGTTGGGCGCGGCGGCGGGTGGGTCCCTGGCGGTGATCCTGCGGCACATACGCGGCCGTCTGCTCGATCCCGCCGTCCTCGCCCATGCCGGGCTGGTGATGGTCCTGATCGGTGCGGCCGGGAGCTCGCTCGGGACCGATACGGCGGCCCGGATGCGGGAGGGAGGCACGATCCGGGTCGGCTCTCACACCCTGCAGCTGCTGGAGGTGACCACGGGGGAGCGCGCCAACTTCGTCTTCGCCGAGGGCCGCTTCCTCGTCGACGACCGGGTGGAGCTGAGACCCCAGATCCGGGGATACGAGGCCCAGCGGCTCCCCGTGGCGGAGCCGGCGTTGTGGTCCACGCCGGTCGCCGACGTGATCGTGGCGGTGTCCTTGATGACCGTCGAGGCGGACGGATTCGACGTGGCCGTGTTCGTCAGGCCGTTGGTGTGGTGGGTGTGGGCTGGAGCGGTTGTCCTGACCCTGGCCGGGATCGCCGCTCTCTCCGGCCGATCAGGAGCCTCCGCAGGGCGACGTCGAGTGGCCACAGAAGAGCCGCGGCCAGCAGGAACCACCAGCGGAACGACATCCGGCTGATGCCCGACTCCAGCCCATCGGGGTCGAAGGCCTGAGCCGCCTCGATCTCACCACGACCTCCCGTCGCCGCGGAGATCGACGCCATCAGGTCGGGATCAGAGGGGCCAGGCAGGTACTCGGCGGCGAACGACCGTGTCGCGATGGCGGTGAGGATCGGCTGCTCGCCGTTGCCCCTCACGAAGGAGACTCCCACCGCATAGCTGCCGCCCTGGCGCGCCGGAAGCCGTGCGCTGAACTCGGTGTCCGACTTCCGCTCGAGCTGGACCACTTCCACGGTTCCGTCCGGCAGTGTGACCCTGGCCTCCGGCTCGACGCCCGGCTCGATGGGGTCGGCACTCTGCAGGGTGACGGTGAGCGTCTCGTCGCTGATCGAGGCGTCGACTGCCTCACCCTCGGCTCCGGCGAGCGGGAAGGTGTCACGCACGACGTTGGACCAGAAGTCGGCGAAGCCGTCCCATCCGGCCCAGTCGGCGGCCCACTTCTCGCCTCCGTCGCTGGTCCACGCCGCCACCTGTCCGAGACCCACCCGCCAGGACGCGAGGAGCGGATCGGAGAACTCACCGATCTGCAGGTGCACGTCCGCGGTTGGCTTGGCGGTGGTGGCCACGAACCCGGCCAGCGGCGGCGAGGACGCCAGGTTGCGCACCGCCGGGGCGGTCGAGGTGACCGTCGGGAAGAACGAGCCTTCGTTGATGAATGTCCGGGATGCGAGGCGGGCCTCCTTGACGAAGATCTCGGGGATCTCGTCGAGGTCCCGGCCCGGGTAGAAGCGGCCGCGTCCGGCGATGGCCACATCCTCCAGGGCGGTGATGGCTCCCTCGCCGGTCCCCACCACCGACACAGTGATGCCTTCCTCGGCGAGTTGCTCGACCTCGGCGAGGAGGCTGCGGCCGGTGAGGGGAAAGTCGGGCCCCAGGGCGAGCTCCGTCGTGAAGCCGTCGGTGAAGAGGATGATGTGCTTCAACTCCTTCGAAGAGCCGCGCAAGGCCTCGGCGGCCTCCCGGAGGCTGGGGACGATCCGGGTCTCGCCCCAGGGGCTTATCGAGCCGACGCTCTTCTCGACCTCGCCCATGTCGGGGTTCTCCTGGAGGGGCACCAGCCATCGGTTGTTGCCACTGAAGGCGAGGACGCCTACCTCGTCGTGCGGCCCCAGGGCCTCGATGGCGCGGATGGCTCCGGCCTTGGCGATGTTGGTCTTGACCACACCGCCGGGACGGTCCATGAACTGGCCCTCTTCGGAGCAGTGGCAGGCCCCCATGGATTCACTGGTGTCGATGAGAAGCACCTGGGCGACCTCGACCTCCCGCTGCACGTCGAGTGCCTCGCTGTCGACCGGGAGCAGGGCCTCCAAAGGCGTGTCGAGGTAGCCGCCGAGGCCATAGGAGTGGGTGCCGCCGACCACCACCAGGCCGCGTCCCAGGTTCCGGACGTAATTGTCGAGCGCCGTGAGGTGGGATTGGCTGAGATCACGGGCCCGGACGTCGACGAGGATCACGGACTGGTGGGCGGAGAGCTCGTCGACGCCACCCAGGTCACCGACGTCGACCACCGAAACCTCGATGCCGGCCGATTCGAGCACCCCGGCGAGCACCGAGCCGTTCCCGGGCTGGCCCTCGACCACGAGGACGCCGGGCGGCCCGGACACCTGGACCGCGCCGGAGGACGTGTTGTTGGCGGCCACGGCGTCCCCGGTCATCCGCACGCTGGCCTCCAGCTTCTGCAGGCCGGGCTCTCCGGCGACGACCTCGAAGTCGAAGCGGTTCGTGCCCGCCTCCAGATCCACCTGTCGGGTCTCGATCGTCCCGCCCTCGTCGCGGAGCTCCACCACCGCCGAGCCGGCGATCGTCGACACGACCTCGACCGTCGCCGTGAAGGACTCGCCCTCGTTGACACCGGTGGGGACGTCGATGCCGGCGACGGCCGCATCGGCTGATTGGGCCACCTCCACGGTGTGGACGTCGACGACCACCCCGAGCGCGCGGAGACGCTCCAGCTCTGCCTGGAGGTCGCCGGCGTTGGTGCGACCGTCGGAGACGAGGACGATCCGCTGCTTGGTCTCACCCGTGAGCAAGGACTCGGCCAGCCGGAGGCCACGCGGCGTGTTCGACGCCTGATCGTCGACGTCGCGGGCGGGAGGGAAGGGAACGGTTCCGAGCGGGGTCCCGACCTTGGCGTCCGACCCGTACTCGACGATGGCGAACCGGTTCTCCCCGGCCGCGGTGGTGGCGGCCTGGACCCAGGCTCGCGCCGTCTGCTTGGCCGACTCCATGGATGCCGAGACGTCGAGGACGAACACCGTGGTCACCTGGTTCGAGGGAAGAGCGATGCGGGGGTCGATCCAGGCGAGCAGGACCAGGGCGATGATCAGGCCGCGGGTGATCAATCCCCAACGCCACTGGCGTCGGGGCACTCCGCGCGCCCGGGCGCTCACCCACAGCTCGACCAGGAGGACGGCCAGCAGCGCACCGAGGAACCAGGGAAGGAGCGAGCGGGCCACCGTTGCCGTCCCGACCTCGGCCTGCGGGGGAGCGGGGCGGATGTGGGGGAGGTCGTCGGCCGGGGCGAGTGAGGACTCCGAGGTGTCGGGGTTCACGGCCAGCCGTGTCTGCGATCCGTCCGCGTTCTCCACCGTCCAGAAGCCGGACACGTCGGCCACCGGTGCCGAATCGGACAGGCTGATCCGCGCCCGATTACCCCTGGGGTCGACGACGGCGACGGCGTCCGGGGTGACGGGGAGCCGGCTCCCCACTGTGACCGCGTCGGGGATCTCGTCCGACGAGGCCAGGGCGCCCACCATCCGGGCGCCGATGATCGGGTAGGAGACGCTGACCGGCAGGTTGGAGCGCTCCAGTGTGAAGGCGAGGTAGAAATACCGGGTCCCGCTGGTCTCACCCGACACGATCAGCGGCGCACCGGGCGCGCCCAGGAGGACATTGGCGCCTTCGACCTGAAGCAGCTGGGCGTCGGCGATCGCCAGTTGGGACACGTCGACGTCGGCGAGCAGGGGATCCTGGGCGACCAGGGTGGGAATGGGATTCTCGACCCGGCCGGCCGGGGAGACACCCGGGATGCCTCCGGGCACATCGATGGCGATGAAAGGGGTGGTCTGCCCGGCAGGCACCGGGACGCCCACGAACACCTCGAAGTCCACCTCCTCGCCCGAGTCGGGCTCGGTGTCGACACCCGGGATGGCGGCGAGCAACTGGTCGACGAAGAAGGTGGAGTCACCGTGAACCCTCGCCTTGAGACCGCCGAGGGCCGGCGCGAGGGCGAACCTCTGGTTGTCCGATGCCAGGAGGTCCTGACCGTCGAGATAGGCGGCGACCACCGCCCCTTCCGGCAGCTCGAAGACCCTCTCGACGACGCGGCCCGCCGGGACCTCGATGACCTCGGTGAGTACCGTGGTGCCGTCGACGTCCAGCCGGAGCTGCTGGGTGGCGGTCGGCCCGCCGGTGTTGGCGATGGTGACCCGCGCCTGCAGGCCACCGGGGACGGCCGTCACCGAGAGGTCGGTGATGGCGCGGTTGGTGTCGGTCTCACCGATCGCCTCGTAGCGCGTCCCGAGCGGAGCGAGACGCTGCTCGTTCTCGGCGAGGTGGCCGTCACCGATCAGGACGAACCCGGTGGGGCGGTCGGGCTGGACCAGGGACTCGGCCAGGGCGAACGTCGCTTCGTAGTCGACACCCGAACTGGTGGTTCGGATCGCCTGGACGGCGCGCCGGAACTGGTCCGGATCGTCGGACTTGTCGAGAACGATCGCCGGCGTGGCGGAGGCGACCACGACACTTGCCGTTCCCCCTTCCGGGAGCTCGCTTCTCAGCTCGATGGCCCGTTCCACCGCGTCGGCGAGACGGTCTGGTGAACCGTCGATGGCGCTCATCGACCCCGAGGCGTCGATGATGAACACCGTGTGCTCGGCGAGTGCCGCCTCGGTGAGCACTGCCGGTCGGGCCAGGGACAGGGCGAAGAGGGCCACTGCCGCCAACTGAAGGAGGAGCAGGAGGCTGATCCGCAGCTTCTGCCACGGCCGGGCGGCCGTGATGGCGTGCTTGAGGCCGTCCCAGTGCAGGAGGGAGCTCACCGGAGTGGGCGGGCGGCGCGGCGTCAGCATGTGGAGGATGACCACGGGCACCGCCAGCAGGAGGGCCGCCAGTGCGGCCGGTGCGAGGAACGTCACCGCAGCACTCCCAGCCGTCGCCAGGTGCGGAGAAGCAGGTCTTCGAGGTCATCCCGAGCATCGACTTCGAGCAGCACGCCACCGGCAGCGGAAGTGGCCGCAGCAACCTCGGCTCGCCAGCCCGAGACACGATCCACGTAGCTCCGGATCACCTCCTCGGTGATGCTGACCGTGAGCCGTCGCCGATCTTCGGTGTCGACCAGTTCGAGGTCTCCCTGGAAGTCGGGGGAGACGTCCTCAGTGCAGGTGAGGTGGACGACGAGGAGGTCGCTGCCGCCGGCCCGCAGGCTCACTAGGGATCTCCATTGCGGGGTGAGCAGGTCGCTGAGCACGACGGTCACGCCGGGCAGGGACGACGATGCCAGGAGCTCGCCGGCGGCCGAAGCGAACGGCGTCTCGCCCTCCGGCTCGAGGTTCTCGAGGTGCTTGAAGAGCCCGGGTGCGGCGGAACGCCCCGTGAACCTGGGTGCGGGCCCCCTCCGCGGGAAGGTGTGGACGGTCACGGAGTCGTGGGCGGTGAGAGCGACGAAGCCCAACGCTGCGGCCAGTCGCTTGGCCTGCTCCAGCTTGCCGCCGACGCTCATCGACGCGGAGACGTCGACGAGGATCCGCACCGTCACTTCGTCGTCGGCCTCGAAGAGCTTGATCAGCACCTGATCGAGACGGGCCAGGACGTGGTAGTCGATCCGCCGGAAGTCGTCACCCGGGTGGTACTCCCGGAAGTCGGCGAAGTCGACGGTGTTGCCGTATCGCTGCGACACGTGCTCGCCGCCGAACCTCCCCACCAAGCGGTGTCGGTTCCCGATCTGGAGTGTCTCCAGGCGGGCCAGCAGCGCCGGGCTGAGGAGGGTCAAGGGGTTCCCCGGATCTCGGCCTTCGGTTCGGGTGTGGTGGCGAGGAGCTCCTCGATGATCACGTCGGTGCCGATCCCCTCGGCGGTGGCTTCGAAGCCGAGCACCAGACGGTGGCGGAGCGCGGCGGGTGCAGCCCAGCGGACGTCGTCGGCGGTGACGTGTGGCCGCCCGTCGATGACCGCTGCCGCCTTGGAGGCCAGGACGATCGCCTGGGCGCCACGTGGTGACGACCCCCAACGGACGTACCGCTTCACCATCGGTGGCGCCGTGTTGCCGTCGGGATGAGTGGCCTCGACCAGGAGCGACACATAGCGCAGGAGGTGGCTCGCCATGGGCGTCTGGGGGATGGCGGCGATGATCCCCGAGATCGCCCCGGCGTCGGCCACCTGGGGCACGTCGATGACCTGGCCGGTGGTCGTGCGGCGGAGGATCTCCTCGAGGACGTCGGCGGTCGGCGGGTTGACCGTGGCCTTGAACATGAACCGGTCGAGCTGGGCCTCGGGCAGCGGGTAGGTGCCCTCGAGCTCGATGGGGTTCTGGGTGGCCAGGACCAGGAACGGGCGGGGGAGGGGCCGCGTCTCGCCGGCGACTGTCACGTGACGCTCCTGCATCGCCTCGAGTAGGGCGGCCTGGGTCTTGGGTGTGGCGCGGTTGATCTCGTCGGCGAGGAGGAGGTTGGTGAACACCGGTCCCGGCCGGTAGCGGAAGAGGCGGCGTCCGTGATCGTCTTCCTCGAGGACCTGGGTCCCGACGATGTCGGCGGGCATGAGATCCGGGGTGAACTGGACGCGGGCGAAGTCGACGCCGATGGCTGCGGCGAACGCCTTCACCAGTTCGGTCTTGCCCAATCCGGGGACGCCTTCCAGGAGGACGTGGCCTTCGGCGAGGAGCCCCACCAGCGTCTGGCGAATCAGTTGGGGCTGGCCGGCGATGCGCCGGCCCACGGCTTCCTCGATGCTCGCGGCCAGGGCCGCGTGTCGTTCGATCCGGTCCACCTAGCGCACCTCCGCTGCGAGTCCGTCGAAGTAGTTCTGGACGATTCCCCGCATCGAAGGGGGAAGACGAAGACGGGTCAGCGAGTCGGCGGCGTCGCTGAGGTACTTGGGCAGCACCTGGGAATACGGGACGAACGACTCGCCGCGCTCGGTGGGGCCATCGCCACGGCCGACGATGTCGCCCTCGCCGCTGCCACCGTCGATCCCGACGTGGACGACGTCGGAGACCTCACCCCGGTCGACCGGCTCGAAGACGGTGGAACCGACACCGGTGCCGTGGTCTCCCTTGTTTCCGCCACCGACCGTTCCCTGACCGCCCTGGCCCGATGCGCCGCCCTGCCCAGGTGTGACGCCGCCGATGGGACCGGAACCGCCCCCGCCACCGACACCGTTCTGACCGCCTTGTCCCTGACCCTGGCCCTGTCCTTGGCCTTGACCCTGTCCTTGACCTTGACCCTGTCCTTGGCCCTGGCCCTGGCCCTCCCCTTCGCCTGGCCGGCCCTGACCCTGGCCGGGCTCGGCGGTCTCGCCGAGACGGGAACGAACCCCGTCCAGTGCCCGGGAAGCCTCCGCTGCTGCCTGCTGGCCCCGAACGGCATCCAGACCGCTGCGCTGGTTTCCGGCGGCGCGCTGCAGGGCCTCGCGGGCACCGGCATCGTCGCCGTTGGCGAGTGCGGAGGCCGCCTGGGAGAGCTCGCTGGAGAGCCCCGGGTTGCCGGCGGCCTGGGACTCGGCGAGCTCGCGCAGCCGGTCGATCGCCGCCTGTCGCTCCTGTTCGCTCATCCCTTCGAGCTCCCGGGCCAGCTGCTCGAGTTGCAATGCCGCATCCGGCCCCCCGTTGGGCGTCAGAGGCCGCAGTGTCAGGTCCTGGGCGAGGCCCTGTGCGGCGGCCTTCTGGGCGAGGAACGTCGGATCGAGCTTGGCCTCGAGGGTGGCGTCGGTGCGGTCGAGAAGCTCCATCGCCTCCTGGAGGGTCTTCGCCTGGCGAAGCTCGCGGGCGAGACGCTCGAGCTCCTCGGCGATCTCCTCGGAGCCTTCGACTCCGGACTCCTTCACCGCCTCGGCGATCTCCTCCACCTTCTCGGCCTCCTCCTCGATGGCCGAGGCGTGGTCGGCGGAGAGGGCCGGGGACCCGCCGAGTGGCGGCAGGAGAGCGAAGGCCATGGCGGCGGCGAGGGTGAGGGCGAGACGCTTCAGGCTCGAGGGCTCGGCCTTGATGGGGATCGCCTGGCCCGGTGTCGCCGTGGCCACCACTTCTTCCGCTCTCCGTTGGATCAAGAGGTGGGTCTCATCGGTCTCATCGGTGAACTCCAGGGATGTCGTGAGGACGTCCCGGACTTCGAGGCCGCGTTCGGCGGCGCGGGCGGCGTCCCAGTCGGTGATGCGAAGACGGGCGACACCGACGAGGAGGGCGAGAAGGGCGACGCCGACCACCCCGACGGCCACCTCCACGACCCGGTCGAAGGGAGTCAGCCAGCCGGCGAGGAACACGAGGGCGAGGACCCCGACCACGTACGGCGCGTACCTCTGGGCCGTGGCGGTGATCCAGGCGATTCTGATGCGATTCCGGACGGAGCGAAGAAAGCTGCGGCGTGATTCGGTCAA
>Ga0209075_1004776_pt1 | contig 10696 bp, 9 predicted proteins | sample Stecom2011_FD_187523 | JGI IMG/M metagenome (GOLD analysis project Ga0209075, IMG submission 187523) | Agricultural soil microbial communities from Utah to study Nitrogen management - Steer compost 2011 (SPAdes) (version 2) | ecosystem: Environmental > Terrestrial > Soil > Agricultural land...
TCAGGAACGTGACGCCGTAGATACTTCACGGAAAGATTCTCCTTTAATACAAGCCGAAGACGCTGTAGTTATCGATAATTCTGAAATGACTCGTGAACAACAGTTTGAATTGATTTTTAAGCTTATACAAGAACGAATTCTTCTTCAAAATTAATTTCCTCTGAATATGAGCCTGAAAATGAAGTTGTCTGTAATGAGTTTTTTACAGTTTGCTGTGTGGGGAGCTTATCTGACTTCGATGGGGAATTACCTGGCGTCTGTGGGAATGGCATCAAATATTGGGCTGTTTTATGCGATGCAGGGAATTGTTTCTATTATTATGCCGGCTTTTATGGGGATAATTGCCGACCGTTGGATTCCAGCACAAAGATTGTTGGGCTACTGTCACGCCTTGGCAGCGTTTTTTATTATTTTAGCGGGATATTACGGTTATTCAACAGGAGCAGATGCCACATTTTCCATTTTGTTTACTTTGTATTCGTGTAGTGTGGCTTTTTATATGCCTACCATTGCTTTGTCTAATTCGGTGGCATATACAACACTTACCAACAATAATTATGATACGATTAAAGCGTTTCCACCTATACGCACCTTGGGAACAGTTGGTTTTATCTGTGCGATGCTTTTTGTTAATTTCAGTGGTGTGCAAAACGATGTTTTTACTTTTAATTTTGGGAACAATGGTGGTTTTCTGAGTTTCCAGAATACGTATCATCAGTTTTTTGTATCGGGAACTTTAGGAATCGTGCTTTTTTTGTTTAGTTTTCTTTTGCCAGATTGTCCGGTTAATATAACTGAAGGCAAAAAAACGTTGTCAGAAGCTTTGGGACTGAAAGCTTTTTTGTTGTTTAAAAAACGAAAAATGGCAATTTTCTTTGTTTTTTCAATGCTTTTGGGGATTTCACTTCAGATTACTAACGGGTATGCCAATCCGTTTATTAGCAGCTTTAAAGAATTGCCTGAATTTACCAACAGTTGGGGAGCTAATAATGCTAATGCGTTGATTTCGCTGTCGCAGGTTTCTGAAACGTTATGCATCTTATTGATTCCGTTTTTTTTAAAGCGTTTTGGGATTAAAAACGTAATGCTTATGGCAATGTTTGCCTGGATGTTACGTTTCGGACTGTTTGCTGTGGGTGATCCGGGAAGCGGTGTATGGATGTTTATTTTATCAATGATTGTTTATGGAATTGCTTTTGACTTTTTTAACGTTTCGGGTTCACTTTATGTCGATCAGGAAACGGATAAAAGCATTCGCTCTTCTGCGCAAGGAGTTTTTATGATGATGACGAACGGTTTTGGGGCAACCATAGGAATGATTGGAGCGCAGTTTGTTGTGAATCATTATGTATTTAGTCACAGCGACGTTCATTTACAAGCGGAAGGTTGGCGAATCTCTTGGTTTGTATTTTCTGCTTATGCTTTGATTGTTATGCTATTGTTTGCTGTGTTTTTTAAATATAAACATCATCGAGGGAAAGTGGTTTAGTATAAAATTTCAATTTTAAGGCTTACATAAACAGTTGTGTGAGTGTATAAATCAATAGTCCCACGAGTCCACCGACCAAAGTTCCATTGATACGAATGTATTGTAAATCTTTTCCAACTTCTAATTCTAACTTTTGGCTCATTTCATCGCCGTCCCATTTTTGTATGGTGTTGGTAATAATGACACCAACTTCTTTGCTGTTTCTTAAAACCATTTTATAAACATATTGTCGGGCATAACGGTCAATGTTTTGGTGTAAAACTTTATCTTCTTTAAAATGCAGAATCATTTTTAAGATATTTTGCCGTAGGTATTGATTGAATGTAGCATTTTGATCATTTAGTTTTTCAAGCATTTCATTTTTTAACTGCAACCAAATATCTTTAGCATATTCAAAAACCCGTTCTTTGGTAATAAACTCTTCCTTAATCTGGTCAAACTGCTCTTTCCAGTTGTTTTTTTGATTTAAGTCTTCTACAATATGATAAAGTTTCTGCGTAAGTTCTGTACGAATTTCGTGGTCTTCATTATTTTCAATTTCCTGTAAAAAAGTAGTAATACCAGAAATAAGTTGATTTGTAACCGATTTCCCACCGATTAATCCTAAAATTGGTTGTTTTTCAACCACTCTGTTGTAAATCAGCTCTCTGTTGTTTTCTACGTACAATTGTGCTTGTGGAAGAATTATATTCAATAAACGGTTGTGTTCTTGGTGTTCCAAAAGATAGAGTAGGGCAGTACCTGCAAGCTTTTCTAACCGGATTTCATTGGTAAGTTCAAAACCTTTTTGAGCCAAGAATCGAGCAATAGCCTTATCATCAAGATTGTTAAAAATTCGTTTGATAAGCTTGTTGCATTCTGTATATATAATTTCTTGATTTTTGGGGGAGGAAAGCCAGTCGTTCAAATATTCGCTAAGTGAAAGTTTATCAATATAAGGTCGAATCGTAGCTGCTGTCAAAAAATTATCGCTTACAAAATCTCCAAGGCTTTTTCCCAAAGCATCTTTATTATTATTGATAAGATTTGTATGAGGAATTTTTAATCCCATTGGGTATCGAAACAAAGCCGTTACAGCAAACCAGTCAGCCAAAGCTCCGACCATTCCTGCTTCGGAAAAAGCTTTAACATATCCCATCCAAGTTTGTGGCGAATGTTGCATCAGTAAAATCATAGTAATATAAACCAATGCCATAAATAGGAGCAAGCCCGTTGCAAGTCGTTTGTGTTTTTTAAGATGGAGTTGTTTTAAAGAATCGTTCATCGAGCTTAATATTTTAATTGGAATTTACGAATTTTTTGTAAAAGTAGAAAAGAATTTTTTTGATGATCTTCTGGAACGACCTTTCTAAAAAGAATAGTTTTAATGTGAACATATTGTTTTGTGAAAGTAAATAAAGTTTAATTATAAAATAGTTTTTAGAATAATGATTTATAAATGTTTAATTATATTTTAATTTGTACTTATGGTTTAATATAAAGTATATGTTTAATTAATAGCATATAAAATATTGGAAATAAGTTTATTAATTTATGTAATAGATTTTATTTATAAGTTAAAAAATGATGTTTTTATGATTCATCTATTTTTGGAATTAATATTTTAAATTACTTTTTTAAAAAATGTAAAAAAATAAGCGCAAAAAAAATCACTGGTAATACCGGTGATTTTTTAAAATTTATTAAAACAAAATATTATAAAATACTTGGAACTTTCACCACTTCGTTTGTTTCTGCATCGTAATCAATGCCGTCATAATTAAATCCAAACAAATTAAAAAAGTCGTCACGGTAACCTTCGATGTCAGAAATCTGATGGATATTTTCGGAACTAACTTGATTCCATAACTGATCAACTTCTGCCTGAACGTCCTCACGCATTTCCCAATCGTCTATCCGAATTCTTCCTTTTGCATCTAACGGTATGTTACCATCCGAAGTATATAATCGCTCCGCAAACAAACGTTGCATTTGTTCAATCGTTCCTTCGTGAATACCTTTTTCCTTCATTACTTTATATAATAAGGAAATGTATAAAGGAACTACCGGAATAGCGGAGCTTGATTGAGTCACCAGCGCTTTGTTTACAGAAACATAGGCTTTTCCGTTTAAATCACTTAAAAGCGTGTTGATTACCGGTACTGTCGCTTCTAAGTCGTTCTTTGCTTGACCAATAGTTCCGTTTCTGTAGATTGGATAAGTAAGTTCCGGACCGATATAAGAGTAAGCAATCGTTTTTACATTTTCTGCCAACACACCTGCGGCTTGTAAATCCTGCATCCAGAACTTCCAGTCTTCACCACCCATAACAGCAATAGTGTTGTCAATATCTTCTTGAGATTCGATAGGGTTAATGGAAATATCAGAAACTGCACCTGTATGAAAATCAACGGTTTTGTTGGTAAAAGGTTGCTCAATAGGCTTTAGAACAGAAGCGTATGCTGTACCTGTTTTGGGGTGCGTTCTTCTGGGAGATGCCAGACTGTAAACAATTAAATCTACTTGACCTAAGTCTTGTTTGATTAAATCAATGGTTTGTTGTTTGATTTCATCAGAAAAAGCATCGCCATTGATGGATTTTGCGTAAAGTCCTGCGTTGTGTGCTTCTTGTTCAAAAGCCGCAGAATTGTACCAACCAGCTGTTCCAGGTTTACCCTCCGCAGCAGGTTTTTCAAAAAAAACGCCAATCGTAGCGGCATTACTACCAAAAGCCGCTGTGATTCTTGATGAAATTCCAAAACCTGTAGAAGCACCAATCACTAATACTTTTTTTGGTCCATTTTGAATTTCTCCTTTTGATTGTACGTAAGCAATCTGATTTTTAATGTTTTGTGCTGTTCCTTCAGGATGTGAAGTCAAGCATATAAACCCTCTTGTTCTTGGCTTTATAATCATTTTCTTTTACTATTTTTTAATTGTATTAACTTCAAAAAATGGAAATCAAATGTAGTTATTTATCTTGTTATTTGAAAATTATCTTGCAGATCATTAAACTTAGATGGATTAGTCTTCAGCAAAGCGAGTGATTTCTCTTTCGTAAAATTCGGCTGCCAAATCGATCAAACGATCCATTTCTTCTTTTAATTCTACCTCTTCACTTTCGTCCAATTCTTCCAGAAACTCAATGTCTTCAGTTTCTAAATCAATGATGAATCGGGGATATTCTAAATGAATTACAAACAAATTATCTGGAAAATCGGTATTGTCTGCTAAAACAAATTTGGGTAATTGTATCATAACTTAAATTGTATTGTTAATAAATTTTTTTGCCATATAATGAAAGCGAAAATACGAAAAAATTGCAGAAGTTGTTAATCCTGCCAATAAACCATACCAGATTCCTTCCGCTTTTAAATCGGTGTATAACGCTAAGTAAATACACAACGGAAAACCAATAATCCAATAGGAAACAAACGTAATAATCATTGGAATATTTACATCTTGTAAACCGCGTAAAGCTCCCAAAGCAGTGACTTGAATCCCGTCGGAGATCTGGAAAATAGCGGCAATAAGTAAAAGTTTTCCTGCCAATGCAACCACTTCTGTATTGATTTCAGCTTGTGCAGGATCGTGGTTGTCTAAAAATAAAAGTGGGATATAATTGTGAAATACTACAAAAAACAACGCAAAACCGATGTAAAGAAGCGTAGTCATTAATATAATGGATTTTGCAACCGTTTCCATTTTTACGTAATCTTTGAGACCTTTTTGATTTCCTACCCGAATCATTGCTGCTACGCTCAATCCAGATGCAAACATAAACGTCATTGACGACATAGAAAGTGCAATTTGATTAGCGGCTAAAGAAGTTGTGCCAATCATTCCAGAGATCCAAACGGCTCCGGTAAATAAAGCCACTTCAAATAAAGATTGCAAGGAAGAAGGGATTCCGATTTTGGAAATATACTTTGAAACAGGAAGACTGATTTCTGACCAACGAATTTTTTGAATATAAGGTTGAAAAACTTCCAATTTGTAGATCACATAAACGAAATACACCAACATCACAATACGCGCAATCAAAGTGCCGTATGCCGCACCCATCATACCCATTTCGGGGAAAATCCACACACCGTAGATCAATAAATAATTAAAAAGCACATTGACAAGATTCGCAATAATGGTCGCATACATCGAATATTTTGTCAGTGATTTTCCATCGGCAAACTGTTTAAACCCTTGATAAGCGACTAATGGAACCAACGATAAAGCTACAATATCCAAAAAGGGTTTTGCCATTACTACTACTTCATCGGGCTGATTCATCAAATCGATAAACGGTTTTAATAAAAAAAGGATTATGAATAGCAGAAAACCTAATAATGTACACAGAAACACACCGTTTACAAAATAACTTCTTCCTTTTTCTATATCGTTTTCAGTGTCTGCAGCAGCAACTAAAGGCGTTATTGCAGTAGAAAATCCCACGCCTACAGCCAAGGCGATAAAAACAAAACTGTTTGCCAGTGATGCAGCAGCTAATTCGGTAGCTCCGATTTTTCCTACCATTATATTATCAATGATTCCCACAACGGTATGCCCCAACATTGCGAGAATAATTGGATAGGCAAGTTTAAAATTGTAACGGAACTCCTGGGTGTATTTTCTGAGGTTCATTTCCTGCAAAATTTTTGCAAAGGTACTTAATTACAAATACGGATTGGCATAAGGATTGAATAACATTTTGTAAAAGTATATTATGAAAAGATCAATTTTAAGTATATCGTTAGGTTTGTTGTGTGCCACAGCGGCTACTGCCCAGACGGATTACAACAGAGGTTTTAGGTTAGGATTAGGTTTAAATGGTGGTTTTCCTACCAATGGCAATTACGATGGCAGTGCGGGAGTAGATGTTCGTGTTCAATACGATCTTTCACGAACCACTTCATTGACGTTCACTTCTGGATACACGCATTTGTTTTTAGAAGCGGAAGACGCTGGATTTGTTCCGGCAAAACTCGGTGTTAAATATTTTATGGGGAATCAGTTTTATCTGATGGGTGAAGCCGGAGCTGCTTTTGGAATCAACGGCAACCTTGATCATTCCTTGCTTTTGGCGCCTGTGTTTGGTTTTGCTAATAAATATATAGATGCAAGCATCCGTTATGAACATTATAGTGATTATGAAACAGATCAAATTGCTTTACGTTTAGCTTATGGATTTAGTTTAAAGAAGAAAAAGTAATATCTTTGACAAAAAAAATGATGAAAGTATTTACAACATTAGGTTTAGTGATATGTCTTACTTTGGGAACGGTATCCTGTGGATCTTCCCAAGCAGTTTTTGATACATCCAAAGAAAAATCAGAAAAAATAATGAATAAATTAAACAACACTCAATGGACATTAAAGCGCATTGACAGTGCCAACAGAGATTTTATCCCTACAAACGAACAAAAAGAATTGGTTTTGTCTTTTGTAGATAATTTTTACAGTACAAGCGATGGTTGCAACGGACAAGGAGGCGCGTTTTCTATTGAAGACAATAAAATTACGTTTGAACCTGGGATGTCAACACTGCGTTATTGCGGGGAAGAAATGGCTCATTTGATTTACAGTGTACCCTTAGGAAAAACACAATCCATCCAGATTGAAAAAGATCAATTACAATTATTAGATGAGAATAATGCCGTTATTGCAACTTATATTAAAAAGGAAGATTAAAAACCTGTTTTTGAATATTTGTTAAGTATTACTGTATATTCACAATACAAAATTACTCAATTAAAAAACGTATCTAACTATTTATTAATTAGATACGTTTTTATTTAGTGGAGTCGCAGGGAATCGAACCCTGGTCCAAACAGGCAATCAAAGAGCTTTCTACATATTTAGTTTTTGATTAAATTTTCGACATAAAGCTTTGCCAAAAACAGCCACTTTATGCTTAACCTCTTAATGTTTCGAGTAGCGTCCGAGATACTATTTACTCTAGATTTATCTTTACGATTCCTATTGTTAAAACGCCATAAATCAAGGCTTTTTTAAGGAATTTAGCTCTCCTATCTAATAGGACAAGGCTCAAATCTTACTATGATTCAGATTAAGCAGCTAAAGCGTAGTTATCTTCGCCGTGTAAAAAAGTTTCATTTATGAGATTTACGAGCTGTAAATGAGCGCTCGATATGCTTACCGTTCAATTCCACCTGCTGTCAAAACCAATCGACCCCAGTGTATTTTGGAAGGCAAAGTTACGAAAAATAAAAATACTGACGAAGTGTTATCGAGTAAATTAATGCTCCTCCTGATACGTTCCGCATTTTACTAAATAATCACCATACCAAGGTTCCGTAAGATCTGAAATAATAACGCCTCTTGAGGTGGAAGCGTGAACAAACTTATTGTTGTGCAAATAAATTCCTACATGATTGATTTCTTTAGATTTCCCAAACGAAAAAAAAACCAAATCGCCTTCTTTCAGGTTTTTGGTATATTTGCGTTTTATTGTTTTCGCAATGTCTTTGGACGAACGCGGAAGCTGAACGAAATAGATTTCTTTAAATAAAATGTTGGCAAACCCTGAACAATCTACTCCATGCTTACTTTGACCCCCAAACCGATAGGGAGTGCCATACCAATTGGTAATAAAAGTATAAAGATTTTTATTGGTAAGCATTTGCTCACTGACATCTATTACTTTGGCATAATCTTCAATAGATATTGGCGCATCTGTAATTTTTTTCTTGGTTGTTTTGGTTACAACAGGAGTTTTTTCTTCATTATATTTGGTACGCCAGTCTGTTTTGGATTTACAACCCACCAAAAAAAGGATACTCATAACCCATATCCATTTCTTAGGAATGAAAAAAACCGGAAATTTCCGGTTTCTGATATAGCTGTTCATTATTGGCTGATTTTTTTTAATTGGCTCAGTTTTTCTTTCCAAAGGTTTAATTCATCTTTGTGGCGATCAATGTTTTTATTAACTTCCTTGATCAGCGGATTGTCTGCTTTGGCATTGGAAATGAACTGAACATTGTTTTCCAATTGTAAAATTTCACTTTGAATTTCATCCACTTTTCGCTGCAAAAAGATTGTTTCATTTTGTATGCGTCGTGCGTCGTTATTTTCTACCAAATGTTCGATACGGTTGGCAAACTTAATCAATTCAGTTTCTTTTTTAGACATACTCAGTTTATCAAAAAACGTGTCTAATAATTTATTGAACTTTCCTTCTATATGACGACGGTTGTATGGAACGGCTCCGATGTTTTTCCAGTTTTCGATATGTGTCTTGATCGCATCGAGATCTGTTTTATGATCTCCCTGAAATTCAAAAGATCTCAGCGTATCCAGATAAGCCTTCTTTTTATCGAAGTTTTGCATTTCTACTTCAATTTCCTGATTTCGCTCACTGTGTAATCGATCAAAATAAGTGTTACAAGCCGTTTTAAACTCTTTCCATAATTTATCGGAATATTTGCGTGGCACGTGTCCGATGTGTTTCCAGTCTTCCTGAATTTTTTTCATCACCGGAGTCACTGTTTCAAAATCAGTGCTTTGGTTTAGTGATTGTGCCTGTTCAATCAACGCTTGTTTTTTGGAAAGGTTTTCCTGTTGTTCTTTTTTAATGTCTTTGTAAAAGTTGTTTTTCAAAGAATTAAAACGGCGTAATATTTCTTTAAAGCTCCCCCAGCTTTCATCCATTTTGTCATTAGGAACTCTGCCTGAACTCAAAAATTCACGACGTAAATATTCTACTTGTTTGATGTTTTTCTGCCATTCGCTGTGTGTGCTAATGTCTTTATCTATCAGGTTTGTAAGTTGCGAAATAATTTCGTTTTTCTTTATCAGATTCTCTTCTTCTATTGCGCGCAGTTCGTTTTGATGGGCTTCACGTTTGTCGTGGAGTTGTTTGGTAACATTACTAAAATCCTCCCAAACAATATCGCGCATTTCTTTGGAAACCGGTCCTACTTCTTCTTTCCAGACACGATGCAGGGTTTGTAACTCTCTGAATGCTTTGCGGATATCGGTTTCGTTCAAAAGTTCTCTGGCGTGCTCAATCAGTTTCTGTTTCTGTTCCAGATTGTTTTTAAAGTCCAAGTCACGGGCTTCGCGATCCAAATGCAATTGGTCATAGAAACGTTCTAAATGGAAATGGAAATTGTTCCAAACGTGATTATAATTGTCTTTGGGAATAGGTCCAATAGCTTTCCAGCGATCGCGTAAATGTTGAATATCTTTCAGAGCGGTATTAAAATTTTCTGTATTATCCACCAATTCTTTCAGTTCCTCAATGATCTGGTTTCGTTCATTCAGGTTTTTTTTCAGTTGATCTTGAAGGGATTTGTAATGACTGTTTCGCTTAACTCTATATTCCTCTAAAAGTGTGTCGAATGTATTTTTTACAGGAATTTCATATTGAAAGTCGCTGGCAAAAGCATCAGGATTTTCTTCCAAAAACAACGTTCTTTTTTCGTCTAATAATTCGTTGTATTGCTGATAGAATGCTTTTTTAACAGCTTCTGCGTGTTCGCGAATTGCCATTATTTTATGGTTTTTAAGCAGGCTTTCTAACTGGGCGGTAAGTTCGTCCAAAGACCGATTTTCGTAATCTATTGGAGGTAGTTCCCTCTGTTCTTCAATCGATGTGTCTTCGCTGTCTTCCGCATTGCCATCGTTAATTTGATTCACAATGGTGTTTTTGTCGTTTTCTGAGTTTATTCCGTCTGCTTCGTGCAGGTTATCATTCTTTTCTTCTAACATTGCATCAATGTATAAGTTAACAATTATTTTTTTGAAAGATAATTATTTTATAGAATAATTCAAATGATATAGTGAAAAAAATTAACGTCCGCTGTTCCAAATCTTCCAGGCTTCTTCTGCTTGAATTTCAAGCATTTGAAGTCCATTTTTGATTTCAGCACCGTTTTTACGGCATTTTTTCAAAAATAAAGTTTCTTCAGGATTGTAAACTAAGTCGTAAACCAAGTGTTGTTTACTGATAAATTGATAAGGAATTTCCGGAGCGAGTGATGTTTCAGGAAACGTTCCCAAAGGCGTTGTGTTAATAATGATTGTATGTTCTTTTAAAAGCTCCTCGTCAAGTTGCTGATAGGTAAAATCTCCTTTCGTCCGTGATACTACTGCAGTAGTTATTTGAAGTTGCTTTAAAGCATAAATGACCGCTTTTGAAGCACCTCCGGATCCAAGGATTAAAGCTTTGGTATGATGCAATTGCAACAAAGGTTCAATGGATTTTTT
>Ga0209075_1004777_pt1 | contig 10695 bp, 10 predicted proteins | sample Stecom2011_FD_187523 | JGI IMG/M metagenome (GOLD analysis project Ga0209075, IMG submission 187523) | Agricultural soil microbial communities from Utah to study Nitrogen management - Steer compost 2011 (SPAdes) (version 2) | ecosystem: Environmental > Terrestrial > Soil > Agricultural land...
GGTCTCCAGCTATGGCTGGCGCTGCCTGAAGCAGATGAAGAGATCGACCCGGCTTTTTATCATTATGCGAGCGCTGACATCCCTCGGGTTGATGTAAACGAGGTGCCCATTCGAGTCATTATGGGCATTGCGATTGTTGGCGGTGAGAACCTGGGCAAGCGTTACATGGAATGGAACTTTGTTTCCAGCCGCCGCGAACGCATTGAGCAAGCCAAGGCCCAGTGGAAAGCTCAGACGTTTCCAAAGGTGCCGGGTGATGAGGAAGAGTTTATTCCGTTGCCGGAATAGTGTTGGGGATCGAGCGTCAGCAAGCAAAGAGAGGGCCGAAGGCAAGGTTAACGGAAGGTTAAAACGCCGTAAATTTGGATTTCATCTATGGCTATCACACATTTGATGGGTCAGATTATAGGGAGATGGAAAACAACGCTGTTTATTTTGAGGAGAAGTGCTGATGACTATTAGAAAAAACTTGCTGATCGCATCTATTGCTACCGCTGGTATCGCTACGGCAGGCACAGCATCGGCCGCAGATATGTACAAGTCTGGCGTTGGAGCGCTGTATGCAGGGCTGAACTACACCTTTATAAACATTGACGGGCGACTCGCTGACGCAGACGTTGGAACTCTGTCCGGCAAAGTTGGAGTAATGGCAAATGAATATGTTGGCCTGGAAGCTCGCGCCGGCTTTGGTGTAGACGACGATAAAATTGCCGGAGTTGATGTAAAGCTCGACAACTTCTTTGGCGGCTACGCTACCTTCAATATGGTTAATGAAAGCCCGTTTACGCCATATGCAGTTCTCGGTTTCACTCGAGTTGAACTTGAGGTTGGTAATCGTTCAGACGACGAGTCAGATTTCTCTTACGGTGCCGGCGTAAACTTCGAGATGGCGCAGAATCTGTCCGGTAATCTCGAGTATATGCGCTACTACGATGACAGCGACGTTACCGTAGACGGTATAGGCCTGGGTGTTCAGTTCAATTTCTGAGCCAGCCTCGCAACAAAGCCCGTGCGCCCAAAAGCCACGGGCTTTTTTTTTGGTCTCTGGTTCATGGCACAACATAATCAATTTAACATAATATACATTATGCGCAGTAGTAACTGCGGATAAGAACGACGTTCGGTATGGTACTTCGGGTGGAAATCAGAATCTGCCATCTATTCCGGATTCTACTTTAAGTTTGTTAAGTTCATGCCAGTACGTCGTAAATACTTTCGTAATTGCCTGCCACGCGTGACCAAATGGCGACCTGGCCGTCACCTTTTCTCTCTCGGATATCAACGTGCAGCATGTTGCCAGGCTGGGTATCTGTGTAAAGACCAATGCCGGTGAAGCCTACCTGCTTGGCTGTGTCGTAAGCGCGCTGGCGATCAGCGGCGCTTTCCATGTAGCTGTAGTCGCCCGGACGGACTTCAACCAGCGGAAACACATCAACTGCGCGGACTTCACCCCACCTGTCGACGTTATGTTGGCTGGTGCCGTTTGGACCATCGTGTCGACCAATGCCTCTTGAGGCCGGGCTTATCCGAACCGGTGCACCCCAAGCTTCGCGAAAGGCGTCGAGCTTTACTAAAAGATCGGTGCTCATTAAGGAATACCAGTCGCGGAACTCTGAGTGTTTGAAGTACTTCAGAGTTGGGCGTGTTGCGGTTTTGGTTGTCATATTCATTTCCCCTGCCGCCAACAGTGAGTCATGTTGTTTATACTCTTTCGAGTAAAGACCGGTTATGTGTGTAATGCAAGCATATGACTGGCATTCAACCCCGGTCAGACACCGGCCAGGTGTAAAACCAGTAGCCGCAAACATTTCGTTTAAACTTTTCCACTCCTTCATAACTCTTGCGCAAGTTATAACTGATTGTTTGTTAATTAAATAATACGGAATCTGGTCATTTAAATGTCCTTGTTGCCAGATAAGTGTATGCAAATAGCACATATACACATACATACACATTTAGGTACATTTGGTTACATGGTGAAGGTCAGGGAGTAAACAGACGTCCATCACCTGTACCAGAAGTAAACGGTTATAACGGCTGTAAAATGGAACCAGTCAGAGTTTTTCTGGAAAACGGATTGCCCTCTTTGGCTTAGCTTACGGGCAAGTCCCCCACCCTGCCGGTTCCTTATCTTTTTGTAAGGAGAAGCGCATGTCTAACTATCTGGCACCGGGTGTTTTTGTTGAGGAAGTCAGTTTTCGTTCCCGCTCCATTGAGGGAGTCAGCACCAGTGTTGCGGCCATGGTCGGGCCTACACGGTTCGGGCCAGTTCGGGGCCGCCCTGAGGTTGTAACCAGTTTTGCCGACTTCCGCCGGATTTATGGTGACATCCAGGATCTGACTCTGGGTGGACAGCACACGCTTAATTACACCGCCATCGCTGCAAAGTCCTTCTTCGATAATGGTGGCAAGCTGCTTTACGTAGCCCGCACGGGGAATTTTCCGGATCCCGACAACAGCTTCGGTATTGCCAGCGACACCGACAACCACGTCACTTTCAGTAGCCGTTTTCCAGGTGCTATGGGTAACTTCACTCTGGAGTTTGATTGGCGTGACAGCGAAAACCTGTTGCAAATACAGCCAGTTTCAAGCCCCGCAGTTGACGAAGTCCTCTTTCTTGAAGCCACCGGAGTTACAAGTTCAGCCCGATCAGGGGCTAGCCCTGCTGATGGCGCCTTCCCTGTAACCATCCGCGCGCTGGTACGGCGAGTATCCGATACAGCCTACGCGATACATCAGAACCTCTGCCAGGTTACCGATAAAGACGGCGCCCCTGTTGATCCAGCCTCTTTCGAGACGAATGCGGAAGGAGAGGCCCTTCTGGAATCTGCCGGACTGTCACGCGATAACACCGAATCGTTGCGTTTCTCAAGAGTCAGTATTCGCCAGCCGGCATCAGGCAGTCTTGATGGTGGCGCTTTCGGCGCGCTTAGCTTCTCAGCACCAACTGACCTAAGTGCCTTTTATGAAGGTGATCACTGGGGTGATCGGAACACGTTGCTAGGTGCCATCAATACTGAAGGAACCAGTTTCCAGATTAATAGCGAACTGAATGAGGGGGTCGACAGCAATATTGATTTGCCACTGGCCGCCCTTGCTGCTTCTGCGGACACGGTGCGAGCAGTAATGGTTCAGCGAACCTTTGACATTGCTGTACACAGCGGCGGGCCAGACGGGCCGATCGTTCACACTTACAGCGGTATTTCTACTGCGCATGATGCGGATAACAATCTTCCGCACATCCTTCCCTCAGAACCAGATTCCCGAAATGACCAGCTCACCAGCCCGGTAGCCTGCGAATTTGCAGATGATATTTCCGCTGGTGAGGTACTGCCAGCTCTGTACAACATGTTCGATGAAGAGGCTATGAACCCCAGCGGCCTCTCGGTTGAAGGCCCTCGCTTTCTGATTACCCTTGAAGGCGGTTCTGACGGCGACGCGCCTCAGGCACTGCACTACGGTGGTGCAACTGATGAAGTGAACGGCAGCATTGGGTTTGCCGCCCTCGAAGAAGTGGAAGATATATCCATTGTGATGGCTCCGGCTGCGGCAGCTGATCCGAATCAGCATCAGGCAGTGGTGGCAGAAATGCAAAAGCACTGCCGCCGTATGCGTTACCGCATTGGTATTGTAGACAGCAGGGAATCCATGGCGCTTTCTGAAGTGCGGGAGTTTCGCTCCAATTTCAATGACTCGCGACTTGCACTTTACTATCCATGGGTAGTGATCTCCGATCCGCGGGGTATCCGCAAGACAATCAATGTGCCACCCGCAGGCTTTATCGCAGGCATTTACGCCTACACCGATGTTCAGCGCGGAGTGCACAAAACCCCTGCAAACACTCCCGTTATCGGCGCATTGCGCTTTGCGCAGGAGATCAATCAGTTCCAGCAGGAGCTATTGAATCCCACCGGTATTAATTGCCTTCGCTCATTCCCAGGCCGGGGCCACCAGGTATGGGGCGGTCGGACCCTTTCTGATGATCCCGAATGGAAGTACCTGAGTGTGCGGCGCTACTTCCTGTACCTGGAACGCTCCATTGAAAAATCCACCCAGTGGGCGGTGTTTGAGCCCAACGGTGAACGGCTCTGGGAAAACGTGCGCAACGCGGTGGACGCTTTCCTTTTCAATGAGTGGCGTAACGGCCGCCTGCTGGGCTCCGAAAAAACGGCCTGGTTCGTGCGTTGTGACCGCAGCACCATGACTCAGAATGATCTGGACAATGGCCGATTGGTTTGTGAAGTCGGCGCAGCAGCACTTAAACCAGCAGAGTTTGTTGTCTTCCGGGTTGGCCAGAAAACTGCCGATAGTTGATAAACAAGAGCTCAAATGGAATCACTCGAAAATGCTCACCTGAATCTTCAAGAAGGATCGCGATATGGCACAGTACAGAGAAACCCCATACGGCGTTTTCAACTACTTGGTTGATCTGTCGGATTCAGACGCCGGTGAAACTGAGATAGCCGGTGGCTTTTCCGAAGTTTCCGGCCTGAACATGGAAATAACGGTCGCCGAATACCGGGCCGGTAATCATAAATCAAATTACGTTACCAAGGTTCCTGCCATCCACAAATCCGGTGATATCACCTTGAAGCGGGGAGTGATTGGCGCAGAAAACCTCTATAACTGGCTGGACCAGGTGCGGTCCGGTGACGTGACTGCCAAGCGTAACGTGGTGATCAAATTGATGAGCGAGAACCATGGCGAGTTAGCAGTTCAATGGAAGCTTATCAACGCAATGCCCATTAAATGGACTGGGCCAACGCTGACTGCAAAAGGTGGTAGCGACGTTGCCATCGAAGAGTTGGTGCTTGCAGTTGAACACATCACCCAGGATTAGATCGCCTTATGCAAACCCTGCTGGCATCTCGGATTGAGCTAACCCCTCGCCCCCACCAGAACAATATTCCGGTTCTGGCCTGTGGTATGGCGGGCCATTGCCCCGGGAGAGTGCGAAAAGAACGGCTTTTTGCTCTCCCTGAGGCAATCAGTGCAATTCGTTCTGCCGGGTTTGATAGCAGGCTCGCTGAATTGGAGAAGGCTGACGAAGCTATTTTTCATTTGCCAATCCCGATAAATTCCAGTGCCGAATTTCATGACATATTCCCGGATGCCGCAACTGCTACAACCAACTATCAAAGCACACTGGCAGGATCAAACGCCTGGCTACCAGGCTGTGTAGATGACTTTTTTGCTAATGGTGGCACCCGCTTATGGGTCGTTGCTGTACCGGAAGATGAAGATCACAATGCATTTCTTCCCGACCCCGGAGTAGCACTTCATAACACAGGTTCTTTACGCGGTATTGCATCCCTTCTGGTGATACCCGAAGTTGGACTGATAGTCCTGCCAGATCTTGAACGCCTGCAAATTCCGGCAAAACTTCCGGGCGTACCTGCACCGGTCCATACCAGCGAATCAGTACATTTCGTACCCTGCTCCACTTCATTACCGGTTTCTGAAAGCAGTTTTCAACCATCGTCGCCCCAGCTCAGCGAACCACTCGAAACCGAAGTATTATTGAAGAGTATTTTGCCCTTGCTGAATCAGCACCGCCCCGACATACAATGGTTGTGGCCGGTCTCACTGTTCTATGATCAGGATCGGCAGATACCCGCAGTCAGCGACAAGGCTCTGAATAAAATCCGCAATATAGCCAATAGCCCCAGTGGCCACAGGCTGCGGCAGCTGCAATTTGTTTTCCCCTACCTGGCCCGAGCCAATGGGCAGCTTTCAAGCCCCAGTGGAGTGCTTGCAGGTGCACAATCCAGAGTGGCTCAAACTCAGGGCCCTTGGAGATCCATTGCCGGCCAGGTTCTGGTCACCAGCGGCGAGCCTTTCCCGCTACAGTCGATCCCCTCACAAACGGCCTTGAGGAATAATCCGGGAATCAGTGTGTTAACCCGCAAACCTCAGGGCGTGATGTTGGATGATGAGCGTCTCGCTGTTCCCGCGCTGCACCCTGACGACTACAGTTATTTCCAGCAGCAGGACAGGTATGACTCGTTCAGAAGCGCCGAGATCATGCGGTTTCTGGGCCACCTGCGTCGCCAACTAAAACAACTGGGCGAACGCCTGGTGTTTCGCGCTGACCACCGTGATTCTGCTCCCAGGCTGGCTTTGGAAAACTTTCTGCGCCAACTGCATCGTCAAGGTGCACTTCGAGGCGGGCTCCCGGAAGAGGCGTTTTACATAGAGCAAATACAGAGCCAGGAGGGAGTGATCCTCATCGAAGTCATATTGGCCCCCTCGTTGCCCATCGACAGGATTCGCCTTACGTTCACCAACCGATTCGGCGAATGGCAGGGAGAGCTGAAAAATGACTGAATTCGTACCTTTTCGCTTTCTCGTCAACCTGCATGATAGCCGTTCCGGCGATCTTCTGTGCAGTGGGTCCTTCAGCGAAGTTTCCGGTTTTGAGCTAACCATGGAACCAAGAAGCATTGCTGAAGGCGGCCGCAACTGGGGTGAGCATCAAAGAAGCGGTGTCACCCGATTTGCTCCAATGGTTCTGAAGCGCGGGGTTACACACGTAAACGACCTCTGGAGCTGGTTCGATATTACCACTAGAGGGGCAAACTACGGCTACCGTATGCACGGAGAAATCATTCTGCTTGGTAACCCTCTTAAAGAGAGTGGAGGGTACGAATACAACCCGGTAATGACCTGGAAGCTTACTGGCGTATTGGCGACGCGATTCAAAGGACCTGACATGAACGCCACGGCAAGCCAGGTAGCTATTGAAGAACTGCATCTGGTACATGAAGGGCTGGAACTGAAAAGAACTCCAAGCCCCGGTTCGGGAACTGCAACGGAGGGCTCGCAATGAAGCAACCTGAAAGAGGCAGGCTGATACCCGTATCCGGAAAAGAGAATAGCCCCGACCTGGAAAACGCGGTAGATGTGCAATTCAATCCTACAAGTTTGAAGGTTGGGCTCTCCAATTCATTGAATACCGGTGAGCAGCAAAAATCTGGTAAAGCAGCTCAATATGTTTCATCCAGCTCTTCGAATCTCAGCATTGAGTTGATTTTTGATACTACCCTTCCCGATCACTATGTTGGAGAGCAGTCCAGCCAGGACGTTCGGCTTTTAACCCGAAAAATTCCCGACCGGTTCATGAAGCCCGGAGACCTCCTCAACGAAGACACAGAAGACAGGCAGGCACCGAGTCGCTGCCTTTTTCAGTGGGGAGCATTCGAGTTTGTAGGGCTGTTGGAAAGGTTCGATGAGACGTTGGACTTTTTCTCCCCCGAGGGAACGCCGTTAAGAGCAACTGTATCCCTAGCCCTGAAAGAAGACAGCTATCAATTCCGCAACCGTGATGCCGCTGCGACTGAACGGGCTATGCCAACGCTTACTTCAACCGGCAACAACAAACTGACTGGTTCACAAGAAAGCACGCGTCCTGTTTCTGGTGCGAGCGACAGCGAAAAAGGAAACTGGCGCGATACCGCTCTTTACAACGGTGTGGAAAACCCCCGACTGCCATCAGGTAGTGAAATTGCCAACCCTCCCCTTTCCCCTGCCAAAGCGCTGGGGATGGCCAAAAGCCAGACTACCACCGCAGTTAAAAACGCAATGAGCACGGCCTCCCCGGCTTTTCGCTATGGAAATTCCTCCAGCCTCGGCAGCGCGATTGAGGGGGCATTCAGCCACAGCCTGAGGGCCGACCTGACAGACGGAGTCAGTGCAGAATCGTTGCGCGCTGCACGGGATCGAAACATTAAGGATTTACGGGAAAACATGGATCAACCCTGGATGGAAGGGCCGCGACGGGCGGCCAGGGATTCAGGTGTTGGGTTTGACTGAACGACACAAGGGCAGCTGATATGCCATTGCTGATTGACGAAGTTATTGCGGAAGTGGCGAAAACACCCACTCCAGATAACCAGGCACAGGTAGCACCACGGGATAGCGGAAGCGATCAGAGCAACATGTTTGCGCAACTTGAAATACTGCGTGAGCGACAGCAGCGGTTGGAGGTGGACTAATCACCATGCAGAGCGAGCCACTGATTAATATTCGCCCAAGAATATCGGTAAACGGCGAAAACCGTGCCGACCTGGCGGCCCAGCTGAATTCTTTAACCATTCAGCTCCCCTGGCATGGCTGTGCCAGCGCCGAACTGTCAGTCACCAACTGGGGTCTTGCAGACGGCAGCCCATACCCATCCTGGTTGTTCAATCATATTTCCATGGGAGACCAAGTACATATTGCCCATGACACGCCTTCTATTACGCTGTTTGAGGGCGAAGTAACCGGAATTGAAGAGCAATACGGAGCATCCGCTCCTGTGCTGACCCTGCTTTTACAAGATCGTCTGCATTTGCTTGGCCGGCTTCGCCAGAGCCGTTGCCACGAAGACCAGACTCCTGATCAACTGCTGCAGACACTGGCCAGCGATGTCGGGCTGGAAGCAGATACCCGCGTGTCTGATGTGGCTGCAGACTGGCATCAGCTGAATGAAAGTGCCCTGGCTTTTGCCCTCAGGATTTGCCGGCGGTTCGATGTGGGTTTACGGCTGGATCGTGGAGCTTTGCGAGCCATGCCCGAGGACCCTGATCCTGAACCGGTTGTATTAGGACCAGGCAACGGAGCCGTGAACATCCGCATTTTGGCAGACCTGAACCACCAGTATCAGCATTCAAAGGTAACCGGATATAACCCCACCACCGGAGAACCTGTCGAGGCTACTGCCGATCAGCCCAGGCAATCTGCCCCGGGAAAAACAGCCGGTGACACCCTTGCGGATTTGGGTTGGGAGAGTAGCGACACCCTGCCCCACCCGATGGCACGCAGCCATTCTGAAGCAGAAGCTTATGCTTCGGCAGGGTTCCACAGACAAGCCCGTAAATTCCTCCACGGCGAACTGATCTGCATGGGTGAGCCCAATCTGAAGCCCGGCAAGGAAATCGAGCTTGAAGGTGTCTCACCCAGGCTTGCAGGAATCTGGCAGGTAGGCCTGTGCCGACACACCTTTGATAGCCGCAATGGCTTTCGCAGCCATGCAAAAATCCATCGCGCTCAATGGAACCCGGAACCATGAATAGTCACATCCCCGGAAACCTTCAGAGCCTACAACTGGCTGAAGTGATTGATAATGCCGACCCGGAGAACCGAGGTCGCATACGCGTTCGCTTCCACGCCACGGAGCTGGAGTGCTGGGCGAGCGTTATTGCCCCCTCTGCCGGCCAGGGCTATGGGGCCAGTTTTATACCTCGCTTGGGTGAAACAGTGGTAGCCGCCTTTGCAGCTCCGGACATGCCGCTGGTATTAGGCAGCATCTGGACTGGCACCGAGAGCCGCCCGGATGAAGCCGAGCCACAAGAGGAGCACTATGTGGTGCGAACGCCTTCCGGAACCGTTATGGAGTTTGACGATAGCGCCTCAGGCCCTTCATTCGAGGTTATAACCCGCTCGGGATACAGCGTTCGTATCAGCGAAAGTGGCGGAGGCGAAATCAACATAGAGCGAGGAAGCCAGAAAGTCACGCTCACATCTACCTCTATAGAAGTGAGTAGCTCGGGGCCCGTAGAAATCAGCGCTGCAAATGTCAGCATATCCGCCAGTATGGTTCAGGTGGATGCCAGCATGTCACGGTTCAGCGGTGTAGTTCAGGCAGACACAGTCATTGCCAACTCGGTAGTGGGAACCAGTTACACCCCAGGCGCCGGGAACATCTGGTAGGAGGCATAAGCATGAACATGCAACAAAAGCTGCACCCAGTCAGGCTTAACGCCCCCTTCTACAAGCCCGAGGGCGGCGCTGGGTTACACCGCTATCTGGATTCGGATTTCATAAATCGATTTCGCCAGGATGTAATTTCGGGGCACCTGGATGGCGAGCCCTTCAGTCAGTGGCAAAACGAAGAGCGACACAGCCAATGGGATAATCGGCCAGTCCTCCGCCTTCCCACCCACCGCACCTTCCACCTGGTTAGCTGCGAAGCAGTTTGTGATCAGCTTGGGCAACCTGCTCTGAATCCACGAAGAGTCACTTCTGCAGGTTTTGTTGTTCGCCGGATAACACCAGAGGGTGAGCAGGCATGGATGCTGGATGGCGGCGATGCCCTTGGCTGGAAGCCAGCCCCCACCCACACTGGGGATCCGGATCTTGACCGCAGGCTCTGTGCCAGCGGTGTACTCGGGAAGCGTGCAGCGAACCCCTCCTACACGGGCGAGCAAACCCACCCTATGCATATCCTCAGTGCCCGGGATATGGAGGGCAAAAACCACACTTTACTCTATGGATACGTGCCTCTGGGGGGCTTTCGCTATCATCGGGACGCCGAATCTCCAGTCAATACAGACGCTCTGACGGAAGCCGGCAGATTCGATGCACAGCAGTTGCACTGGCCGTTCGGTTTCAAAAATCAGTCTGGTGGCCACTGGCGGGATGAGCATGCCAGTCAGGTAGCTTCCGGAGAGACTTCGCCGGCATTTCTCGGCCTGCTGAAACTCCTGGTAGAGCGCTATCGAGTTGGTTCTGACATAGCCGGGAATAGTGAGTTGGAAGAGCTTTGCTCGAGCATTTGGTTTCACGACATCCCTTCTCACGTTTTGTTGTCTATCCCAGCACAGGAATTACAAGAGGGCGACAGGATCCGGAAATACCGAACCAAAACGGTATTGGCTTACCTGCAAGATAGTTTCGGGCGTGCCCAAAATCCTCTTATTGCCTGGCTGGATCAGC
>Ga0209075_1004778_pt1 | contig 10695 bp, 10 predicted proteins | sample Stecom2011_FD_187523 | JGI IMG/M metagenome (GOLD analysis project Ga0209075, IMG submission 187523) | Agricultural soil microbial communities from Utah to study Nitrogen management - Steer compost 2011 (SPAdes) (version 2) | ecosystem: Environmental > Terrestrial > Soil > Agricultural land...
CATCTCTTAATTGTCCTGATTCAGAATACTTCTTTTCAATACCATGCTTTTTGCCATTTATATAAGAAGCAACACAACACACCACAGACGCTATAAACATCAAAATATAACTAAAATTCTTCATGTAATATCTCCTATATAATAATTAATCCGAAGTGACCATAATATAGTATATTGTTTTTATTTTGTCAAGGGTTATTATTTATAAAATTTATTATTTGACGGATAGGGTTATATTTGTTATATTTGTATGTATTGTTGAGGAGATATATATTTATGGAAAAGAGGATAGTTGCTAATAATGGGAATGTTAGTGATGTAGTTAAATCAGAAATTGAAAGATTAGGTAATGAAGCAGATTTGAATCATATTGATGTATCAGGTGTGACTAATATGTTTAGTTTGTTTGAATATTCAGAATTCAATGGTGATATATCTAAATGGGATGTTAGTAATGTTGAGAATATGAATAGGATGTTTTTTCATTCTTCATTCAATGGTGATATATTTAAATGGGATGTTAGTAATGTTGAGGATATGGGTGCTATGTTTTTTAATTCAAAATTCAATCAGGATATAAGTAAGTGGGATGTTAGTAATGTTAAGAGTATGCGTGGTATGTTTTATGAATCTAAATTCAATCAGGATATAAGTAATTGGAATATAAACTTAAAAAACTTAAAGGAAGAGCCAGATGATTTTGATTTTAATAATACTAAATTTATAGAATCATTATTTAAAGCTTATGAAAATAACAATAAAAATGATATTGATAATTTATCCAGAAAAATTTATATTAACCATATTAGGAAGAGATTAAAAATATGATAGTTGCTAATGATAAGAATATTAAAGAGATAGTTCATTCTGAAATTAAAAGACTTGGGAATAAAGCAGATTTGAATCATATAGATGTATCAGGTGTGACGAATATGTGGGGGTTATTTAATGGTTCTGATTTCAATGGTGATATAAGTAAGTGGGATGTGAGTAAGGTTGAGAATATGAATAGTATGTTTTCTTATTCTAAATTCAATCAGGATATAAGTAATTGGGATGTTGGAAATGTTAGGGATATGAGTTGGATGTTTGCTGGATCACAATTCAATCAGGATATAAGTAACTGGGATGTTAGTAATGTTAAGTATATGAGAAGTATGTTTTTTAATTCTTCATTCAATGGTGATATAAGTAAATGGGATGTTAGTAATGTTGAGTATATGAGTGAGATGTTTGACACTTCTATATTCAATAGTGATATAAGTAACTGGAATGTTAGTAATGTTAGGGATATGATTTTTATGTTTCAGTACTCAAAATTCAATCAGGATATAAGTAAATGGGATGTGAGTAATGTTAGAGATATGAGTTGGATGTTTTGGTTTTCAAAATTCAATCAAGATATAAGCAGATGGGATGTTGGGAATGTTTGGAATATGTGGGGTATGTTTTCTAATTCTAAATTCAATCAGGATATAAGTAGCTGGAATATAAACTTAAAAAAATTAAAAGAAAAGCCAGATGATTTTAATATAAATAATAATAAATTTATAGAATCATTATTTAAAGCTTATGAAAATAACAATAAAAATGACATTGATAAATTATCCAGAAAAATTTATATTAATCATATTAGGAAGAGGTTAAAAATATGATAGTTGTAAATAATTGGGATTTTAGAAGTGTAGTTCATTCTGAAATTAAAAGACTTGGGAATAAAGCAGATTTGAATCATATAGATGTGAGTCAAGTGACTAATATGTTTAGTTTGTTTGAATATTCAGAATTCAATGGTGATATATCTAAATGGGATGTTAGTAATGTTGAGAATATGAATAGGATGTTTTTTCATTCTTCATTCAATGGTGATATATTTAAATGGGATGTTAGTAATGTTGAGGATATGGGTGCTATGTTTTTTAATTCTTCATTCAATGGTGATATAAGTAAATGGGATGTTAGTAATGTTAATAATATGGAGAGGATGTTTGACACTTCTATATTCAATCAGGATATAAGTAATTGGGATATTAGTAATGTTGTGAAAATGAATAGTATGTTTTTTGAATCACAATTCAATCAGGATATAAGTAAATGGGATGTGAGTAATGTTAAGAATATGTGGGGTATGTTTTCTTTTTCTAAATTTAATCAAGATATAAGTAACTGGGATGTTAGTAATGTTGAGGATATGGGTGCTATGTTTTTTAATTCAAAATTCAATCAGGATATAAGTAACTGGAATATAAACTTAAAAAAATTAAAAGAAAAGCCAGATGATTTTAATAAAAATAATAATAAATTTATAGAATCATTATTTAAAGCTTATGTATATAAAAATAAAAATGATATTGATAATTTATCCAGAAAAATTTATATTAACCATATTAGGAAGAGATTAAAAATATGATAGTTGCTAATGATAAGAATATTAGAGATGTAGTTAAATCAGAAATTGAAAGACTTGGGAATAAAGCAGATTTGAATCATATTGATGTTAGTGGTGTGACTGATATGTATAGTTTGTTTAGATGGTCAAATTTTAATGGTGATATAAGTAAATGGGATGTTGGGAATGTTGAGAGTATGCATAGGATGTTTCAGCACTCAAAATTCAATCAGGATATAAGTAAATGGGATGTTGGAAATGTTGAAGATATGAATTTTATGTTTTCTTTTTCTAAATTTAATCAGGATATAAGTAAATGGAATGTTGGTAAAGTTAAAGAGATGCGTTTTATGTTTCAGTACTCAAAATTCAATGGAGATATAAGTAAATGGGATGTTAGTAATGTTGAGAATATGGGTTGTATATTTAATAGTTCAAAATTCAATAGGGATATAAGTAATTGGGATGTTGGGAATGTTTGGAATATGTGGGGTATGTTTCAAAGTTCACAATTTAATCAAGATATAAGTAAATGGAATATAAACTTAAAAATATTAAAGGAAGATCCGTTAAATTTCTGTAATGATGCAGTAGACAATAACAATTTTTTATTGTTATTATTTAATTCATTTAAAGATAGAAACAAAATTAAATTTAAGAATTTATCCAGAAAAATTTATATTAATCATATTAGGAAGAGGTTAAAAATATGATAGTTGTAAATAATTGGGATTTTAGAAGTGTAGTTCATTCTGAAATTAAAAGACTTGGGAATAAAGCAGATTTGAATCATATAGATGTGAGTCAAGTGACTGATATGAATGGTTTGTTTAGATGGTCAAATTTTAACGGTGATATAAGTAAATGGGATGTTAGTAGTGTTGAATTTATGCAAGAAATGTTTTATGGTTCTAATTTTAATGGAGATATAAGTAAATGGAATGTTGGGAATGTTGTGTATATGCATGGTATGTTTCATTGTTCAAAATTCAATCAGGATATAAGTAATTGGAATGTTGGGAATGTTGAGGATATGGGTTATATGTTTTGCAATTCACAATTCAATCAGGATATAAGTAATTGGGATGTTAGTAATGTTAAGAGTATGTATAGTATGTTTTCTAATTCTAAATTCAATCAGGATATAAGTAACTGGGATGTTAGTAATGTTGTGACTATGTGGATTATATTTTATAAATCACAATTTAATCAAGATATAAGTAAATGGAATATAAACTTAAAAAAATTAAAAGAAAAGCCAGATTATTTTAATAAAAATAATAATAAATTTATAAAATCATTATTTAAAGCTTATGTATATAAAAATAAAAATGACATTGATAATTTATCCAGAAAAATTTATATTAATCATATTAGGAAGAGATTAAAAATATGATAGTTACTAATGATAAGAATATTAAAGAGATAGTTAGTGCTGAGATTAAAAGACTTGGGAATGAAGCAGATTTGAATCATATTGATGTGAGTCAAGTGACTGATATGAAATATGTGTTTAAATCTACAAGATTCAATGGAGATATAAGTAAATGGAATGTTAGTAGTGTTGAATTTATGCAAGAAATGTTTGCTGATTCAAATTTTAACAGGGATATTTCTAAGTGGGATGTTGGGAATGTTAAGGATATGAGTTGGATGTTTTCTATTTCAAAATTCAATCAGGATATAAGTGGTTGGGATGTTAGTAATGTTAAGAGTATGCGTGGTATGTTTTATGAATCTAAATTCAATCAGGATATAAGTAACTGGGATGTTAGTAATGTTGAGAATATGAATTATATGTTTCAAAATTCACAATTTAATGGAGATATATCTAAGTGGAATATTAGTAAGGTTAAAGAAATGTTTGGTATGTTTTATAACTCACAATTTAATCAAGATATAAGTAGCTGGGATGTTGGGAATGTTAAGGAAATGAGAGGTATGTTTTATAAATCACAATTTAATCAAGATATAAGTAAATGGAATATAAACTTAAAAATATTAAAGGAAGTACCGTTAAATTTCGATAATAATGCAGTAGACAATAATAATTTTTTATTGTTATTATTTAATTCATTTGAATATAAAAACAAAATTAAATTTAACAATTTATCGAGAAAAGTGTATATTAATCATATTAGGAAGAGATTAAAAATATGATAGTTGCTAATGATAAGAATATTAGAGATGTAGTTAAATCAGAAATTGAAAGACTTGGGAATAAAGCAGATTTGAATCATATAGATGTTAGTGGTGTGACTGATATGTATTGTTTGTTTATAAGCCAAGATTTTAATGGAGATATAAGTAGATGGGATGTTGGAAATGTTAGGAATATGCATGGTATGTTTCATTGTTCAAAATTCAATGGAGATATAAGTAAATGGGATGTTAGTAAAGTTGAGAATATGAATAGTATGTTTGCTAGTTCACAATTTAATCAAGATATAAGTAACTGGGATGTTAGTAATGTTGAGGGTATGTATGAAATGTTTTATAGGTCATTTTTCAATCAAGATATAAGTAACTGGGAGGTTAATAATGTTGTGAATATGCGGTGGATGTTCGGAAGATCAAAATTCAATCAAGATATAAGTAAATGGGATGTTGGGAATGTTGTGGATATGGGTGCTATGTTTTCTAATTCTAAATTCAATCAGGATATAAGTAACTGGGATGTGAGTAATGTTGAGCATATGTATAGTATGTTTTATAAATCACAATTTAATGGAGATATAAGTAGATGGGATGTTAGTAATGTTGAGAATATGACTATGATGTTTAGTGATTCACAATTCAATAGTGATATAAGTAACTGGGATGTTGGGAATGTTGTGGATATGGGTTATATGTTTGCTCAATCACCATTCAATCATGATATAAGTAAATGGGATGTTAGTAAAGTTGAGAATATGAATAGTATGTTCTTTAGTTCACAATTCAATCAGGATATAAGTAGCTGGGATGTTGGGAATGTTAGGGATATGAGTTGGATGTTTGCTGGATCACAATTCAATCAGGATATAAGTAACTGGGATGTTAGTAATGTTGAGAATATGATTAGTATGTTTTCTAATTCTAAATTCAATCAGGATATAAGTAAATGGGATGTTAGTAATGTTGAGAATATGAATTATATGTTTTCTAATTCTAAATTCAATCAGGATATAAGTAACTGGGATGTTAGTAATGTTGAGAATATGAATTATATGTTTTCTAATTCTAAATTCAATCAGGATATAAGTAACTGGGATGTTAGTAATGTTGAGAATATGAATTATATGTTTTCTAATTCTAAATTCAATCAGGATATAAGTAACTGGGATGTTAGTAATGTTGAGAATATGAATTATATGTTTTCTAATTCTAAATTCAATCAGGATATAAGTAACTGGGATGTTAGTAATGTTGAGAATATGAATTATATGTTTTCTAATTCTAAATTCAATCAGGATATAAGTAACTGGGATGTTAGTAATGTTGAGAATATGAATTATATGTTTTCTAATTCTAAATTCAATCAGGATATAAGTAACTGGGATGTTAGTAATGTTGAGAATATGAATTATATGTTTTCTAATTCTAAATTCAATCAGGATATAAGTAACTGGGATGTTAGTAATGTTGTGGATATGATTAGTATGTTTTCTAATTCTAAATTCAATCAGGATATAAGTAAGTGGGATGTTAGTAATGTTGTGGTAATGAAAGCTATGTTTTATAAATCACCATTTAATAAGGATATAAGTAGCTGGAATATAAACTTAAAAAAATTAAAAGAAAAGCCAGATGATTTTAATAATAATAATAAATTTATAGAATCATTATTTAAAGCTTATGAAAATAACAATAAAAATGACATTGATAATTTATCCAGAAAAATTTATATTAACCATATTAGGAAGAGGTTAAAAATATGATAGTTGCTAATGATGAGAATATTAAAGAGATAGTTCATTCTGAAATTAAAAGACTTGGGAATAAAGCAGATTTGAATCATATTGATGTATCAGGTGTGACTAATATGTGGGAGTTATTTGAATTTTCACAATTCAATGGTGATATAAGTAAATGGGATGTTAGTAAGGTTGTGGATATGAGTTATATGTTTTATGGTTCTAATTTTAATGGTGATATAAGTAAATGGGATGTTGGGAATGTTGAGAGTATGCATAGGATGTTTCAGCACTCAAAATTCAATCAGGATATAAGTAAATGGGATGTTGGAAATGTTAGGGATATGAGTTGGATGTTTGCTGGATCACAATTCAATCAGGATATAAGTAACTGGGATGTTGGAAATGTTGTGGATATGGAGAGTATGTTTTCTCATTCAAAATTTAATCAGAATATAAGCAAATGGGATGTTAGTAATGTTGAGAATATGAGTTTTATGTTTCGCAAGTCAAAATTCAATGGTGACATCTCTAAGTGGGATGTTGGGAATGTTAGGGATATGACGGATATGTTTTGTGACTCACTATTTAATGGAGATATAAGCAAATGGAATATAAACATTAAAATGTTTATGGAAACACCACAATATTTTAAAGTGAATGGATTAGATGAAGATATTTTTTTCACAAAATTATCTTGTTCATATAAACCAAAAAACCAAACAGAAATCAACATTTCACCAAAGAACATATACATTAACCACATTAGAAAAAGATTAAAAATATAATTAACACTTGGCAAAAAAGATTTAAATACTATATTTAGCTATGTATTCTAACTGGAGTAATTTGATATGAAATTTTCAAAACACGATTTATTATTAGATTTATTATTAATTAAAAATATAACAAATAAAATTTTCACACCTAATATAAAAAATTATCATATTATTGGAGAAGTGGATTTATACAATTTCATTATAAATAAAAGAACATTAATTGGTAATAAAATAGCTAATGGACTAACAGAAAAACTAAAAAATCATTTTGAGATAACAGTTTTACATAAACATTCTACTTCTGATATTATTGAATATATCAAAGAAAAATGCTATATAAATTTGAGTTTTTCTGATAATTTGATTAAATATAATATTTCAAGAATTAATCTTCTTCCGTTGCTTTCTACTATTAATAATGATAAAAATATACCTATAAATACTGCATATCTTATGGTGGGGAATAATCATTCTTCTAAAGATAATTTTCAACAAATAAATATTAATCCACATGATATATCTAAAATCATGAATTCTACTATATCTTCAGGTCTTCCAAAAGTTAGTTATTGGAGAAAGATGAGGCAGTCTATTATAGATAAAACAATTATTTCTAATAACAACATTAAAGAACTATTGGATAATATAAGTCCAGAAGACTTAAAAGTATTTTTAGATATACATAGTACAAATTGGTGGCTTTATTTTACTGATCAATTAGACTATAAAATTTATAGTTTAGAGAATCACAATATTTTGGAAGTTGTCTGGAGTAAATATTTCAGTAAACATTTTAGTGAAGATTCAAGTATTAAAAAATTATTAGATTTTGTATCAAATACCAGTTATAGTGTGTTTGAAGAAGATGTAATTAATTCTTATACAGATGTTAGTGTGGATTATATTCTCAATAAACAATCTAGCGAAAAGAAGAAAAGAAAACAGCTATTATTAAAAAAGTCTATTGTAAAATATGAAAATGAAAATCTAAATAACATTTTAGAAGTTATACATGAATATGCTCATAAAACAACAAATTATCTTGGAAATAAAAAATATAAAATGTATTTAGAAACTGTAGAAAGTGATAACAGTGCCTTAAAAACAAAAAATAGTGTATGTAAAGTTCATAAATTAATATTTAATAATTACAGCATAGATGAAGCATTTCCAGTGTATAGTGTTTTTAGAGTTGAGCTTCACTTTAATCAAAAAGTTAATGGAGATATAGTATTAAATGAATATTGTGTTTTTGACGGCACACAGAGACTCCATAAAGTTCGTTCTAAAATACACAATGGTTTAATGAAAGATGCTAAGTTTACGATGATTTCGGAGCAGAAAGCCCACGATCTTTAGTCGTGGGATGAATGCGACAAATTCTTTTCACAAAAAAAAATAAACTATATTTGGTATAATGAAGCAATTGAAGACATACAAATACAAGCTATACAATCGAGATGCAACGAAGCATCTTGATCGCATAATTGATTTGTCTTCATGGATATATAATCATTGTATTGCGTTGCATAGAAGGTATTATAGATACTATAAGAAGCATCTGAATAAGTATCAATTACAGAAACATCTCACGAAGTTGAAGAAACAACACAAAGACTGGAACGAAGTTCCAAGTCAAGCAATACAAGATATAACGGATAGAATAGATCGTGCTTATAGGCTGTTCTATTCAAATTTGAAATTAAAAAGAAAAACGAGCGTTCCGCATTTCCAAAAACGCCAGAATTATCGTAGTTTCACTACAAAACAGGCTGGATATAAGTTATTGGAAGGGAACAAGATCAAGATTTCTGATAAGGTTTATTCGTATTGGAAGTCAAGAGATATAAAAGGTAAGATAAAGACACTAACGGTCAAAAGAACAGGTCGTGGATATTATATCTACCTCGTATGCGAGGAAGAAGTATCATACCCGAATCAGGTCACATCAGGTAACAGCGTGGGCTTCGATTTTGGTATGAAAAACTTTCTAACTGCGAGTGATGGAAATAATGTCTCGATGCCTTTGTTCCTAAAGAAAAATCTGAATAGATTGGCTCGATTGAACCAGAAATTCAGCAAATCTAAAGGAATGAGGGGATCGAAACGAACTCTGTTGAAACTCCATGAAAAGATAGCAAATCAAAGAAATGATATGCACTGGAAGTTAGCTCATAAGTTAACTGATTTGTATGATGTTCTTTGTTTTGAGACACTTGAGCTTCAATCGATGTTGAAGTCATGTCAAAAGAAAATCATGGATTTCGGATTTGCATCATTCATTAACATTCTTCAATATGTAGCTAAACAAAAAGGGAAAGCTATTGTCTTTGTAGACAAATGGTTTCCTTCGAGTAAGCTATGTTCTGAATGTGGATGGAAGAATGAGTCATTAACTCTTTCTGATCGTGAGTGGGTCTGTATCCAATGTGGATGTATTCATGATAGAGATCATAATGCATCTATAAATATTTTAAGAGAAGGGACTTCTTCTCTAAGTGCTTGCACCAACGGTGCAATACGCATTTGAATCCCACGGTTTTAACCGTGGGAGTAAGTCAAACAACACTTTTCTTAAAAGGCTAAACATTAAATTATCATGAAAAACTTAAAACAAGACTTATTATTAGACCTTTTTAACCTGAGACATGGTATAAATAGTATATTTAGTCCAACGACTGTTCCCCCTGAGAATCCAGACTTTAAGTCAAACGCTACAGAAAAACTTAAAGTTAATACTTATATAGCTAAGTCTATAAATAGTAAGTTAAACGGATATTTCGAAGGTCTGTCTGAAGAGGACAGGTGTAAAGGTACACAGATAGAATCTACTTTTGATATTATAAGGCAAAGTACAGGAAACTATACAATAGTTTTCACAAATAAAAATTATAGTAATACAGAATATAAGTTTGAAAAAGTCGATTGTAATTTTTTGTTTAGTTTTGTTTACAATGACCAAATAAATAAAAACAATAACTCGAAAAAATTTAGAGAGAGAATATTTTCTGAATTTTCAAATTTCACAGCTGAAAACAGATCGAAGAATCGTCTTTCACGGAAAACAAGAATGCTTCCTTTAAAAGGTTTATATAAAAACACTAGAGAAGTATTAGCTGAGTCTTTAAGAACTGAAGAAATAGATAGAATTCTGACCGCCATAAGTCAAGATGAATTAAAAGACTTTTATAACATCCAAAACAAGGTCTGGAAAAACTACTATTATTATAATTTAATCACTTATGATAAATCTATTTTTGAAGATTTAAATAATTATCTAACACCTTCAATGGAGACACTTGGGTTTAAAGAAGAACCAGCAGAAAGAATGAAACTAATATGGGATACTTATTACAAGCAAACTCTTGAAAATAATAATATAGAGACCTTGTGGAATTTTATTAACAACACAGACTACGAGGACTATAAACAAAAATTAATCCAGTCTTATATAGACACGCATGTCGAGTATCTAAAAACAAGAAATGCTGAAGATAAAAAGACAGCTAAAATATTATTAAAAGAAAAAACCTTGAGTGACTACACAAACGACGAGGGGAATGAGGTAATAGACCGTTTGAAGGAGTTTGTAGAAAAAATAAACGAGTCTTCAAAATGGAAAGAGTTATTT
>Ga0209075_1004779_pt1 | contig 10695 bp, 8 predicted proteins | sample Stecom2011_FD_187523 | JGI IMG/M metagenome (GOLD analysis project Ga0209075, IMG submission 187523) | Agricultural soil microbial communities from Utah to study Nitrogen management - Steer compost 2011 (SPAdes) (version 2) | ecosystem: Environmental > Terrestrial > Soil > Agricultural land...
ACATCCACGGGCGCACTGATGGCTGCTGCGGCAGCGCCATCCATGGCAGCGCCGGCATCGCTGGGCACGTTGGCATCCGGCGTGACAAAGTTGGCACCTGCCTGGGACATTGCCGCCGACAAACCGGGCAACGAGCCGCCCGTCGGGGATGTTTTTAGCTGGGCGCTCAGAGCTTTGAGCTCTTTGGCAATTTGCTTGATCTCTTGCAGCAGCGCCTTGTAGTCGCCCGGTGGCAGCTTGGACAGCATGGATTTGAGCATTTGCAGGCGCTGGGCCAATAAACCCGCCCGGTTGGCGGCCTGCTGCTTGGGCGAGTTGGTTTTTTTCATTTGCTGGATCTGGGTAGCGGACATTTGCATGTCTTGCAGACGTTTTTGCTGGCGTTCGTGCAGGGATTTGGCAGCGGGGAGTGCTTCCTGCGCGTCTGCTGTGGGCTGCTGCGCTCGGGCAGGCGGTTGTCTGCTCGGGTAGACAGGGGGTAACTCTGGCTTGATAGGCATGGCGCTCCGTGCTCCGGTAGGGCGTATGGCTTAACGTATCGGCCTGAGTGGCCCAAGGTTGAACCGGTATCCTTTACGGCTTGCAGAGGCCGCAACGTGCGCGGCTGCACACAAAAAACAACAGCCGGTATCCAAAGAGGCCGGCTGTTGTGTAGTCGGTCAGGTGCGTAGTCGATCAGGCAATGCCGGCGGCGCGGAGCACCTGTTGCGCCTCGGGTGTGACGTGCAGGCGGGCACTGAAGGCGGTCAGGTTTTCCAGCCCAGACAGGTCAATTTTCAACAGACCTGCCCAGAGCAGGGTGACAAACAGGTAGGCATCGGCAATCGAGCGGGTGCCGGTGAGCCATTCCCGTCCGGCCAGTTGGGCGTCAATCTGCTCATACAGCTGGCGTATGCTGGCTTTGGCCTGTTGTTTGACCAGATCGGCGGCCTGCTCATCCTTGAGCCAGCGGCTGACCTTGAATAATGTGCTGTAGGCTGGGTGCAGGTCGGAGGTTAGCAGGCCCAGCCACATGTTGGTCTGCGCACGTTCGGCCGGGGTTGTGCCGCTCAGGCCGGCTTCAGGGGCGCGCTCGGCAATGTAGTTGAGGATGGCGCTGCTCTGGCTAAGCACCAGGTCGTTGTCGGTGAGAATGGGCACCTTGCCGGCGGGGTTGAGTGCACGGATTTCCGCACTGGCTAGGTCTTCGTGAGTGATCTGTTGTAGCTCGAATGGCAACTTGCTCCAGAGCAGGGCCAAGTGGCAGGACAGGGCGCAAGAGTATGAAAAACTGTAAAGTTTCATGAAAGTTACCTCGGTAATGGATGAAGGCGAAAATCCATTCTCTGCCGGCGGGCAGTCTTGCACAAGTACGCAGACGCCTTGAAGCGTGTTTCTTGACAGGCCGCGTGGAGGGTGGCTAGATGCCTACCTATGTTTTTTAGCTGTCTGCTTATGAGGAAATACCATGAAATCACGCGCTGCCGTAGCCTTTGCCCCCGGTGAACCCCTGCAAATTGTCGAGGTGGACGTGGCTCCGCCCAAAGCTGGCGAGGTGCTGGTCAAAATTACCCATACAGGCGTCTGCCACACCGATGCATTTACCCTGTCTGGTGAAGATCCGGAAGGTGTGTTTCCGGCCATTCTGGGCCATGAAGGGGCCGGCATTGTGGTTGAGGTGGGCGAGGGCGTAACCAGTGTGGCACCCGGTGACCATGTGATTCCGCTATATACTGCCGAATGTGGCGAGTGCCTGTTTTGTACGTCCGGCAAGACTAACCTGTGTGTGGCGGTACGCGCCACCCAGGGCAAGGGTTTGATGCCGGACGGTACCACCCGTTTTTCCTATAACGGCGAGCCGATTTACCACTATATGGGCTGCTCCACCTTCAGTGAATACACGGTGGTTGCCGAGGTATCGCTGGCCAAAATTAACCCGGATGCCAACCCCGAGCAGGTCTGCCTGCTGGGGTGTGGCGTGACCACCGGTATTGGTGCGGTGCACAACACGGCCAAGGTGCAGCCGGGTGACTCGGTCGCGGTGTTTGGACTGGGCGGAATTGGCCTTGCGGTGATCCAGGGCGCACGGCAAGCCGGTGCCGGTCGCATCATTGCGGTGGATCTGAACCCGGACAAGTTTGAGCTGGCCCGCCAGTTTGGCGCCACCGATTGCATCAACCCGAAGGATTACGACAAACCGGTACAGGAAGTCATTGTCGAAATGACCGGCTGGGGTGTGGACCACTCCTTTGAGTGCATCGGCAATGTGGATGTGATGCGTTCGGCGCTGGAGTGCGCGCACCGTGGCTGGGGCCAGTCGGTGATTATTGGCGTGGCCGGTGCCGGACAGGAGATTTCCACCCGTCCGTTTCAGCTGGTTACCGGACGGACCTGGAAGGGTACCGCCTTCGGTGGCGTCAAGGGCCGCAGCCAGCTGCCGGGCATGGTTGAAGACGCAATGCAGGGCAAGATCGAGCTGGAGCCTTTTGTTACCCATACCATGGGGCTGGAGGATATCAACAAGGCGTTTGACCTGATGCACGAGGGCAAGTCGATTCGCTCGGTTGTGCATTTTAAATAAGTGGGTTTTTTGCGCTGCGGTGGCTGGGTCGGTCAGGGTATTGCCCCGGGCTGACGCTGGTCCGTGTCAGTAAACTGCCACAGACCGCTAATGCCCGGACAACACCCTGACCGACCCGAATCTACCTTGTGCGGGCGGGAGGGGTGTCCCGCCGGTGGCGGGATGCTGTCGCGGTGGTGTGCGAAACTCTTTCGTCATTATTCTGCGCGCAGCGAAGCGTAGTCGCAGAATCTATACAGTCTTTAACAGGAGAAATTATCAATGGAGCGTATTGAACGCCATGCATGTTTTGGTGGCTGGCAGGAGGTGTGGCAGCATGCGTCGGCCACGCTGGGCTGCACGGTCAACTTTGCTGTTTACCTGCCACCTGCGGCAGCAGAAAAAAGATGTCCGGTGCTGTACTGGCTGTCCGGCCTGACCTGTAATGAGCAAAATTTTATTACCAAGGCCAATGCCCAGCGGTATGCGGCTGAGCACGGTGTAATCATTGTCGCACCGGATACCAGTCCGCGTGGCGAGGATGTGGCCAATGCTGAAGCCTATGATTTGGGGCAGGGTGCAGGTTTTTATGTGAATGCCACGCAGGAGCCCTGGGCCAAACATTACCGCATGTATGACTATGTGCTGAGCGAGTTGCCGCAGCTGGTTGAGCAGCACTTTCCGGCAACGCAGGCGCGGGCAATCAGCGGGCACTCCATGGGGGGGCACGGGGCGCTGGTACTGGCGCTGAGGAACCCAGGTCGTTATCGTAGCGTGTCGGCCTTTGCCCCCATTGTTGCGCCCAGCCAGGTGCCCTGGGGTGAAAAAGCGTTTTCCGCTTACCTGGGTGATGAGCGTACCAGCTGGCTGGAATATGATACCGTGGCCTTGGTGGCCAAAGCGCAGGAAAAGCTTACCCTGCTGGTGGATCAGGGACTGGCTGACAATTTCCTTGATGAACAATTGCGCACCAGCCTGCTGGAAGAAGCCTGCAGCGCGGCAGGACATCCTGCGACCATTCGTTATCACGAAGGTTACGATCACAGTTACTACTTTATTGCGTCCTTTATCGAGGAACATATTGCTCACCATGCGGCGGCACTGCATGGCTGATGTCGTTGGTTGGCTGGTCGCCACTGAAGTGGTTCGTACAGGGTGCAGCGTCCGTAAGTGAGCGGCATAGCTTTTTTGTGGGAACGACTTCAGTCGCGAACGAGCGGGTTGGGCTTTTCAAGGAATAACCGCTTACAAGGCAATGAACCAACCCCACAACAAAAAACCGGCGTATGCCGGTTTTTTGTTGTCAGCTGATTGGAAAACAATCAAACCTTGAACCTTGATACCAGGTCCTGCAGGGACTGACCCAGGCGGGCCAGGTCTGCAGAGGAAGCAGCCATTTCTTCGACAGCTGCTGCCGACTGGTCGGCAATGCTGTTGACGTTGATGACGCTGCGGTTTATTTCTTCTGCTACCGAGCTTTGCTCTTCGGCGGCAGTGGCAATTTGCATGTTCATTGCCTGGATCTCGGAAATGACCCGGGTAACTGCTTCAAGCTCGCTGCCAGCCTGTTGGGCCAGCTCAAGCGTGTTGCCAGCCAGGCTGCTACTGCTGTCCATCATGGCAACCGAGTCCTCGGCACCCTGTTGTAATGTGGCAATCAACTCTTCGATTTGTGCAGTGGACTCCTGGGTGCGATGGGCCAGACCACGTACTTCATCAGCAACCACAGCAAAGCCGCGGCCAGCTTCACCGGCACGGGCTGCTTCAATGGCGGCGTTCAGGGCCAGCAGGTTAGTCTGTTCGGCGATACCGTTGATCACAGTAAGGACCGTGCTGATGTTGGCGCTGTTTTCGTTCAGGCGGTAGATGGCCTGAGTGCTTTGTTGTACTTCATTCGACAAGCGGGAAATTGCATCTAGCGCGGCAGTCAGCGCCTGCTCACCGTTTTTCGCCAATTGGTCCGCACGCTGTGCTGCTTGCGAAGCCTCTTCCGAGTTTTGCGCCACTTCGTGCACGGTGGCTGCCATTTCGTTCATGGCCGTGGCGACCTGCTCGGTTTCGACTCGCTGAGCGTTGACGCCAGCACTGGTCTGACCGGTTACTACCGACAGCTCTTCGGCCGCCGCTGCCAGCTGGGTGGTTACCCCGTTGACATCGCCCAGGGCTTCGCGCAGGTTGCTGCGAGTTGTGTCCAGAGCTTGCAGCAGGACACCGAACTCGTCGCGGCGCTGTTCAACACCTGAGCCGGTCATGTTGCGCTCGCCCAGCTCTTTGGCAATAGCTACAGCGGCCATTAGCGGCTGTACAATTTGGCGAGTGATATACCAGGCAATCAGAATGGCCAGGGCAATGGCAGCGATGGACAGGGTCAGGGACAGGGTGGTTGACTGCCTGATCTGGTTGCCCAGTAGCTGATTTTGGGTGTCAGACAACTCAAGTGTGCGGTTGTGCAGCACTCTGTATTGCTCGTCCATTTGCTGCTGGGCTATGCGTTGCTCTTCCACCAGCGCAGGAATGGCGCGTAGAGCGGTCATGTAGTCATTGGTGCTGGTCAAGGCACTGACCAGACTGCTCCGTGCAATGGAGGACAGGGCAGGGCTAGACTGCAACCGGCGGGCAATTTCAAGCAAGTTTTCATAGCTGTTTTCAAGAGTTTGCATGGATTCGGCCGATTCGCTCAGCAGGTAACCACGTGCCTGGTAGGCAAGGGTGCGGCGAGCAGTCATCAGTTGTGCAGCCAAGCGGCCAGCTATGGCACCGTTCAGGTCATCGTGCAGCACGGGGTTGCTGGCCGAGCCGTTGATCTGTTCGTTCAGCCTGGCAATTTGCTCATCAGACTCAACACCGCTTTGAACTGCAGCGTTGATGTTTTCCACCTTGGTTTTGTGTGCTTTGGTGTAGGACAGAAAAGCATTGCTATAGGCCTCTGCCAAGGCAGGAACCTCACTTGCCTTTTGCCGGTTTTCTTCGAATTTCAGCATCGGAACGACTTTGCGTGCACTTTCCGATACGTGCTTGACCAGCTCCATTGTCTGGTCGATATAGCGGTCGTCAGGTTTGATCAGATAGTCATCACCGACCTGTATCAGCTCTACCGCAGCGTCTTCCATTTCATAAATTACATCAAGGGTTTCACCGCGCTCAGTAATTTCGCTCAACCCGTACAGGTTGGCTGCAGATATGGTCAACATCAGTATCACTACTGCGCCAAAGCCTACGGCCAGCTTGGCCATCATGTTCAAGTTTTTCATACAAGACCCTTGCAGCAAGAGGTTTTAATTTTTTGTAAAGACATAAATTAACAAGGTGTCCCCTGTATTTATGGCCCTGCCGGCGATGACTGTTGCCTTGCTGGCGTTATATCCCGGACGGTTTAGCCGGGCTTGTTGGTGAGCAAACGTCAAATATCTGACTGCATGAGGCTGTTAGCAGCAAGACACATGCCATTTTGGAATGTATCGACCGGGCAGCTAAAAGGTTGACGGCAGTTTTCAGGCCTGCTGCAGGTACGAAACATATGTTACACATTGTAACCTGTGCGTAATGCTGAGCTGTAGCAGCAATTGCAAAAGCAGCGAAGCCTCCCCTGCGTCCGCTTTGTTAAGTGCGGTTATTACAGTTGCGTGCTTTGCGGTAGCCAGCTCGCCGGGCTTGCTGTTCGTTGTCGAACGACACTACATTGTGCGGCCTGATATCAGAATAATTCGGGCAGTGTGGCAAATGATAAATTTTGCTGCTCCGGTTACCCCTGACCCTGGGGCCGGCATTTGATGCGGTGGGTTGCGACGGGGAGCCGGCCGGGAGCAGCTTCAGGCCCTCGGCGCTGTTTTTGTGCCCGATGGTCCACTGCCGTGCGCCGCTGACAAAAGGATTGTCCTGGCCGGTCACCGCGCTGATGCGCCGGTTGCGTTCCAGCTCCCAGGCAGAAGGAGGGTAGGCGCGGTGCCATTGCATAAACAGCTGTTGCTGCTGTTGTGACATTTTCAGGTTGTAGCGGTCGTGCATGTAAAAATTGATGCGTGCCACCATCCCGCGGGCTTCACGGCGTGGCTCGAAGATCCTTTTTTTGAAATCGGTACGGCTGCCGCACCGGCCATACATGGCTGCCGCTTGTGATGCGTGACCAAAGCGGAAGTTGGAGCGGTCGGCATTGACCTCGCCAATCACCGGCGCAAGGTTGTGCATGTCCGCTTCCATCAGGTTGAACAGCGGGTCGGTATCGCGGCAATGGTTGCGGCCACCCTGTTGCCAGCACTGGCGCTGGCGACCAAGCCAGCTGGCTGGCACCACGTGTTCCCACTCGATACGGGCGGCCCGTTGTGGCAGGGCGCGGACCTGATAACCGCAACTGGCCAGATCAACACGTCCACCGCTGGCACCGGTCCAGCGCCAACTGCAGCCGCAGTATAGGGTGCCGGGCGTACTGCTTTGGTTTTGGTCGAAATAGACCTGTTGACGCAATAGTTGTTTGGCTTCTTCGAAGTTGGCGGGCGGGCTGTGTGCAGCGGCTGCGGCACTGAATAACAGCAGGATGGTCAGCCAGAAACGCAAGAAAGGGAACGACAAAGTATGGACTCCGGAGTTTTTGGACCTGCTTACTATAGCCAAGTGGGTGAACTGTCGCTGACAGGACTGCTTTTCATGTTGGCTTAATGTATTCTGGCGCCCAGATTTTTTGCTGTTGAGGTACTGAATGTTGTTGTCGAAAAAGCCTCTGGCTGTTGCTGTCATGTTGTTTGCTGCCGGAGGACTCGGCGTATCATCCACCGCCTGGTCAGCTTCAGGTTCCAGCGAACTGCCGAACATGGTGGTTTCTGCCACCGGCTACCAGCAGGAAGCCCTGCGTGCGCCGGCTTCCATTACCGTAGTGGGTCACGAGCAAATCCAGCGCAAACCGGTAGCCGATCTGGCCGAAGTGCTGCGTGACATTCCCGGGGTGGATATTGTCGATTCCGGTGTCGCCGGCATGAAACGGATCTCCCTGCGCGGTGAAAGTTCACGTCGGGTACTGGTCAAGGTCAATGGCCAGCCGATTCCCGACCATTCCAGCTATGGCTCGCCGCTGCTGCTGGATGTCAACATGATTGAGCGCATCGAAGTGGTGCGCGGCTCGGCCTCGGTGGTGCACGGCAGTAACGCCATTGGTGGCGTGGTCAACATAACTACCCGCCAGAGCGCACCGGGCGAACACGAAGCCTTTGTTGGAGCCGGCTATTACTCTGCAACTCGTGGCCATCGCCTCAATGGCGGTGTGCTGGGTGCTACCGATACCTTTGACTGGCGCTTGCAGGTGAGCAAGGCGGATTTTGGGGATCGCAGGATTCCCAAGGGCACTGTCAAGGGGACCGACAGTCCGACCAGGTATAAGCGTCTGAAGCCCAGTGACTCCGAGCAAAAATCCATTTCTGCCGAGCTGGGCTGGAGACTGGATGAGCGGCAGCGGATTGCCTGGCAGGGAGATTATTTCAAGCAGGAAGCCGAGGCCTGGCTGCCCGAACAAACCAATATGCAAATGGCGCTGGGCTTTCCCAAGCGTGATTCCTTGCGTAACGCGCTGACCTATACCTTTGAGGATGATGATGCCCTAGTGCACAGCATTGATGGCCGCATTTATCATCAAAAAGGCAAGCGTGTGATGGATAACACCATCAACGTGGACATGCCCGCGATGCCGCCGGTGATGCCGGTACCGGTAAAAAGCGATTCTTTTACCCGCTCCAAGGATGAGCTGAAGGCCCATGGCTTGCAGGTGACCATGGCTAGCCACTTGTTTGGTGACAACAACACAGTTTTTGGCTTTGAGTACCAGAAAGACAGGCTTGATGTGGACAAGATAACGGTCAAGACTACCTACCCGCCGGTACCCATGGCGCCAGCCGTCACTGTAGTGACTCCTTCGGCCCAGCTGGCCGAGCAGGAGTTCTGGTCGGTGTTTTTCCAGCAACAAATCAAGTTTACTGACAGTCTTGAGGCCAACCTGGGTGCCCGTTACTACGATATTGATTCCAAACTGAAGAAAAGCACCGAGCGGAGCAAAACCAGCAAAAGCGATGATCAGCTGGTCGGCTCGGCATCCCTGGTCTGGCAGTATGGCGAAAAGTCTTCCCTGCGAGCCAATATTGCCCAGGGCTATACCTACCCCAGTCTGACTCAGCAATTCTCGGCGACGCCGGGTAACGGTGCCATGAACTATGGCAACCCCGATCTGAAGTCAGAGAAAGCAACCACCTATGAGCTGGGTTGGCGTTTTGAGGGCGCGCAGCTGACGGCGGATGCCACGGTTTATCACAGCAAGGCACGTAACTTTATCGACAAGGTTCGCATTACCGGTGTGGCCGAAGGTTTTGTCACGCCCTGTAGCGGCCGGGATATCTGTTTCCAGTGGTTTAACGCCAGCAAAGCGCAGACTACCGGAGCGGAGCTGATGTTGGCGTATCAGCTGGCCAACTGGCGTCCTTATATGAATATGGGTGTCCAGAAGCGTCGTCTGGAATATGGTAGCGGCATGAAAACCTGGGACAGCGGCCTGCCCAAGTTTCAAGGTCGTACCGGTGTTGAATGGTATGTCAATGAGCAGCTGGAACTGGACTTCTATGTGCGCGGTGGCGGCAAGTCCCGCCGCGATGACTACAACTCCAAAGGCGATCCCGAGCGCCAGCGCACCAGCTCCTACGCCGAGCTAAACATCGGTGCTTACTACCAGCCGACGCAATTACCAAACCTGAGTCTGGCCGTACTGGCGCAGAACCTGGCCAACCGCCGCTACCGCAACCCGGAAGAACTGCAGGCAGCGGGTCGTGCGCTGGATATGGAAATTCGCTGGAGCTTCTAGCGTCGATGATCTGATTCTGACCCACGCCCTGCCGCCCTGAAATCAGGTGCGGCAGGACGGGATCAGCTTCTGTAAAACTGCACAGTTTTTACAACTGCCTGTAAGGCCCCGTATTCCGGCTGGCGCCGATAGCACAGTCAGCCCTTGCGTGATGGCAGCTCGTCGTGTTTGGGCAAGTCGCTGGTTTCCACACACCAGGAAGCACGGGAGCCCCAATAGATGTTTTGTTGTGGACGGATGCCGGGATCTTCATCCAGGGTGCCTGCGGGCACCACCACATTACCGCCACCCTTTACCGTCCAGGGCAGGGCAGAGCCGCAATTTTTGCAAAATGAAGGGTTCAGATACTTGGCTTCTGGCACCGGGTAGGTACCGACCAGCGTTTCGCCCTGTAGCCAGCGGAACTGCGCCGGAGGCACAAACAGGGCCGCCGAATGCAGACTGCCGGTCAGCTTCTGGCAGCGGGTGCAGTGGCAATACTGGAACACCTTGAGTGGCGGATCCACCTCGTAGGCGACCTGGCCGCAGAGACAACTACCTTTCATGACTTGATCCTTTTCTTGTTGTTGAACGTGAAAATATACAGGCGCCAACCGTGCTTTGCCACCGGCAAGCCGGCTTGTGTCGCGGCTAAAACCTCTCGCGAAGAATCAGCGCACACCTTTGAATGGCCAGCATTACCGCCTAAACGGGCGTCCGCCTTGATTAGGCCGCTACAGTTCTCGGGCAATATTATTTTGCCGGCGGCTGGTAGGTTCCGGCCTCGGTGTGGAAGGTCAGCGCCAGGCGGTTCCAGCCGTTGATGGCGATGATGGCTGCGACCAGGTTGACTGTTTCCTCTTCTGAAAAATGCTCACTCACGCGCTGATACAGCGCATCGGGTACACCAACGTTGGTAATCAGGGTGACCGCCTCGGTCAGCTCAAGGGGGCACGTTCGTGGTCAGTGTAAAAGGGAGCTTCACGCCATGCGCTGAGGCCATAGAGCCGCTGTTCGGTTTCAGCAGCAGCGCGGGCATCCTTGCTATGCATGTCAATGCAATAGGCACAGCCATTAATTTGCGAGGCGCGGGTTTTTACCAGCTCCAGCAAGGAATGCTCCAGGCCGCACTGGCGTACGTGGTTTTCCATGCCCAGCATGGCCCTGAATGCGCCGCTGGAAACCTTCTGGTAATCAAGTCGCTGTTCCATCACAGGCTCTGTAATCATAAGGGGGAGTCCTCATGGTAAACCGGCTAACGGTCTATGCAAGTAGCGGAAGGGGGTAGGGATGATTCCGGCGTGGGCTGACAGGGTTTTGTCCCGCCTTAACTCATGAAGTCTGC
>Ga0209075_1004780_pt1 | contig 10694 bp, 7 predicted proteins | sample Stecom2011_FD_187523 | JGI IMG/M metagenome (GOLD analysis project Ga0209075, IMG submission 187523) | Agricultural soil microbial communities from Utah to study Nitrogen management - Steer compost 2011 (SPAdes) (version 2) | ecosystem: Environmental > Terrestrial > Soil > Agricultural land...
CTCACTTACGGTCTTGAGCGCATTGCCATGTATCTGCAGGGCGTAGACAGTGTTTATGACCTGGTGTGGACCGAAGGCCCGGACGGTGTGGTCACATACGGCGACGTGTTCCACCAGCAGGAAGTGGAAATGTCCACTTACAACTTTGAACACGCAGACGTCGAGTTTCTGTTCCAGAGCTTTGATGTTCACGAGCGCGAAAGTGCACGGCTGATTGAAGCCGGTCTGGCGCTGCCTGCCTACGAGCAGGTTTTGAAAGCATCTCATACATTCAACCTGCTGGATGCCCGCCACGCTATCTCAGTCACCGAGCGTCAGCGCTTCATCCTGCGCGTGCGCACTCTGGCCCGCGCCGTGGCCCAGGCGTACTTCGACAGCCGCCGCAAGCTCGGCTTTCCGCTAGCCCCGGACGCCTTACGCCAGGAAGTATTGGCTATCGCCGATGCAGCCGATAACAAGGCCAACGGCAAGAAGGGTAAAAAAGCGAAGCAGGCACCACAGGCAGAGGGAAAGGCATAATCATGGCAAAGCAGGATTTTCTGGTCGAACTGGGCGTTGAAGAACTGCCCTCGAAATCACTCAAGCCACTGTCTGATGCATTCACTCAGGGTATTATCCAGGGCCTGGAGGCTGCCGGCATCGAATTCGGTAAGGTAGAAGCCTTTGCCACGCCCCGCCGCATGGCCGTGCGCATTCGCGATCTTTCTGATGCACAGCCCGACAAGCCGGTTGAAAAGCGCGGCCCGGCGGTAACAGCTGCGTTCGATGATTCCGGTAACCCCACTCGCGCACTCACCGGCTTTGCCACATCTCTGGGCGTAACTCCGGATCAGCTCGACACTCTGGAAACCGATAAAGGTGCCTGGCTGGTCTATCGCGCCGTAGAGAAGGGCAGGCCAACCGTCGATCTTATGTCCGGGCTGGTTGAGCAATCGCTGGCGTCCCTGCCTATTCCCAAGCGCATGCGCTGGGGTGCTCACCGCACAGAGTTTGTGCGTCCTGTTCATTGGCTGGTGATGCTGTACGGCAACAAGGTTATTGACACGCCTATCATGGAACTGACGCCCGGCAACAAAACCCTGGGCCACCGCTTCCATTGTCCGAAAGCGCTGATTATTCCAACGCCGGCAGACTACGAAATTGTCCTTGAGCAGGAAGGCTACGTGATTGCTGATTTCGCCAAACGCCGGGAAATGATCCGTGCTGGCGTCAGCGCCCTTGCCGAAGCTGAGGCGGGTGGCAAAGTGGTGATCAATGAAGATCTTCTGGATGAAGTTACCGGCCTGAACGAATGGCCTGTGCCGCTTATGGGCCGGTTTGACCAGCGCTTCCTGGAAGTTCCTGCGGAAGCCCTGATTTCCTCCATGGAAGAGCACCAGAAATACTTCCACGTAGTCGACAACAATGGCGACATGCTGCCCCTGTTTATTACCGTCGCCAACATTGAGAGCAAAGATCCCTCTCAGGTTGTCTCCGGTAACGAAAAAGTGATTCGTCCGCGCCTCGCCGACGCCGCCTTCTTCTACGAAAACGACCGGAAAATCCGCCTGGAAGATCGTGTAGAGCGGCTCAAACCGATTGTTTTCCAGGACAAGCTTGGCAGCATTTATGACAAATCCGTTCGGGTAGCTGCTCTGGCGAGTAAGATCGCTGCAGCGATTGGCAGTGACCCGGCTCTGGCCGAGCGCGCCGCCATGCTGGCGAAGACCGACCTGGTAACCGAGATGGTACTGGAGTTCAGCGATCTTCAGGGCATCATGGGTCAGTACTACGCAGCCGACGACGGCGAGCCGGCCGATGTGGCAAAAGCGATGAACGAGCAGTACATGCCGCGCTTTGCCAAAGACAGCCTGCCCACCACGCTCACCAGTTGCGCCCTTGCCATTGCTGATCGCCTGGATTCATTGGTAGGCCTGTTCGGCATTGGCCAGCCACCTTCCGGTACCCGTGATCCATTCGCCCTGCGTCGCGCCTCTTTGGGCGTACTGCGCATCATCATTGAGCGGGAACTACCGCTGGATCTGCAAACCTGCTGTGAATGGGCAGAAGAGAACTTCACCGGGTTGACCGAAGAAAATACCGCCGCCAACGTTGTTGATTACATGCTGGAACGGTTCCGGGCCTATTACGATGAGCGCGGCATTGGCGCAGAGGTATTCCTCGCCGTGCACGCACGTCGTCCCACGCGCCCGCTGGATTTCGACCGCCGGGTAAAAGCTGTGGAGGCCTTCCGTCAGCTGCCAGAAGCTCTGGCACTTGCCGGGGCGAACAAGCGGGTTTCCAACATTCTGTCCAAGCAGGGTGGTGAAAGCGTTGGTGAGACCGTCAACAACAGCCTGTTGCAAGACGCCGCCGAAAAAACCCTGGCAGACCAGCTGAATCATCAGGCCGAAAAGGTGCTCCCGCTATTTGAGAAAGGCGACTACGCCGGTGCGCTGCAATCCCTTGCAAGCCTGCATGATCCGGTAGACAACTTCTTCAACGAAGTGATGGTAATGGCTGATGACGAGGCCGTACGGGACAACCGCCTTGCGCTGCTTAACCGCCTGCACAACCTGTTCTTGCGGGTGGCTGATATCTCACTGCTCCCTGCTGCTGGCTAACCCATGCTGATCATCCTCGACCGGGACGGGGTCATCAACGAATACGATGGCAGCTACATTTGCACAGTAGATGACTGGCACCCGATTCCCGGCAGTATTGAGGCGATGGCACGGCTATACAAAGCCGGCCATCGCATCGCCATTGCCACCAATCAATCCGGCATAGCCCGGGGCTTTTACGGCACCGATATTCTGGATGGCATGCACGAAAAAATGACACGGTTACTGGCAGCCGAGGGCGGCCAAGTCGAGTTCATCGCCTACTGCCCGCATCATCCCGATGATGGCTGTAGTTGTCGAAAACCCCTTACCGGGTTACTGGAGCAGATCCAGAATCACCTGCAACTGGACACCCTCGAAGGCGCCATTATGGTAGGAGACAGCCGCAAGGATCTGGAAGCAGGCGCTGCCGAAAACTGCCAGCCTGTACTGGTTCGAACCGGCAATGGAAAAGACACAAAACGCAGTCTGAAAGCCCGCGCAATTCCCGGCGCAAGCGTTGAGATATACGATAATCTCAGTGCATTTGCGGATGCCCTGTTGTCTGGCTCAGGGCTAGAATTAGTCAATTGAATCCGTATAATACCGGCGGTTGATCGGCGTGTGGCGCAGCTTGGTAGCGCACTTCGTTCGGGACGAAGGGGTCGCAGGTTCGAATCCTGCCACGCCGACCATTTTCCCGCTTTACCCCAGCTATACTCCGCCCTGTTTTTCGTTTGAACCCTGTCCGCATGAATCCGCCGGATACAGGCCTCTAAACCGACAAATGCCGCCTGAACAGCGCCAACGCAGCACTGAAAAACACCACACCTATACCCGCCAGCGCCAGCATTTGTGGCCATATCACCCCCAGCCCCGCGCCACGGTACAGGATGGCTTGCGCCATGCTGACGAAGTGGGTGGTGGGCGCGGCCAGCATGATGTTCTGCACCAGGTCCGGCATGCTTTCCCTTGGTGTTATACCGCCTGAGAGCAACTGCAAGGGGATGATGGTGAGTATCAGCAACAGGCCAAACTGGGGCATGGTCCGCGCCACAGTGCCAATCAGAATACCAATAGCGGTGGTGGAGAAGAGGTGGATTAGCGCCCCGAAAAAAAACAGCAGCAACGAGCCCTGTATCGGCACCGAAAGCACGTTCTGAATCATCACCGTCACCGAAAAAATGGCGGCCAGCATCACAATAAGGCCGTTGGCCCACACCTTTGCCGCCATAATTTCAAAGGGCCGGATTGGCATCACCATCAGGTGTTCCACCGTGCCGTGTTCGCGCTCCCGAATCAGCGCCGCTCCCGACAGAATAATACTGATCATGGTGATCATGGTGATCAGTTCCATCACCCCACCAAACCAGGTGCCCTCCAGGTTAGGGTTGAAGCTCGCATGGATCACCAGGTTGATCGGCAGGACGGCGCTGTCGCTATCGCTGCGCAGGAATTCCGCCACCTCCATGGTGACCATTTGCTCAATGTAACGGGAACCGATGAAGGCCTGGGTCATGCGCGTGGCATCAATATTCAACTGAAGGCTGGTTACACGCCCGGTGCGCATATCGCGCTCAAAGCCCTCTGGAATCACCAGTGCGAAGGTGTGGCTGCCGCTGTCCAGCACGGTATCTATCTGGCCAAAGCTGATGTGATCGGGCTCAAGAAACCAGGGCTGCTGCAAGGAATCGATAATGTGGCCAGACAACGCGGTCTGGTCTTCATCCACAACTGCAACAGGCGTGTTGTTCAGCTCCATGGAACCAGCAGAGCCAGCGGTATAGACCATCAGGGTAAATGCCAGTACGACAAACACCAGCAGCACCTTATCGCTCCAGATGCTGCGCAGTTCTTTCATTCCCAGATTCCAGATATTGACGATTGATTCCATCATCAACGCCCCTGTTTACGAAGTAGGAACACAGACATCAGCGTAAGCACCGGAATAAACGCCGCCAGGATCAGGAAAGAATGCTGCAGATCAGCAAACGTAAGCCCCTTGGTAAACACACCACGGCTGATCTGCAAAAACCAGGTGGCGGGCCAGAACTGGCCGATAACCGCACCGGCACCCTCCAGTGATGACACCGGCTCTGTCATGCCGGAGAACTGAATGGTGGGCAGTATGGTAACGATGGCGGTGGCTGCCAGCGCGGCAACCTGGGTAGAGGCAAAGGCCGAGATAACCTGGCCCAGACCGGTGGTGGCCGTTACGAACAGCAGAGCACCCAGGCTCAGGGTCAGCACGCCGCCTTTCACGGGCACATCAAACAGGAAGATCGCCAGCAGCACCAGGCTGACATAGCTCAACATGCTGAACCCGATATAAGGCAGCTGTTTACCCAGCAGGAACTCCAGCCGGTTCACCGGCGTTACATACAAATTGGTGATCGAGCCCAGCTCCTTCTCCCGCACAATACCCAGCGCCATCAGGATGGCCGGAATGAACACCAGCAAAATCGGAATCACCGCCGGCACCATGGCGTCGAGGCTCCGGAAGTCCTGGTTATAGCGGTAACGGGATTCGATGGTTACCAGGCTCAGCGCTGGCACGGCGCCATAGGTGCGAAGCGCCAGATCTTTCAGATAGCTGAAGTGCAGCCCCTGGATGTATCCCTGAATGGTTTCGCCCCGAAACGGCATGGCGCCATCTACCCACACGGCGATATCAGCGGGCCGGCCGCGCTTGAGATCCTTACCGAAGCCCGGCGGTATGGCCAGCGCCAAACTGAGCTCGCCGGACTGCATTCGCCGTTCCAGCTCTTCCTCATTGGATAACGCGGGTTGCTCAATGAAATACCGGGAGCCGGACACAGCGGTTATGTAATCGCGGCTTTGGGGGCTCTGGTCCTGATCCAGAACCGCAAAGGGCAGATCTTCCACATCCAGCGTAATGCCGTAGCCCAGAATCATCATCAACAAGGCTGAACCGATGAACGCAAACGACATGCGAATAGGGTCGCGCAGCAACTCGCGGGTTTCGCGCCGGGCGTATGCCAGCAACCTTTGCCAGCTGAAACGCCGGTGACGAGGCTGAGAGGTGCTCTTGGCCTCGGAACCCAGAACCTTACCGTCGCCCTGGTTTGTGGACGGATCGACGGCGGCCTCGAGCGTTTGCATGAAGGCGCCTTCCAGGTTCTCGGTTCCGGCCTGCTGAATCAACGCGGCAGGGGTATCGCAGGCCAGCACTTCGCCAGCGTGCATCAGAGAAATCCGGTCGCAACGTTCGCCTTCGTTCATAAAGTGTGTGGAAATAAAGATGGTCACGCCGTCTTCGCGGGACAACCGCAACAGCAGGCGCCAGAAATTGTTGCGGGCACCCGGGTCCACTCCGGAGGTAGGCTCGTCCAGAATCAACAGCTCTGGCGAATGCACCACCGCCACGGCCAATGACAATCGCTGGCGCACGCCCAGCGGCAGATCACCGGCGAGCTCGTCTATAACATCGGCCAAATCAAACTCTTCGACCAGTTCATCCATCCTGGGCTGAATACGTTCTGGGGCAAGGTGGAACAGCTTGGCGTGCAACACCAGATTCTGACGCACCGTCAGTTCGCTGTAGAGCGAGAACGACTGGGACATATAACCCACGCGCTGGCGCGTGCTCAGATCACGGGAATCCAGAGGCGCACCAAACAGGAAAACCTCACCCTCGGAAGGAGTCAGCAGGCCCGTCAGCATTTTCATGGTGGTGGTTTTGCCACAGCCGTTGGAACCCAGAAAACCGAATATTTCGCCCTTGGGAATGGTGAAGCTGACGTCTTTCACTGCGGTAAAGTCACCAAAGCGCAGGGTGAGGTTGTGGGCCTCTATGGCCGGGATGTCATCGGCTGAAACTACGGCCGGCGCTGCGGTTTTCGGGTTTGTGCCGGCGGTTTCCTGGCGGTCGTCCGGCAGCAAGGCAATAAAGGCCTCGTCGAGCGTGTCTGTGCCGGTTTTCTGCTTCAGTTCCTGGGGGGAACCGGTATCCAGTATCGCGGCCCCGTCCATGGCAACCAGCCAGTCGAAGCGCTCGGCCTCTTCCATATAGGCGGTGGCCACCAGCACACTCATGATGGGTTGCTGGGCGCGGATAGAGTCGATCAGATCCCAGAATTGTTTACGGGCAAGCGGATCTACGCCGGTGGTGGGCTCATCCAGAATCAACAATTCCGGATTGTGGATCAGTGCGCAGCACAAGCCCAGCTTCTGTTTCATACCACCGGAAAGCTTGCCGGCGGGCCGGTCGCGGAACTCCAGCAGGCCGGTAGCAGAAAGCAGTCGGTCAATTTGGCTGGCGCGGTTTTTTCCTCGCAAACCGAACAAGTCGGCAAAAAAGCCGATATTCTCATCGATGGTCAGGGTGTGATAGAGGTTTCCGCCAAGGCCCTGAGGCATATAGGCAATGCGCGGTGCAGCTTCGCTACGAAAGCGCGAATCGGCCATATCGCCACCCAGAACCTGCAAGCGCCCTTGCTGTAACTGGCGAGCGCCGGCGACCAGGCCCATCAATGTCGACTTGCCCACGCCATCGGGACCAATCAGGCCCACCATGCAGCCAGCGGGAAGCTTCAGACTAACGTTTTGCAGGGCGGTGCGACTGCCGTAGTAGTGGCTTATCGATTCCAGCCGGGCAACCGGCTTTGTATCCAAGGCGCCGGCATTATGCTCATTAACCATTGGGCAGGTTCACTTGCAGATGCTCCGGCCAGGGCTGGCTTTCATCCACACGTACATAGGCATCCCCCGGCACACCGGTTTTAACCCGGTCGCGGTAGGCTTCAAGCAGCTCTGCATTAATCCGTATGCGCACCCGGAACATAAGCTTCTCGCGCTCGCTGCGGGTTTCAACTGCCTTGGGCGTGAACTGGGCTTCGGCCGCCACAAAACTCACCTCAGCCGGCACCACGTAATCGGGCAAAGCATCCAGAACGATACGAGCTTCGGAACCAACCCGAACCTTGCCGGCCTGGGCGGTGGGCAGGAAAATGGTGAGGTACACATCCGTGACGTCGATCACCGTTGCCACTTTGCCTCCGGCCGCCAAAACCTCACCGGGTTCGGCCAGACGGTAGAGCACACGCCCGCCAATCGGGCTGATAAGGTGGCTGTCGTCAATGGTGGTTTGAACTTTACGAATACTGGCTCTCGCTGCTTCAATACCGGCAAGGGCAGAGGCTACCTGAACTCTTGATGCCTGTAGCGCAGCTTCACCGGTTTCAGCGGTGGTGCGGGCACGATCCAGCTGCTCGCGGGAGACATGGCCTTTGTCCACCAGTGCTTCCATCCGACTCAAGTCTGCACGCGCCAGGCGGAGTTCGCTTTCACGTTGAACGACCATTGCCTGGGCCAGGTTTTGGGCTTCTATTGCCTGATTCAGATTGGCCTGAGCCGCTGCCATGGTTGCCTGCAATTCGTCGGTGTCCATTTCGGCCACCGCGCTGCCGGCATCAATCAGGTCGCCCTCAGCCACAAAAAAGCTCTGCAAGCGGCCTGGAATACGGGTAGCAATGTCTACCTGAGTAGCTTCTATGCGGCCATTTCCGGAGGCAATGTGTTCTGGAAGCCGGCCGTTATCCGGCAAGAACTGCCAGGCGACTAAGGCAATCGCAGCAATCACAGCGAGAGTAATGAGAAGCTTCTGGCGAACTTTGGACTTTGAACCGGTCATTGTTCTTCCCTGGTGCAGGCGTCAATTATTACAGTTAAAGTTAGGCTGCTAACATCATAGCGAAAAATTCTTACGCCATAATGACGCGCATCAAAAAGCATAGGCTATGGTTACAACAAATGCTCAATCGGCAAAAACGAGAACACCGAAACCAGCATCCGTTTGAATAGCCCAGTCCCGGGATCGCGGCTGTGCCGGATCTCTTCCCCGCCATTACGTTCTATCCACTGCAAATCACCCGACTCATCCAGCACTACTTCATAAGCGGTAACCCGGGCTTGTTCTTCAAATTGGCTTTCCATCATCTGGGTCAGTTCCGGGCTTTCAATCACAAAGCCCAGCTCGGTGTTGATGTGAACCGACCTGGGGTCAAAATTGAACGAACCTACAAACAATCGCTTGCCATCTACCGCAAAGGTTTTGGCGTGCAGGCTGGAAGAGGAGCTGCCCATCAGGTTATCTTGTAGCTTGCGCTCTACTGGCTCTTCTCCGGGCACTTTGCGTAACTCGAAGAGTTGTACGCCAGCTTCCAGCAGCGGTTTGCGGTACTTGGCATAGCCGGCATGCACCATGGCGACGTCGTTGGCTTCCAGGGAATTGGTGAGCACGCGCACATGAATGCCTTGTTGCTCCAGACTGCGAAATATCTCTACTCCGGCCTTGGTAGGTATGAAGTAAGGCGAAACCAGTGTTATCGAGTGCTCGGGGTTACCCATGGCTTCGGCCAACTGCCGGCTCATAGACCCATTCTTTGGCTTTTTCCCCAGCACCTTGGCAGGATCATCACTGACCATGGATACCGGTGCCCAGGTGTACTCCAGGTTGCCCGCCAACAGGTTTCTCAGAAACTCTGACTCAGCCACCGCACACACATACCTGTTTGCCTCGGAACTGTTGCTGCATTCTCTGGCTGTTTCAACAAACCCCGCCAAATCCGTATCTGTTGGCACAGGCAGAATAGACGCGGCAGGGTAGGCAGAGGCACTTGACCAATACCGGTCAAAGTCATCAGAAAGCTCACTCACCACAGGTCCAATCGCCAATACATCAAGATCCGCAAACAATGCCCCCGTGCCAGCTCCGAAATATTCATCAGCAACATTGCGCCCGCCGATGATGGTGGCCTGATTATCGGCGGTAAATGATTTGTTGTGCATGCGGTGATTCAGGCGCGAAAAGCTGGTCAGAAAGCCTATCCATTTGGGACTGCGCACCACGAACGGATTAAACAGGCGCACTTCTATATTCGGATGGGTATCCAATGCGGCAAGCGTTTCATCAAGGCCAGAGATGCCATTGTCATCAAGCAAAAGACGCACGCGCACACCTCGCTCTGCGGCCCGGTAGAGCACGTCGAGCAACATGGTTCCGGTGATGTCGTATTGCCAGATGTAATACTGAACATCCAGGGTCGCTTCAGCGCCTTCCGCCAATAGCACTCGTGCAGCAAACGCGTCGTGGGCATTCTCGAGCATTACCACGCCACTTTTGCCCGGGTGCGCCAGGGCCAGAGGAGCGATTGCGCGCCCCAGCCGGGTATCGGCAGTTTGATCACTGGGTACCGACCAACTTTCTGTACGATCCACCAAGGGTGGCAGGGCGCATCCGCTTATGGTCAGCAATATGGCAAGAAGGGACAAAAAGCCCGGATAATGCCGCCTGGGCCGGTTCAACAATGGATGCACTCCTTCTGAATTAGAGGGTTAAGTGTAGCAGCTCTCCTGCCACTATTTTGATCTCGATCAAACCTGTGATTATAAGCTTATTCCAACTCTTGAGACTTCCGCCCTGTCAGGGGTATGGTAAATGCTGCCCCTACTGTATTGCGACTTCAGGAGAAAACGCGATGAGGCTGTTATTAAGTGTACTTCTCATAACCTTCGGGCTGAGCTTTCATGCGTCAGCGGATGAAGCCCTCTCTCTTACTCCACAGGAAACCTACGACCTGGTTCAGACACAGGGCGACCAGATGCTGTTCATTGATGTGCGGGATCCGGTTGAAATCATGTTTATCGGCTTCACCGATGTGGCAGACAAAAACATTCCCTTCATGCTGGCCGATCGAAGCAAGTTTCTTGCTGACAAAGGCCGGTTTGCCATGCATCCCAACCCGGACTTTACCGCCAGTGTTGAGCAGGCACTGAAGGATAAGGGGCTCAGCAAGGATGCCCTGATTGTCACCATGTGCCGATCCGGTTCAACCCGTGGCAAGCCCAGTGCCGATTTTCTGCTTGAGCGCGGTTTCACCAACGTGAAGTACATCGACCATGGTTTTCAGGGCAGCAGCTCAAAAGAAGGCAAAAAAGCCGGCATGAGAATTGTGAACGGCTGGCAGAACGATGGCCTGCCCTGGTCCATGAAGCTTAATGCGGAAAAGATATACAAGCCCTGACACTAGCTATACTCACAGGGCACGGGCGATTCCTTAGACTGATAACAACATGGAGGACGTCATGGCC
>Ga0209075_1004781_pt1 | contig 10693 bp, 4 predicted proteins | sample Stecom2011_FD_187523 | JGI IMG/M metagenome (GOLD analysis project Ga0209075, IMG submission 187523) | Agricultural soil microbial communities from Utah to study Nitrogen management - Steer compost 2011 (SPAdes) (version 2) | ecosystem: Environmental > Terrestrial > Soil > Agricultural land...
AGGCCATTTTATCGTGAAACTCAAAGGGCCCCAATTCTATCGTTTCCATTTTTTGCATGGGAAAATACAGGATCACCGCCTTCTTTACCCACTCGTTGACCTGCCACTGGTCGCCCACCGGCTCAGCCACCCTCAAAACGCCCCGGTCCAGTTCATCAATGACCTTTCGAATGGCCTCCCGGGTTTCCTCCTTGTCCAACAGGGAGCGGTCGTCCCATGCTGCTTCAATTACTTTTTGCATAAAATTTAAAGGTTTGGTTCAACACTTAGATTTAGAAAAAACAGGTTTGGTTCCTGTAAAAATAAGGGAAGCGGGTGGGAATTACCGGAAAAAAAACAACAGTTGTTGGAATTTTTATAATTTTAACAGCCAAGAACCCGAACATGTACCACTACAGAACCTTTATTGCCCTTATACTAATCGGACTCTTTGTGCCTGTGAGCGCTTGGGCGCAGACGCACCTTTTTCATCCGGTAGAACAGCCTCTGTCGAACAGTTATGTACGCTGTATATATAAAGACAGTAAGGGTTACCTCTGGGCAGGCACCTTTAACGGACTCAATCGCTACGATGGAGCCGGCATACAGACCTATCATCACGAAGCCGGCAAAACCAACACCCTCAGTCACAACATGGTCAATGCCTTGCTCGAGGACCATCAGCAAACCCTGTGGGTAGGGACTTCCGAAGGACTGAATTACTACGACCGGGAAAAGGATGCCTTCCACTACATCATACATCGGCCCGACCTGGAAAACCGACACAACAACAGCTGCATTACCGCCCTTTGTCAACCCGACACCACGACCCTTTGGATGGGAACCCGCGGCGGCGGGGTGAACATTTACCGCTACGCCGAAAAACGCTTTGACTTCCTCTTCCTAACGGCCTCCAAGTTGCTGGACGAAGCCAGCAACCACATCACCTGTCTGCAACAACACCACAACACCATATGGGCAGGAACAGCGGGGGGACTGTTCCGGATCAACCGGGAGACCCTGGTGGTGAGTCCTGTTCAACACCCCCTACTCGCCCGGACCAATATCAACGCCCTGGCGCTCCAGGGAGACAGTCTGTGGGTCGCCACTCCCGAAGCACTCTATCTGGCCGTTCTTAGTGAAAACACCCCCGCAGTCTTTGCTCCGGTAAAGCAAGTGCCGCAACAAAACATCAGCGTATTGCATCCCCATCAAAATGGAGCAGAATTGTGGTTGGGCTATGAAAATGGGGGACTGGGCTGTTACCGCCCCGCAGACCAAACCTTCAGCCACTACCACCACCAGCCGGGCCTACGCAACGGTCTGCCCGACAACACCATTTGGAGTCTGCACAGCGACGAGGCCGGACGCCTGTGGGTGGGGACCTACAAGCAGGGTTTGCACCTGCACGATCCTTATTACGACAAGTTCCTGAATTTTGAACACAATCCCTACGACCCCCTCTCGCTGAGTCACAATAACGTGCGGGCTTTTGCCGAAGATCCGGAAGGTCGCCTCTACGTAGCGACCGACGGAGGCGGTCTCTCCCTCTTTGTACCCCATGCGCAGGAGGCATACAGCGGGCAAGCCCTGCCCGACCACCTCCAAAATCTGCCCACACAAGCCCTAACCACCCTATTGTACAGCAAGCAGCACCAACTTTGGGCAGGCACCTGGGGAAGTGGCCTTGTACAAATCGATCTCGACAAAAAGACAAGAAAAATCCATCCCCTTTCCCCAACGAACTCAGCAGCGAACAGACTCTTCAGTCTCTATGAAGACAGGGCGGGAAACATCTGGGCGGGAACGGCCGGTGAGGGCTTGTACGTAAAAAAGAAGAACAGCCCCCATTTTCAAAAAGCCGGGAAAAGTTTCGAGGGACTCGAACTGCCCGAAGACGCCTTCATCACCTTCATCTTTGAGGACCAGGGCAAGGACTTGTGGATAGGCTCCCTCTATGGACTGTTTCGCTTCCACCGGCAAAACGGAAGCATCATCCAAAAATCGGTCTATTACAAAGAACTCTCCGGCAAAGGACTGGAAAGCAACTCTTTTCAGTGTGTACACCAGGATGCCCGGGGACGCATCTGGCTGGGAACCTTCGACCGGGGCGTGGCCCGCTACCATCCCGAAACCGATCGCTTCACCCACATCCATACCGAGCATGGTCTCGCCGGCAATATGATTCAGGCTATCTTGTCGGACCAGGACGGGCAGCTCTGGATAAGCAGTGAGCAGGGACTCAGCTGCTGGGATCCCGAAAGCTCGACTTGCATCAACTACAGCGAAGCCGATGGCCTTTTAAGTAAAAACTTTCAAGGCAACGCCGCACTGAGCTTAAATAAGGGCTCACTTCTTTTCGGAACCACGGAGGGTTTTCACCTGATTGATCCAAAACGTCTGCCCAAAAACCCCCACAGCGGAGCTCCCCAAATCACCGCCCTCCACCTCCTTACCCGCAGCGCCGAAGCAGACAGCAGCTCAAGCTGGTCACCCCTTCATAACAAGCAGACCCTTAAGCTGTCTCACCAACAAAACAGTTTCACCCTGACCTTTACCGCACTCAACTACACCCGTCCCGAAAACAATCGCTACCGCTATAAAATGGATGGCTGGGACCCGCAATGGAACGAAAGCAAAAACCCGGAAGTGAACTACCACAACCTCTCCCCCGGCCGCTATACCTTTCTGCTGCAAGCAGCCAACAACGACGGCATCTGGAGCGAAAACACCGCCCAGGTAAACCTGAGCATTCAACCGCCCCTTTGGCGCAGCTGGGCCCTTCTGCCCCTCTACCTCCTGCTGGCCGGATCCATTGTTTATCTCTTGATTGTACTCCGCTTACGCCGCCTGCAACTTCTCCACAATTATCAAAACAATAAGGCCCATTTACAAGTCTACGAAAAATGGTCCCATGAGCTGCGCACCGCTTTAAGCCTCATTGCGGCACCCTCCGAAAAATTACTGGACCAGCCCGCCCTTTCGCCTGAAATCCGGGCCGAATTGCAGCGCCTGCGCAAAAACACCCTACAGCTCAGCAACTTGTCGCAAAAACTCTTGCTGCAGAAAGCCGACATCTCCCAAAACCCTGCGCCCGAAGCAAGCCCTCCCAGGCCAGACACCCTCCAGGCTCAGGACGAGCACCCCATAGAAAACGAAGCGCGCCACGAGATTTTGTTGATCGAAGACAACGAAGAATTACTTGATTTTCTGGACCGTGAACTCCGCCGCCAATACACCATTTACAAAGCAGTAAATGGCGAAGAAGGCTTGCAAATGGCCCTGGAGAAATTGCCCGACCTGGTCGTCAGCGATGTGATGATGCCCGGCATGTCGGGGACCACCCTTTGCGCTCAGTTGAAAAAGGACCTGAGCACCTGTCACATCCCCATTTTGTTGCTCACCGCCAAAGCCAGCGACCAGGACCAGGCAGAAGGCTTGCTCACAGGCGCCGACGCCTACATCACCAAGCCCTTTAGTATGAAAGTATTGCTGGCGCAAATACAGCAACTTATTCAAAACCGTCAGCAACTCTACCACACCTTCCGCCAAAGCGGCTATTTGCTTCCCAGTCGCAACAAAAGCCAAAAAAGCGACGAAAACTTCCTAAGCCAAATCGTTGCGCTCATTCGGGGGGACCTGTCCAACACCAACCTCAATGTAGAAGCCCTGGCCGAAAAGACCGAACTCTCGCGCACCCAGCTGTACAAAAAAATTAAAGCCCTAACAGGCTTGTCCGCAGTAGAATTTATCCGGGAAGTCCGACTGAAAGAAGCCGTGCTGCTCATGGAAGAAGGCGATCTCAGTCTCACAGAAGTCGCCTACCAAAGCGGTTTCAACTCTCCATCCTACTTCTCCAGAAGTTTTAAAGAGTATTATGGCTTCAGCCCCTCAGAACTGACGCATAAAAAGATGCGAAAAGAGTAGACAAATCTGTCCACCCCCATACGCATCTATCACATTATCAACAGCTTTCTCAAAAGTTAAAACGACCGGCACATATGTGCAAAGGCCTTGCCGCAGGCTGCCTTATCTTGCTTATATCAAACAAAAAGAACCCTACACTCGATTCTTCTCTATATTTCAGTCTAAAAGGGCTCCTGTAACGACAGGAGCCCTTTTTGTTTCTACCCTGCGAATACTATTTTTCCACAAGGTTCTTCACCTGAGCAAAGAGAAAAGCCTCTCCCTCCTGGGGAAAAACCCGAACATTCTTCATCTGCAGACCATCCACCTCCATAAACTCGGCGCCATAGCGGGCAGAAATCGTCACATTCTCCAAATTGATGTTTGAGATGGGCATCTCGGGCAAACCATGAAAATACATCGCCCTGCGCGCATTGACCGAAGTCACATTTTTAAAGGAGAGGTTCCTGAACATCGGCGTTTCCTCAGTAACAGGCAACAAATCTCTTTCAGCAACTGCACCATCTTCCCCTGCAGCCAGGGCTTCACTGGCCGACTTTCCACCATAGTAAAGATTAAAGCGAAAAGAGTCGGTGGAAATATCGTGCATACTTACATTCTCCACAAAGATGTTTTCGACAACGCCACCTCGTCCACGGCGACTCTTGAAGCGTAAACCCACATCGGTGCCCAAAAAAGAACAAGAGCGTACCAAAATATTACGTACCCCGCCAGACATTTCACTGCCCACCACAAAGCCTCCGTGCCCGCGATAAACCACACAATTCTCCACAATTACATTTTCTGTGACACGTGCCCTGCGCCGCCCATCCTCGTCCTTTCCTGATTTGATGCAAATGCCGTCGTCGCCCACATCAAAGGAGCTGTTTACCACCAGGGCGTTGCGACAAGATTCCAAATCCAAACCGTCGCCGTTCTGTGCGTAAGAGGGATTGCGTACCTGAATGCCGTCAATAATAACATTCTCACACATCAAGGGATGTAAATTCCACGAAGGCGAATTACTAAAAATCACCCCCTGCAAAAAAACATTCTTACATGCTATAAAACTGACCATGACCGGCCGTAAAAAATCTTTTACCGCCAGCCATTCTTCCTCAGTAGTCAGATGCTGCGGCACATTCATATTGCTGATGGTATCGCCGTGAAGCGCCCCGGCGGAAGGAAACCAATAGTTGTCGCGCTTAAAAACTCCTCCACGGGACACAAAGCTGCGCCACTGACTTTCGGTCACCTTCTCCCGCTTAACCGGTCGCCACTCGTCCCCTGCCCCATCAATGGCGCCATGACCCACAATGGCAATATTCTCCAACTGTCTTCCAGAAATGGGCGACTGACAGCGCCGGGTGTCGAGTCCCTCAAAAACAGTTTCCACCAGAGGGTACAGGGACTTGTCGCGACTGAATAGAATCACTGCACCCTTTTCGAGGTACAAGCGGATATTGCTCCGAAACACAATGGGTCCGGTATGCCATACGCCGGCAGGCACATAAAGCGTTCCGCCGCCCTGCCCGGCCAACTCTTGCATAGCGCGTTCAAAAGCCTGGGTATTTAAAAACTGTCCATCCCCCTTTCCACCTGCATCTCTCAAATCCACCTGCCGATCGGGAAAAGTCGGCGGCACCAAAACCTCCATCTCAAAAGGCAAATCCTCAAAATAAACCGCATAAGGCGAACGCTCCTCCCCGCCACAAGCAACCAACAACAGCGACAGCGTCGCACCAACAAAAATCATCCTAAGGCTCATATTCCCCATTTTAGCAATTAATTATTTCCCCAACTCCAGACAGCCCATAATAAATGGACCGTTGGCCTTGGCATCATTATCTCTAATTCGCTCGTTTACATAATACTCAAAACTCCCATCGCGATAAGGATTGCCCCCTAAGCCGGCTACCGCACAACAACGGGTAAGCGAAAGCAAACCATCCTCTTCCACAATCAATTCCTGCATCAGTCCCGCATACGCCCGCTCGGCCACTTCGCGGTAAGAGGCATCAAGATAACCCTTATTCACCGCTTTAGCCAAGGCGTACATAAACATGGCAGAGACGGAAGCTTCCAGATAATTCCCTTCCCGTTCGCCCTGGTCCACCACCTGATACCACAAACCGCTCTCATGCTGATAAGGGACTATGGCTGCTGCCAAACCTCTTATGCGTTCGAGCACCTCTTCCCGATAAAAAGGTTCCTGAGGTAAATAATCCAAAACATCCACCATGGCCATGAACCACCATCCCATACTGCGCCCCCAAAAAGAGGGTGACTGACCCGTTTCGGGATGCGCCCAGCGTTGATTGCGGCTTTCATCCCAGGCATGGTAATACAAGCCGGTAGTCGCATCAAAGGTATGCTTCCCGCATACCTTAAACTGATTTACGACATCATCAAACAGTTCGGGCACCCCAAAGACAGCTGCATATTCGGCCAAAAAAGGAGACCCCATATACAGGCCATCCAGCCATACCTGGTGCGGATAAATCAACTTGTGCCAGAAAGCGCCCTCATGGGTCCTGGGATGCACCTTCATTTGACGCACCAGGCGATCCATAGCCTTTTTGTACTTTTCATCTCCGGTCTGACGATATACTTCAAACAGCACCTTACCCGAATTGATGTAATCAATATTGTAAGTCTCTACTTTGTATTCGTGAATCTCTCCTGCTTCATTGATAAGCGTATCGGCCCATGCCACAACATAATCCAGGTACTTTCGATCTCCCGTATGCTGCCAAACCTTAAGCATGGCCAAAGTAGCCAGACCCTGACCATAGCCAAAATACAAGCGCTTGCCATGATCCAATTGCCAGGCTTCCGGAGCCCGCACCATTTCGGAATCCGCAAAACGAACGGCGACCGACTGGCCCCTCAATGGCGCCAGCAAAAACACACTTACCAAAAAAACTACCCAAAACCTCATACCAGCGAAATTTAAAAAAATCTACAAACCACCAAAACCTATTGCACCAGAGTAAGTCCAAGCAATCCAATAAGCACTTCATTAGCCACGGCCTCCAGTTCCAGCGCCTCCAGTTCACGTGAGGCGTCAAGAGGGAGATCCAGGATAAGGCCCGCCCCGCCATCAATGCTGCGACCATAAACCTCATCCGGGTCAATAGCCATCAGAGCCTCCATATTACGTGACACCTCCCCGGTTTTTAAAGCAACCCGGTAAGGGCGGGGGAAGGGACTGTAAAAGGCATGTTCGTCCAGGAAAAGGTCCTGCTCAATGGGCAACCAGTTGTTGGGATTGATCAATTCCAGCACTTCCTCCCCGCCATCCTTGTACTTCACGCGTATGCGACCGTTTACCAAATGGCTCTGCATATGATTGGTAGAGCCCGCCATCAGCAAATAAACATGCTGTGCATGACCTTCCAAAGGGATTTGTGCGCGCTCAGGATAATTGTCCCATTGCGAAACAAACAACACATTGGGTGCCACACTATCCCCCGCTACAGAAAAGGCCAGCCCCATAGGCGTTTCAAAAACACCCTCTTTTACAGCAGAACGAAGACCGCTGTCGTCAATATCTGCGCTCAGTTTTGGGTGACACCATTCCCCAATACCCTGAACAGGAATTTGCAGGGTGGTAAATGGCGACCGGGGGGAAAGGTATTGCTCATCAAAAATGGAGGACAGCGAGGCATTCACCCCATCCTTGATAGACACCAGTCGCTGTTCACGTTGGGGAGCCTCCAAATTCCATAAAGACAAATCCTCTTGAAACAGTGCTTCATCGCCGACACGCAACTCGATGCGGTTACTGCCCAAAAAAACTTTTTCTTTGGGCACTTGCAGAGACTGCGACCAGCTGTCGGGAGCCAGTTCCAATCTGGTCGACCAGGCATAAGGACCGGGATTCACGACAACTTCCATGTCGACTGCGCTGCGCCCCTTATTCTTTATGCGAAAACTCAGCTGTTCGGCTTCCGCCTCTGTTTCCAGGGCAAAGGGGCGCATCAACTCCAAATGCAGGGGTTGCCACCACAGCGCACTGCCCTCGCGCAATTGAACAAACAGGGTTTTTGCACCAACCGGCCCCTGCGTCCGGCCTGTCAACACCCCATCCTCGAAACGCACATGGCTCAGCGCACCTTGCGGGTCCTTCACAGCCTTAATTTCTGCCGCTAAGTCGACCTGCAGTTCCTCACCCGAAACCATCGCCAACTCTTTTACATCCAACTGATTTCCCCACAACTTGTCCCACGCCACAACAAGCTCAAGCTCCTCTTCCATAGGCAGCTCCAGAACAAGATAGGCCTGTCCAACCCCTTCCTCCATCTGCCAGGAGTGGGAGCGCCCATTTACCCTGACGGAACGTACCCCGGGACCCAGCGCCCTTAATTTTAACTCCAGGGTGTCGGCTGCATCCATACGACAATGAAAAGTATAAAGACTCCGAAGCCCCTCCTGACGGTAACTGAAATCCAGATACGACGCGGAAAAAGACGCGTGTTCCCAAGCTGCAGGAAAGCCGGGACGGATGACCAGTCGACGGTTCAACAAGTCCGGTTGGATGCCATAAAGCCCCTCAACCAGGGCCCTGGAATACATCCCAACAGGATCACCAAAATCGCGGTAACACTCCCCTCTGGCCGCATCGTAAAAACTGATTTGACCGATGTTGCCGGGACTGCTGCCCAGGTACATACCATCCAGCAAAATACTCTTGAACAACTTTGCAGCCACATCGCTTCGCCCGCTTTGCCAATAAGCCAGCGCAGTATGTGCCACCTCGGCAAAAGCTACATTGTTGACCGACCAGGAATAGGGAAACCAGTTGGTGGTAGAAAGCGTGTAATAACCCTCATCAGGCAAACCCTTGGCCCTTATCGGAATATGTGGAATCTGTGTATCGATGTAACGCGTAGCCTGATAAGCCTGAAAAGGCGTATGGACCTCCGAGTCTATGGCATGATAAATGGTCCACAAGCCCGGCTTATCGTGCACCAGGCCCAAGCCCATATAGTCCTGAAACTCGGCCCAATGGCCCTCTCCCTCCAACCACAGCCGCTGGTTAAGCGCTTCCAGAATACGTTCCGCCTCCTTTTGATAGGGGCCGGGATCTTCTCCAATTTTTTGAGCCACCAGGGCCACCAAACGATTGGCCCTATAGTTATAGGCCGAGGTGTAGGTCACCGCTCCACTGTTGTAATACAAAGCATCACTCGCCCAAATGGCCGCACAGGCATCGTAAAGACCATCGTTGTCGGGATCATAATTGCGCTTCTCCCATTCGAGATGCGCCTTTAATACCGGCCATACTTCCCGTGCATAAGACAAATCTCCCGTCCAGTTTAAATGCCACAAAAGCGCATCGATGTACACCAGATTCATATTGTAATGGTGCATTTGGTTGGGATTTTCGGGATTGCGTGCAATGTAGCCATTGGAGTACATTTGTGTACCCCATTGTTTGAGTGGACGCGCCAAATTCAGGGCAGAATCGGGGGTGGCATGCGGCAAAACCGGCTCAAGCGCTGTGACCTGCGAAGCGGCATAACGACTGAAATGTCGTCGGTTTCGCTCACTCCATCCAATAAAATCACCCGTGTAAGCGGCCCGCCAGCCATTAAGCGGCATACGCCACCCAATGGCCCCGTGCAACCACACATCTTCCCAAAGCCCATCAGCAGCTGCAGTCAAGGCCCCACCCAGGGTGTTAAAATAAGGATCGGGGGTTTCCACCTTTAAAGCACTGCCCAGCAGCTTACTCCGCTCCAAAGCCTGGGCAAAGACCTCATCCAAATCCTTGTCCGCCAAAGCACTTGCCCCTTCCACATTCTGCAAGGCAAAAAAGTGCGTAAAGTCGCCCGACACCTGCCACTGTGCACCTAAAACAGGCTTCGCCTCCTCGACCTGAGAAGCCCAAAATTCAGCAGGACTGCCTAAGTCATAAGGCGAAAGCAAGCGTAGGGTGGCGGGGGGACTAAAACGGCCTTCGACCCGGGTCGGATTGCGGGTCTCCTGACCGTAATCCAAAATAAAACCGCCTTTCGTCAGACTGTAATCGTTGTTGCGACAGGCCTCAGCATCCAAATCAAAAGCATTGATCTCATCCACGCCCAAATCGGCATTTCGGTAAAAACGCTTACTGTCTGCGCCCCCATACATCGTCAACAAACGAGACCCTGCAGGCAAATCCGCTCCGCTCAATTTAACCACAACACCACGGCCTTCAGCCATGGCCAGAACCTCCAGCTCCAAACGTCCACCCGCTAGAAGTGGATCCTCCACCCGATAGGTCCTGATACCTGCCCGCGATTCCGCACGCACCCAGGAGGCATCTGCCAGCCAAAGGCTGCCCCTGGAGGTTTCAATCCCCCATTGCAAATGGCCACCCCGATAAGGCATATACAAACCCAGCACAGGCACATCACTGGTTTCCACCCGAAAGGAAGACCCCGAGGCATACAAAGCCTTATTGTACCTCAACTTTCCGTTTTCAATAACAAAGGATTCCCCCTCAGGCCGGTAGCGCAGTTCACGCTCTGTTCCCTGCCAAACACCATAAGCACTTTGTGCAAACAGCTCTGTTCCCAGACCAAAAAAAAATCCGACAAAAACAAGTATTTTCAACATAAGCTACACATCAACCCTTCTCTAAGGCATTACCATTAAATCTTCCCAAACCACCTTCCAACTCCCGTCATCCGAAAAGCCAGGTGTGGGCAGCTCGTTACCGTCCCAGCCCGCACACATCATAGCCACAGCAGTGAGCAAACCCCCATTGCCCGGCAAATAAACCCTTAAGCGAGCATCCTGATAATTGTGCCCGTTAATA
>Ga0209075_1004782_pt1 | contig 10692 bp, 3 predicted proteins | sample Stecom2011_FD_187523 | JGI IMG/M metagenome (GOLD analysis project Ga0209075, IMG submission 187523) | Agricultural soil microbial communities from Utah to study Nitrogen management - Steer compost 2011 (SPAdes) (version 2) | ecosystem: Environmental > Terrestrial > Soil > Agricultural land...
ATCCGGTGTTGAGGGCGAGCAGGCTCCAGGTCAAGTGGTCAACCTTCTGCCCAGCCGCAATGTGAATATTCAAGGCGGTAAGATTATTGCGGGTACAGGCACCGTGGGTATTGGTGCCGAGAACGACATTACCTTTGCTGCCGGTACTGATAGCCACGCTGAGTTTGAGCATCGCAGTCGCAGCGGGCTGGGCGGTATCACCGGGCGCAGCAACGAAGAGGCCAACGCCCGCGTCACCCATGTGGGCACTCAAGTCAGTGCTGGTGAGGATGTGGTGATGGTCTCGGGACGTCACACCACCCTGGTGGCCAGCGATGTTCGGGCCGAGAGCAACATTCGTCTTAACGCGGGTGTGCTTGACGAGGAAGGCAGCGTCAATCTGATCTCGCTCAACGACTCCACCTACCACAATGAGCAAAGCAGCCGCCGCTCTTTCAGTCTCTCGGCAGATTTTGAGTCCGTCTCCTGGAGCAAGGAAGAGGCTGAGAGCAGGGGCCAGACGAACGAGCAGGTCAACGGCAGCCGGTTAATGGCGGGTAATGATGTGAGTGTCAGCGCTGCGCAGGATATCAACCTGCAGGGCAGCTTCATTCAGGCGGACAACAACGTGGGACTGGATGCCGGGCGCAATATTAACGTGCTGGCCGCCACGGCCCAGGGCACCCAGAGCGCCAGCCGCGAGGTGACCCGTTCGGAAATGAGCCTGACCACTGACTCCAACGGCGTCACCTTCTTCCACGGCGATCGCACTGAGGAAGACGCTCTGAAAGGCACTTTCAGCCACGGCCAGGGCAGCCTGATAAGTGCTGGCGGCAGCGTCAATGCTGAGGCCGGCAACGACATTACCATCGCCGGCAGCGTGGTATTGGCCGAGGACGACATCACCCTGGCGGCAGAGAACGACGTCAATATCATCCATAGCCTGGACAGTGCCAGCAGCACCAGCGAAGAAAGGCTGACCCTGGATGGCCTGACCATTCGCGCCAACCACAATATTGGCGATGCCGTGGATGCCATCGGCAGCCTGGGCAGTGGGGGTAATGCCGTGAGCGATGCCAGCGGCGCCATGGAGGCGGTGGATGCCATTGGCAGCATTGGTGCCAGCGTCAGTGCCCACTTTGGTCAGACCACCACCACCACCGGCACGACCAATAGCAGCGAGGAAGCGTTGGGCAGCTACCTGGGTGCCGAGGGTAATATCAACATCACCGCTGGCAACACGGCCACGGTGACCGGCTCCACTCTGGACACCGAGAGCGATATCAACGTTAACGCCCGCGATATCAATATCCTTGCCGCCGACAATACCTATGGCACCACTTACAGCAGCGATTACCTGCAAGTGGGGGTTAATCTGCAGGTCTCCGACGGTAACGCCAGCATCACCGGTGGCTTTAGCAGTTCGGAGTCCGAGCAGAGTGAGCACACCATCACCAACACCGGCTCGCAACTGCTGGCCGGTGGCAACATCAACCTCACGGCGACGGAGGAGCTGACGGTAACCGGCAGCGACCTCGCCGGCACCGATATCAATCTGGCGGGCAACAATGTCACCATCAATGCTGCCCAGGGTCTGCAACAGTCCACCTCCGACTCGGAACACTTGAGCGTGGGGGCGGGTATTAACTTTGGTTCGGACGGTATTGGCTTTACCGCCAACATGGCCATGGGCGAGAGCGAACTGGACCGCACCACCACAACCCATCAGAACAGCACGATTGAGGCCAGCGGCAATCTTAATATCACCAGCGCCAACGACACCACCGTGGCCGGTGCCAACCTGCAGGGCGGCACGGTGAACATGAACGTGGGCAACAACCTCACCGTGGCCTCGGTGCAGGATATTGGCACCGTGGAGGGCGAGCAGTGGGATGTGAGCCTGAGTGTCACCATCGGCGCGGGTGCCAGTGTGGGCGCCAGCGTGGGCTATGGCGAAACGGAAGGCTCCAGCGCCTGGGTGAGCGAGCAGACCCGCATCATCGGTACCGACGCGGTGAACATTAACGTGGGCGGTCACACGCAGATCGACGGCGCCCTGATTGCCAATATCGACGAGGAGGGAGTGGACCAGGGCAGCCTGGTACTGAATACCGGCACCCTCGGCTACAGCGATATTGAAGACCACGACGAGTACGAAAGCTTCTACCTGAACGTGGGCTTCAGTACCGGTGGCACCTCGGAAGCGAACAGCAACACCGGGGCCAATCAGGACGAAAGCGGCAGTAGCTGGAGTATGGAAGGCCATTACGGCAGCCACGACTACGCACAAACCAACCACGCCACCGTGGGCAGAGGCAGCATCATCGTACGCGATGATCCGAACGTGGACCTGTCAGGGCTCAATCGCGATGTAGATAACGCTCAGGAGACCACCAAAGAAGAGTCCACCGAGGTGAATCTTTATGTGAGCAGTACGGCGATTGATGGCATCACCAACATGTTTACCACCGATGACCCGAATACGCCGAATGTGGATGAGGGGCAGGGCAATACTTTGCGTCAGTGGGCGGGAAATGTTCAGGGCATTGTGAGCCCAGAAACTTATCAGAACATGATAAGCAACGTGAGAAGCCTCACAGACCTTGGAGAAATTGCGGCTGGCTGGGAGCAGGCGAAAAAGACGCTGGGCATCACCATTGATCCGCCAGAAGAAATGACCAATGCCATGGCGGAATTTAATGAAAATATTATACAGGAGCTTGCTGAGGTGCTGGGTGTGCCACCTGACATGGTGGTGCCGGAGTACTACCCAGACGGCTCAATTGCCTCGGCGTCTGTTGACGGTGCAACCGTTCTTTACTCAGAGCAATATGCCCAGGATATCGATGCGCAATTACAGGCCAACCTTGAGTCGCAAGAGTTTGCAGCAGGTTTGGATGCTAAGTTGGATGATTTTGGGCTTCGGTTGGATAATCAAGTTCTTGGGCTTCAGGAAGACATGGCGGCCACGGATGCTCAATTCTGGGCCGGCTTTGATGCGAGCGCTTCTGCCAGTTCAGAGCTGGAGGTGCCGGGGTTGCAACTGTCCTATGCTGAAGAGTCCAGCCTTCAGAGCTACTCTGAGTGGATGCAGCCCCAAAACGAAGCGTTTAAAGCCCAATATGGTGAAGTGGGTGATGGGTTTTGGGGTACCACCGGCCACATAGTGGGTGTTACCGGCGGTGGTGTTTTAGGCGTGGCGTCGGACACTGCATCGTTTATGGGTGGGGCTTTCGTAGATGCTACTCCGGGCGTGGCGTTGTATAATCTTGGCTCCCAGATGTTTGGCGAAGGTGACACCCTAGGCAGCCAGTTTTCGACATCCTGGGATGGTGGTGCTAATTGGTTGATGAATTCGTTTGGCCCCAACCCAGTGTCGGGTGGTTTTTTTGATCCGGAGGTGAAGGCTGGGGTTGATATTGCATCGGTACTTTTGGGTGGTGCTGGGTTGTTGAACGGGCCACGGCAGATTGCTCGGTGGGGGGATGAGGTTGTTTCAAACAGTGAGGCACCTCGTGCTGTTATAGGGCGAATGGAGGATTTACAATCCCCCGGTGCACTTCGCCCCGGTGAGTACACAATCGCGGATATGCTCCCAAATTTAGGTGACCCGAAAGCGAACTACTATCAGAACATGTCTGTTCTGAGAGAGGAAATGCACCGAGGTATTCCTATACGTGACGCCTCTAATTTCAGACCTGACACTGAGTTGGCACCAATTCCACAATGGCCAGACAGGACAATTAGGCAGACCTTTACCGGCGCCGAGCGTAACCAACTCCGTAACAAGGAATGGACGTTCGACGGTGAATATTGGAATCCGCCGAAGTAAGGTAGATCATTATGAAAACATCTGCTCATGATCGGTCTGCGGAGTTTGAGGCGACGGTCCTAGATCGCTTTAAATTTCTAGAAACGGACTATGGTTTTCTCTGTCGTTCGTCACGACCGCAAAAATACACTCAGCTGGTCATTTATGAAAATCCAGAGCTTTATGTAGTTCTGAGTTATGGCCCGCCTGCATATGAGCCGGAGATGTCTTTTGGTCGGCGAGGAATTGATGATGTGCCGGGGGGCTATAGCTTTCACCCTGGCGATCTGATTCAGCTCGATTGTTGTCGAGACTGGACTTGGAAAAAAGATGACGCCAACACCCTCGTGAACTGGATTGCAGAGCTTGCACGTCTTTTAGGCCGTTGCGGAACGCAATGTTTGCGTGGAAATTCTCTGGTTTTTGCTCAGATGAGAACTCGACGGGACGGGCTTATCGCTGATTGGCTGCGCGATGAAAAGCTTAAAGAGCTGAGGTCGCAGATTGATGGAGCCTGGAGGGCCAAGGATTATAAAAAGGTTCTGAACCTTTACAACTCTGTTGATGATTTATCCGAATTGGACAAGAAACGAATAGCCTTTGCTACCGCTCACAGCAAGTAGATCTTATTTTGTCCTGTAAAGCTGTTGTCCTATCCGCTATCCGAATAGGCTTAGGGTATTGAATTTCAACCCCCATTTTCATTGGGAAGACTAAATAGCAGCCGATGGCTCTTTTACATAATGGGCGAAGCGTTTGCCGCATATTTCACAGCCGCCTCAGGATGCGCAATACGGCAAGGTGGTTCTGTTGCCTTTTCGCGCCGATCCGGAGCAGGAGGCGGCGACGTCAACCTGCGTATGGAGGGCGACATTAAACTGGATGCCAATATCGCCAGCCGCGGCACTATGGCCTTCAGCGCCGGTGGGGATCTGACCCAGAGTGAAAACATCTTCAGCCACAGCAATATCTGGCTGGGTGCCGGCGGCGACCTGAGTACCCTGGGCCGTGTAGATGGCGACCTGGTGGAACTCACCGCCGGGGGCAATATCGACAACCTGGGCGAGCTGAGCGCCGATCGTGGCCTGTGGCTGAACGCCGGGGGCAGCATTATCAACCATAACGTGGGCGAGATGGTCTCCACCGGCGTGCTCGACCTGCACGCGGTGGACGACATCATCAACCAGCAAGGTTATATGGAAGGCGTGGATGTAACGCTGACCACCGAGCGGGGCGATATTATCAATCGCACCGAGTTTGAACAGATAACTCAAAACACCCCAAGCGGTGGCTTTTACACCCGCACCGAGGTGGGTGAAGACTCCATGATTGTCTCCCACAACAGCCTGATGATGGACGCGGGACACAACATTGACCTGCAAGGCAGCCGCCTGTCGGCGGGCAGTGATATCAGCTTGAATGCCGGTAACGATGTGCTGATGGGTGCGGTGGAGAATAAAGCTGCTCACAGTTTCGACCTGGATAGTTTCAGTGGCTCTCGCGAGCGCACCACTTATCAGGTGGTGGACATCGACGCTGGTGGCAATTTGATCATCACCGCCGGACAAAACATCGTCGGCGAAGGCACCCGGTTAGGGGCGGGCGGTAGCGCCTTGCTGCGCACCGAGCAGGGTGATATCAACCTCTCTGGCGTGGCCAATGTGGATCACAGCGCCTTTGCCCGCAAGGACTATGAGCGCAGCGACACCGTGGTCACCTACACCCAGGCGGCGCTGAACGTGGGCGGCAGCGCCCAGTTGCAATCGGGCCAGGACATCAACCTCATCGGCGCCAACGTCATCGCTGGCGGCAACATCAGCCTGCACGCCGAGCGCGACACCAACATCCTGTCGGTGACTGACTCCGAGCATCACTACCTGTACGAGCGCGATGACAAGAGCTTTGGGCGCAGTGAGACTACGGAAGTGGAAACTCTCAGTAGCACCAATGTAGGAAGTGTCATACAAGCTGGTGGCAATATCACCATCAATACCTTGTTGGATGAAGAGGGTAACGTAAGCCTGCAAAACAGCCGAAATGTCACCATACAAGGTAGCTTACTGGATGCAGGCGGTGATATTGCGGTAAGCGCATTGGAAAATGTCACTATGACTACGGGCCAGGAGACCTATCTGGATTATAGTCACCGTAGTTCATCAGGGCTGGGTGGCTTAACAGGAAGATCACAGTCTGATACCGCTGCCGATGTGGTTCAAATCGGTAGTATGCTGAATTCGGGCAATGATGTTGTAGTGATGGCCGGCAACGATGTGGGCATTGCCGGTAGTGTTGTTAGTGCAAATAACGATGTCGAACTTTATGCGGGATTGATTAACGATGAAGGTGATATCAATATTGAGTCCGTGAACCATGAAAGCTTCCGGGCCTCAGAGAGCAGCCGAACGTCGGTCAGTCTGGATATTAGCAGCGATTCCGTATCAGTCAGCGAAGAAAAAACAGTCAACCAGGATAATACAAGCACTGCAAATGCGGCCAGCTATATACTGGCTGGAGGTGAAATATATGGAGATGCGTCTCGTGATATCAACGTCACAGGTAGCGTGCTAAGCGCAAATGGCACTGTTCAGTTGGATGCAGGTCGTCATGTCACAATTCAATCGGGAAACAGTGGCAGTATTACCGGTGACGAAGACAAAAAGCGTCGCTATGGCGCTAGCTGGGATACCACAAGCAATGATGTCAGTGCCTTTGTAGGAAGCGAGACTAACGCTACACGTCATCAACAAGATTACCAAGGTGTTGTGGGTAGTTATGTAGCAGGGGTGCAGGTTAACATCAATTCTGGCGAGGATATCAATGTTATTGGCAGCGACCTTGACGCGCAGGGGAGTATTATTCTCGATGCGGGAAATGATGTAAATATTCTATCCAGTGAAGAGGCTTTAACCACAAGTACACGCAACAGTTTTACTCAGGATGGGCTAACCATGACCTTCAGCCATAACGTGGGTCAGGCGGTAGATGCGATTGGGAATCTTGGTAGTGGTGATAACGCTGTCAGTGATGCCAGCGGGGTGATGGAAGCTATGGACTCTATGGATAGTGTGGCACCTAGTGCCAGCATATTTCTGGGGCAGACTACAACGAGTCAGACAGAGAGCAATACATCGACCTTCGCCCGTGGCAGTAATTTAAACGCGGGAGATGATGTTGTCATCAACGCTGGCAACAATGCCACGATTTCAGGCAGTCAAGTCAATGCTGATCGTAACATTCAAGTAGATGCTAACGATATTACAATTTCAGCAGCAGAGAATACAACTCAACTCAACAGCGTTCACAATTATGATCAAGTAGGTTTGACGCTAGCGGGAGGCCAGGGCAATGTTAGCTTGACGGCAGGCTTTGCAACCTCGGAGTCTGATTATCAACAAGAAATGGTCACCACAGCCGGTAGTAGTTTGAATGCCGGGCAAGATATCAACCTCAATGCGCGGAACGATCTGACTATAGAGGGCAGTGACATAAACGCCGATCGCAATGTTGATTTACATGCCGATAACAACGTGGCCATTATTGCCGGGGAGGGATATGTACGCAGCACTCTCGATGAGGAGCATTTAAGTGGTGGTGGCGGTGTCAACCTGGGGTCTGATGGCTTTGGCTACACTGCTTATGTGGCTGCAGGAGAAAATGATCTCGACCGGCAGAACATCACGAACCATAACAGCACAGTCAGTGCGGGAGAAGGACTGACTATCACCAGTGGTGCAGATGCCGATATCAGTGGTGCCAACCTGACGGCGGCGGATGTGAATATGGACATTGGCGGTGATCTCACCGTTGCTTCGGTGCAAGATACTGGCAGTGTCTCTGGTCGCCGATGGGATGCCAGCTTGAGTGTAACGGTAGGCGCAGGCGTTAGTGCAAATGTGAGTGTAGGTTATGGTGAAACCGAGGGTTCCAGTGCCTGGGTCAGTGATCAGACCAGCATAACCGGCAGCAACTCGGTTAACATCAATGTAGGTGGCCATACTCAGGTAGATGGCGCGCTGATTGCCAATATCCAGGAAGATGGCACGGACGGCGGAAACTTAAACCTGTCTACCGACACTTTTGGCTATACCAATCTTGAAGATCACCATGAAGAAACCAGCTCTTACCTGAGCGTGGGCTTTGGGAATGATGCGGCTACGGGAGACACGGACTGGAGCGTCTCTGGCAATTATTCTGATGTAGATCAACAGCAAACCACCTATGCGACACTTGGCAATGGGGCAATCACCGTTAGAAGTGATGCGGAAACCGGAGCTGATAGCATGGCGGGGATTAATCGAGACATTGATGAGGCTCAGGAAATAACACGCGATAAAGAAGTAGACCTTGAGGTCTATGTGACCAGCAACTCTATCGAATCTTTTAGCGGCTTGTTCACTGCAGATAATCCTGATACGCCAGAAATAGAAAACACATTTTCACGCTGGCAAAGCAATATTGAGAATTTTGGTCGGAATACGGTGCTAGTTTATGAGGGGATAAATGAGTTCACCGAGCATGAGGATGTGCCCCAATTTGCACGAAATATTGCCGGGGCCATGGTGGATATGGCAGATACAGCAGGCACGCTGACCTTAGGTATTGCGCCTGGCGTTAAGAACCATGGTGGCCTTGCAGGACAAACGGGGGCGTTGGTAGTAGGTGATCAATTTTTCTACCATGTGACAGCTCAAACAAGCTATAACCCTGAAACCATGAATGTAGAATTAGATGGATATGAAATCTCAGAGGTAGATGAGCCGTTGGAAGGTTATACTGTTTTTACTAATGGTATACTCAATACACTTGATGATTCAATCCGCAACGGAGTAATGCAAACCGGAAGCGATACATTTATCGATGCTTATAATCCTTCACACGGATTTTTGGGTGATGTTTTAGAGTCGTTTTGGGATAAAAATATAGGGGGTGTTGTATCCACGGGGAACGCACGTCAACTGAACGATTTCTACCGGGCTGGCATTAATAATGATACCAGCTTCAATATTGCGGCCCATAGCCAGGGGACATTAATTAATCAGCGTGCTATTGAAGGTTTGGATTTTACTAATGGTGGTACGATCCAGCCAGGGAGTGTCCAATTCTCTGGCTCACCCGTTGGCTTCGATACGTTCATTGAAGTAACAACCGAGGCGGGTATCCCGGCATATGTGAGAAATGAAGACAACAAATTAGTTCCTAATTTAATTTTTCAAACAAACCGACCGGAAGGTGAGACCTCGCTTTTTGGATTTCCATTGGTCGATCCAGTCTCAGATATGCCGGTGTTCTTGGGAGGAAATCATAACCAAGGCGAAGGCGGTTCGCTGGGCGGCAGCTTTTTCTCCGTGCCATCACTTTTTACTGACGGTAGCCCCCATAGCAACTATATTTGTCAGACTCCAGCATGTACAGAAAGCCCTGAATCTATGCCCTCTGCTGTTCAGACTTTCCGGGACAGTCTCCGTACGCCGGATACGGGTGGTGGAGGGTATATACGCCCTGAAATTATTTATCCACCCAGGCCTGCTCTAGATGAGCCTGCTAATCAATACCAGTTGAGTCAATCGCCAGTTATAACAAACGAATCATCAGGCACTGCCCTAACACCTAATTCGTATCCAGATTTGGAGCGGTCACCCATGGTTCAGCAGCCATATCAGTACCCAGAGCATAATGTTGAGTCGGAAGATAGGCCAGGCAGTCAACCAATTGACCTTACATTGCATCTTGTACCCGAAGGTGACGGTCAAACTAGCGATCAAGAGAGCAGAAGACGGCAGATAACTCTTCCAGAAATAGTGGACGAGGCTGCGGAGAATCATGAGGAAAGCGCCGATGAGTAGACAACACAGTGCTCTTTTTCAGATTCTGGGTGTAGCAATAATTTCTATAATATGTACGGGCTGCTCTTTAGACCCTAATTACGTTAATCGAGACGCGTTAGCAAAATTTCGATCGTTTACTTTATGCGCCATGAATGGTGGGAAGGATACATTATATGGTATGAGATTTAGTTTTAACCCCCCAAGAAGGTACTTTCTCCCCCATTGTAATGCATCCAGGGTCCAGTACTATCCAGAGGAGGATAGACTTTGGATTCATACGCATGGTCCAGGGCTTTGGGTCAAAGGATTGATGAGCGGTCATTATGCCTACTATAACATGGATATAGACACGGCTTACCAATGGCTGAAAAATCTCCGCAATCATTCTACTCCAGGACGATATGGCATAAAGAGCATGGGGGACTTAACAAGGGTCAGACGGAATAACATGGAGTGTTTGAGGCATGCTAGCATAATGGGATCTTACAAATCCAAGGCGTTGCTGCAAAACCGTCGCACAATCTATCAAGAGTACCACCGTTTTTTAACTTATTATTGCTGGCCTAGCAGCACGTCCAGGCATCCCATATCGATTTCTTCCTCCACGATGGCGACCTATGAAATTCCGATTGAGGATCGCGATATCTATTACCAATATTATGCCCTGCCTGCCAACGATAGTCGGCGCTCCTGGTTTTGGAGCGAGGAGGACAAGTATCGGGATGTAGAGCCTGAGTTTTATACCGATTTGGAAAAAGAGATATTTGAGCCGGTTTTTGAAACACTGGCGGTACGGGAAATTCCAGAGGAGATTCGAGAACAGGCTCAGGAAAAAATGCACAGAGAGTGGCGAAAATCCTGTGAGGCGGGATGGCCTGAGTTTACAATACCCGGTGCTATTACCAAGCTGCCTGAAAACGTAGAACTGTATTTAAAGAATTGTGCTTATGAACCACAATATTGATGGAGTGACTTTTCGATTTAGATCCCTGTTAGGGTTCTTTGTCGTATTGTTTTTGGGGCTGGTCATTACCGGTTGTGCGACCCCTTTGCCCGAGCATCATCGTCATTATGATA
>Ga0209075_1004783_pt1 | contig 10692 bp, 3 predicted proteins | sample Stecom2011_FD_187523 | JGI IMG/M metagenome (GOLD analysis project Ga0209075, IMG submission 187523) | Agricultural soil microbial communities from Utah to study Nitrogen management - Steer compost 2011 (SPAdes) (version 2) | ecosystem: Environmental > Terrestrial > Soil > Agricultural land...
TCCAGCACCGCCTCCGAGCCCACATCCCCCGCATGCCACAACTCATCCACCTCGGCAAACAAATCCAAAAACTTCGGATCAAAAAACCCGTGCGTATCCGACAACAATCCAATTCTTTTCATAAAAACGCCACATTTAAAAGCTTCTGCTAAGAAACACAAAAGCGAGACAAATTGCTTTGCCCCGCTTTAAATGTTTTCACAACGGAATAATCCTTATTGTGAATTGCTTCAAATTGTAACGCAATTTTACAATATTTTTAGTACATTTCCAATTCTTAGTAAAAAAATCTGCTCATAAACCACATTCAAATATGAAAAAGGTATTAGGTCTGGACTTGGGAACCACCTCCATTGGTTGGGCATTGGTAAACGAAGCCGAAAACACAAACGAACAATCCAACATCATCAAACTGGGAGTCAGAGTTAACCCGCTTTCGGTTGATGAGCTTACCAATTTTGAAAAAGGGAAAAGCATAACCACTAATGCCGAAAGAACCCTAAAGCGAAGCATGCGACGAAACCTGCAACGCTACAAGCTCAGAAGAGAACAACTTATTAAGGTTTTAAAAGAGCACAAAATCATTACCGATGATACGGTTCTTTCCGAAGAGGGTAACCGGACAACCTTTGAAACTTACCGCCTCCGAGCGAAATCAGCCAATGAAGAAATCACTTTGGAGGAATTGGGCCGAGTTCTGCTCATGATCAACAAAAAGAGGGGTTATAAAAGCAGCCGCAAAGTCGATACACAGGAAGAAGGCCAGCTTATTGACGGCATGGCAGTGGCCAAAAAGCTATACAACGAGAACCTCACACCCGGAGAGTATCTTCTTATACTTCTCCAAGAAGGAAAGAAAGACTCTCCGGACTTTTACCGATCTGACCTTCAACAGGAGTTAGACCGTATATGGGAAAAACAAAAAACCTTCTATCCCGAAATCCTTACCGAAGAGTTTAAACAACAAATTGAGGGAAAAGGGAAAATGAACACCGGTAAGATTTTTCTTGGGAAATATGGGATATATACTGCAGACAATAAGGGTGCTGATAAAAAACTCCAAGCCTTGCAATGGCGCGTGAAGGCTCTTCAAGAGCAATTGCCCAGGGAGGAAATGGCCTATGTAATTGCAGATGTGAACGGCTCAATCTCCGGCTCCAGCGGATACCTGGGCGCCATCAGCGACCGAAGTAAAGAGCTCTATTTCAACAAGCAAACAGTTGGCCAGTATTTGATGGAAAAATTAAATACCGACCCTCATTATAGTCTACGCAACAAAGTCTTCTATCGCCAGGATTACATGGACGAGTTTGAGCAGATTTGGGAAACACAGGCCAAGTTTCACAAGCAACTTACCCCAGCGCTTAAGGAAGAGCTTCGTGATATAATAATATTTTACCAGCGCAGACTAAAAAGTCAAAAAGGCCTCATCAGTTTCTGCGAATTTGAGAGCAAAGAAATTGAAGTCACCATAGAGGGTAAAACCAAAAAGAAAATCATCGGGCAGCGCGTCAGTCCCAAATCCTCTCCCATATTCCAGGAGTTTAAAATTTGGCAAACCCTTAACAACATAAAAGTCAGGAACAAAGAAGACGACACCGAACGCTTCCTTGAGAAAGAGGAAATGGACAGACTTGCCCTGGAACTCAGCATTAAAAAGGAACTCAAAAGCTCAGAAGTCCTTAAACTCTTGTTCAAAAAACCCAAAAACCTCGAACTCAACTTTAAAACCCTCGAAGGCAACAGAACAATAGCCGCGCTTTATGACGCTTTTCAAACCATCATAATGCTGAGCGGACACGGAGAACACGATTTTTCGAAAATGGATGCCACTAAAACAATTCAACTTGTTGAAGAAGTCTTTACGGCATTGTCATTTAGTGTTGAAATATTGAAGTTTGATGCGCTCATAGAAGGAAAAAATATAGAAAAACAACCACTGTTTAAATTATGGCATCTGCTTTACTCTTTTGAAGGGGATAATTCCAGGACCGGTAACCAGACGCTCATCGACAAAATAATGGGCCTAACGAACTTTCCTAAAGAATATGCAACCATTATTGCCAACATCTCCTTTCAAGACGACTATGGCAGTCTGAGCACCAAAGCGATGCGAAAGATCCTACCCCACCTCAAAGATGGTTTTGCCTACGGAGGTAGAAAAGAACGGCCAGAGGAACCCAGTGCCTGTGAATACGCCGGCTATCGTCATTCTAAGCACTCATTAAACAAAGAAGAAATTGAAAACAAAGTATTAAAGGACCGACTCGAAATACTCAAGAAGAACAGTCTACGCAACCCGGTAGTTGAAAAAATCCTAAACCAATTGGTTAATGTTGTAAATGGAATCATTGACACGTATGGTAAGCCCGATGAAATTAGAATAGAGCTGGCAAGGGAACTCAAAAAAAGTGCTGATGAGAGGGAGAAAATGACTGCAGCCATCAGCAAAACCACAGCCGAACACGAACAAATCAGAAAGCTGTTAAAAAATGATTTTGGTCTTAAACATGTCAGCCGCAACGACCTAATTCGCTATAAACTATACAAAGAACTGGAACCAAGAGGATACAAAACACTGTATTCAGACACCTACATTCCCAGAGAAAAACTATTCTCCAACGAATTTGATATTGAACACATCATCCCGCAATCCAGGCTGTTTGACGATTCCTTCTCGAACAAAACCCTAGAAAAAAGAGAGGTAAATATTAAGAAAGGAAACGACACAGCCTACGATTACATTTTTAATGAAGAAGGCCAGGCTGGCATTGACAACTACTTACTTAAATTGGACGATCTGGTAAAAGACGCTAAAATCAGTCGCACCAAGTATAAGAAACTAAAAATGAAAGGGAGTGAAATTCCTGATGACTTTATTGAACGTGACTTACGAGACTCCCAATACATTGCACGCCAAGCCAAAGGCATGCTGGAAGCAATAGTAAAGAATGTTGTTACGACCACCGGCTCAATTACCGATCGCTTGCGCGAGGATTGGCAACTGGTAGATGTAATGCAAGAGTTGAATTGGGACAAATACGACAAACTTGGCTTAACAGAAATCATAGAAGGTCGACAAGGTCAACGAATCCGAAGAATTAAGGGTTGGACCAAGCGCAACGATCACCGACATCACGCCATGGATGCCCTAACCATTGCATTTACCAAAAGGAGTCACATCCAATACCTCAACAATCTGAATGCCAGAAGCAACAAAGAAAGCCGCATTTACGAGATCGAAACAAAAGAGCTCAAACGTGATGAGAACAACAGACTTAGATTCAAAGCACCAATAGAAATCAAGGCTTTTCGAGCTGCCGCAAAGGAACATTTGAGCAACACCCTCATTTCAATAAAAGCTAAAAACAAGGTAGTCACCCAGAACATCAACATCACCAAAAAGAAAAACGGAACCAACAAAAAACAGCAGCTCACCCCACGTGGACAACTGCATAACGAAACCATTTATGGCAGCAGTCTGCGTTATGTTACCAAACTAGAAAAAGTAGGTGCAGCATTCAACGAAGAACAAATTGCGAAAGTCGCCAACAAAAAGTACCGAGAGGCACTTCTCCAACGACTAAAGGAATACAACAACGATCCCAAAAAAGCTTTCACCGGTAAAAACAGTTTGCAAAAGAGCCCCCTTTACCTGGATAAAGCTCAAAACTTAACTGTTCCGGAAAAGGTGAAAACCGTAACAACAGAAACCATTTACACCATTCGGAAAGCAGTTACACCAGATTTAAAAATTGAAAAGGTGCTTGACAGCAAGGTCAGGGCGGTTTTAGCAGCAAGACTCAAAGAATATGATAATGACCCAAAAAAAGCCTTTTCAAACATTGAAGATCAACCCATTTGGATCAATGAGGAAAAAGGCATTTGCATCAAACGAGTAACCATCACCGGAGTTGCCAACGCCCAAGCCCTACATGACAAAAGGGACAAGTATGGCCAACCCATTCTGGATGCCGAGGGCAAAAATATTCCCGTTGACTTTGTCAATACAGGCAGCAATCATCATGTTGCCATTTATCGGGACAACACAGGCAACCTCCAGGAAAATGTGATTTCCTTTTTTGAAGCAACCACTCGTGCAACATTGGGCATCCCCATCATTGATAAAGATTACCGAAAAGAGGACGGCTGGGAATTCCTCTTCAGCATGAAACAAAACGAGTATTTCGTCTTCCCCAATGAACAGACTGGTTTTAATCCCAAGGAGATTGATCTCATGAACCCGGAGAACTATCACCTGATTAGTCCTAATTTATTTAGGGTGCAAAAAATGACCTCAAAAGACTATTTTTTTAGACACCATCTAGAAACAAACGTGGAAAACAACAACGATTTGAAAGGGATCACATGGTTACGATATGGCTTAAACGGCATTGTTGGCATCGTTAAAATCCGCTTAAACCATATCGGTCAAGTCGTGGCTGTAGGTGAAGAATAAAGCTCAGCATTGCAAAACAACAGCCTCATCAGACCTAACTTCAGGTCAGGTGAGGCTGTTCCATTTCAAACCTACCGCCAGTGTATAACCCGAAAATCCCCCTCCTCGAGACAACAAGCTACCAAAGCCACGTAACCAACTAACCATAAACACCGTACAAAAAAACACGCCTTCTCCCTAACGCCAAATCCATATCACCTACTTTAATCATCCCCTGCCCATCCTCTGAGAATTCACCAAAACTCAGTGTTATGATAAAGAAGACGCTATACTTCGGAAACCCCGCCTACCTCAGCACAAGAAACGAACAATTAGTGGTCAATATCCCGGAAGCACAAGGTCTTGACAATAAATCCGGTATTAACACCATTCCCATCGAAGACATCGGCATTGTCATTACAGACCATCAACAAATTACAATCACCCATTCCCTAATTGAAAAGCTTTTAGCCAACAACTGTGCGCTCATCTCCTGCGACAACACCCACCATCCATCCGGCTTACTGCTGCCATTGAGCGGGAACTCCATTCAGTCTGAGAGATTCCGTTCCCAAATATCCGCATCGGCACCCTTGAAAAAACAACTGTGGCAACAAACCATCAAAGCTAAAATTGAGAATCAAGCCGAACTGCTTAAAAACACAAGCCCTACCAACGTAGAAAACATGTACCATTGGGCCTCAAAAGTCACTTCCGGTGATGGCGAGAACCATGAAGCCAGGGCAGCTGCCTATTACTGGGCCAACCTTTTTCCAATCGAAAACTTCAAAAGAGGTCGCGAGGAAGAACCACCTAACAACCTACTGAATTATGGCTACGCCATTCTTAGAGCCATAGTGGCACGATCCTTAGTTAGTACGGGCCTGCTACCAACCTTAGGAATTCATCATCACAACAGATACAACGCATTTTGCCTGGCCGACGACATAATGGAACCCTACCGACCTTTTGTCGATGAAATCGTCCTTGAAATTGTGAAAAGTGGTACAACATACAGTTCCCTAACCAAGGAAATTAAATGGCGGCTGCTAAGCATTCCACAAGTTGATGTTTTGATCAATGACAAAAGAAGTCCGCTAATGGTTGCGGTCGCACAAACAACCTCATCGCTAAACAGTTGTTTTGAAGGCCTGACCAGAAAAATCGCTTACCCTCAATTTCCAAATAAATGGAACGATTAAACGAATATCGAGTTATGTGGGTAATGGTGCTTTTCGACTTACCAACTGAGACAAAAAAAGATCGAAAGATCTACTCAGATTTCCGCAAGAAGATGCTGAAAGATGGCTTTGTCATGTTTCAATTTTCGATCTATATCCGACACTGCCCGAGTAGAGAAAATGCAGACGTTCACATAAAACGCGTCAAAAAAAACCTGCCAGCCAAAGGCAACATCGGAATTATTCGAATAACCGACAAGCAGTTTGGAGATATGGAAGTGTATTACGGAAAAGAGCCTAAAGAAAAGCAGACGCCATATATGCAACTAGAATTATTCTGACTCATCAACATAAAGTTGTCTGAAACCAAGAAAGGCCCGTTTTGGGGCCTTTCTTGCTAATGGCAACACTCATTTTTCAATCCTAAAATCGAACACAACACCCTCAACAACAGCAATTAATGACGAGGTCTGGTGTTACCAGTTCCTCAAAGATACAATTTGAAAGCAATTCACAACGGCTCCTATTGATGGGTTGATTGTTGGGACGGTGTTACCAGTTCCTCAAAGATACAATTTGAAAGCAATTCACAACGGCCGAGGCTTCGGGCCAGCTGGCGCATACGGTGTTACCAGTTCCTCAAAGATACAATTTGAAAGCAATTCACAACCGGCCCGACCGTGGTAGTTGCCCTTATTGAGGTGTTACCAGTTCCTCAAAGATACAATTTGAAAGCAATTCACAACACAGCCTTAGAGTTGAGATTACGCAATCGGGGTGTTACCAGTTCCTCAAAGATACAATTTGAAAGCAATTCACAACGCTGCACAACCTGGGCACCGCTGTCGACTGGGTGTTACCAGTTCCTCAAAGATACAATTTGAAAGCAATTCACAACGGGGTGCGTGAAGAATTGTAGGATGGGGTCGGTGTTACCAGTTCCTCAAAGATACAATTTGAAAGCAATTCACAACAACCTTGTCATACAGCTCCCTTGTACCATGGGTGTTACCAGTTCCTCAAAGATACAATTTGAAAGCAATTCACAACTTGGGGCAGTGGGGGGCCGTGATATTTACGGGTGTTACCAGTTCCTCAAAGATACAATTTGAAAGCAATTCACAACTTGGGTGCGCGAAACGTTCCGCCCCAAGAGGGTGTTACCAGTTCCTCAAAGATACAATTTGAAAGCAATTCACAACACTATTGGGGCGATATGCCACCCCGGCCGCGGTGTTACCAGTTCCTCAAAGATACAATTTGAAAGCAATTCACAACGATATGGCCGTAAATAAATTGTTCGAAATTGGTGTTACCAGTTCCTCAAAGATACAATTTGAAAGCAATTCACAACAAACCTTTCGAAAGGCCGGCCGGCCACTTGGGTGTTACCAGTTCCTCAAAGATACAATTTGAAAGCAATTCACAACGACAGGACGTTTAAAACTGTAACCTGGCGCGGTGTTACCAGTTCCTCAAAGATACAATTTGAAAGCAATTCACAACAAGACCATCCATCACATCACCAGGATCATTGGTGTTACCAGTTCCTCAAAGATACAATTTGAAAGCAATTCACAACAGATTTTAGTCTTGTGTAATAACTTCGGATGGTGTTACCAGTTCCTCAAAGATACAATTTGAAAGCAATTCACAACCATCTTCTTCATTATCAACTTCAGTATCATGGTGTTACCAGTTCCTCAAAGATACAATTTGAAAGCAATTCACAACCGACATCAAAGTGGGGAGATTAATTGACATGGTGTTACCAGTTCCTCAAAGATACAATTTGAAAGCAATTCACAACAGCGTTACGCCCCACCGCCTCACCTTTGGCGGTGTTACCAGTTCCTCAAAGATACAATTTGAAAGCAATTCACAACTCCCGCCTCATTCACCTGGGCAACAGCCTCGGTGTTACCAGTTCCTCAAAGATACAATTTGAAAGCAATTCACAACTCATTGGAAACTGGATTGACGTTTTTTATGGTGTTACCAGTTCCTCAAAGATACAATTTGAAAGCAATTCACAACCCCTGCCGGGGAGACTATCCGATGACGGCAGGGTGTTACCAGTTCCTCAAAGATACAATTTGAAAGCAATTCACAACGCAACGAGGTCGTGCGTAGTGAGCTGCGGCGGTGTTACCAGTTCCTCAAAGATACAATTTGAAAGCAATTCACAACTACAGCAATGGTTTGTATATAAATTTCAAAGGTGTTACCAGTTCCTCAAAGATACAATTTGAAAGCAATTCACAACTATCGCTTGCTAACGTAGCTCGGGTATTTAGGTGTTACCAGTTCCTCAAAGATACAATTTGAAAGCAATTCACAACGAGGTGACAGCTGGACTATTGACGAGAATGGGTGTTACCAGTTCCTCAAAGATACAATTTGAAAGCAATTCACAACAGTAGGCGCGCAAGTCAGGCGTTACCAGCAGGTGTTACCAGTTCCTCAAAGATACAATTTGAAAGCAATTCACAACATATCAGCCTAAGTCAATTGATTTTGCTCGGGTGTTACCAGTTCCTCAAAGATACAATTTGAAAGCAATTCACAACCAACCAGTTCGCCGGCATCGTTGAATCGAGGGTGTTACCAGTTCCTCAAAGATACAATTTGAAAGCAATTCACAACAATTGCTCAGCATTTGTTGCCATAAAACAGGTGTTACCAGTTCCTCAAAGATACAATTTGAAAGCAATTCACAACGATACGGCAGCAATTCCACGAATCGCTCGAGGTGTTACCAGTTCCTCAAAGATACAATTTGAAAGCAATTCACAACCTGATTGAAGCCTACTTAAAACACAAGGAGGGTGTTACCAGTTCCTCAAAGATACAATTTGAAAGCAATTCACAACTGCCTATTGTTGGGGCTGCGTGGTACTTCGGGTGTTACCAGTTCCTCAAAGATACAATTTGAAAGCAATTCACAACTAGATATTTGATTCCACCCGCTCCCGAGCAGGTGTTACCAGTTCCTCAAAGATACAATTTGAAAGCAATTCACAACGGTGAAGTACCCATGCCCATGGGCTATAAAGGTGTTACCAGTTCCTCAAAGATACAATTTGAAAGCAATTCACAACTTAACCAGGCCTTTCACCTCACCAGACAGCGGTGTTACCAGTTCCTCAAAGATACAATTTGAAAGCAATTCACAACCTATTGTTGGTGAAAAGCTGGCCGAGCTGGGGTGTTACCAGTTCCTCAAAGATACAATTTGAAAGCAATTCACAACCTATTGTTGGTGAAAAGCTGGCCGAGCTGGGGTGTTACCAGTTCCTCAAAGATACAATTTGAAAGCAATTCACAACACCGCATGAAGGTGCCCATTGAGCACAAGGGGTGTTACCAGTTCCTCAAAGATACAATTTGAAAGCAATTCACAACAGCCCGGACATGAGCCACACAACACCAAGCGGTGTTACCAGTTCCTCAAAGATACAATTTGAAAGCAATTCACAACCCCTGCCGGGGAGACTATCCGATGACGGCAGGGTGTTACCAGTTCCTCAAAGATACAATTTGAAAGCAATTCACAACGCAACGAGGTCGTGCGTAGTGAGCTGCGGCGGTGTTACCAGTTCCTCAAAGATACAATTTGAAAGCAATTCACAACTACAGCAATGGTTTGTATATAAATTTCAAAGGTGTTACCAGTTCCTCAAAGATACAATTTGAAAGCAATTCACAACTATCGCTTGCTAACGTAGCTCGGGTATTTAGGTGTTACCAGTTCCTCAAAGATACAATTTGAAAGCAATTCACAACGAGGTGACAGCTGGACTATTGACGAGAATGGGTGTTACCAGTTCCTCAAAGATACAATTTGAAAGCAATTCACAACAGTAGGCGCGCAAGTCAGGCGTTACCAGCAGGTGTTACCAGTTCCTCAAAGATACAATTTGAAAGCAATTCACAACACCCCGCCCTCTGGCGAGTGGTTAATTACAGGTGTTACCAGTTCCTCAAAGATACAATTTAAATCGAAGATCGACAGTGTCTGGCAGTCTTTGGTGCAATTGGTGCAATTATTGTGCAATTCACAGTTCATAGAATGAGCCTGCTCCTCTGATATCTGATGCTTTTATTATACCTTTTTCAACCAAGTCTGATAAATCTCTGGTAGCAGTATTTCTTGAAACGTTAAAACTTGATTGGTATTCACGATTGGTGATTCGTTTATTATTTTTCAGAAACTCTATGGCCTTTAGTTGTCTGTCATTCAAGTTAAGCGCCTTTAAAGATTCTTCATTTAACTTATCTTTTCTGAATTCTACCCAAAATCCTGACATGTCATAAAAATACTTAGGTGACGGGATTTCAAATCGAATACAATCGTTAATCATCTTAATGGTTCCACGCCCCCAAGCTTCAATATACCCACTCCGAAATAAAGTATTTGCAATGTCAGGATTATAAGGTTTAGACGGATGCTTCGTTAAAAGCTTTTCCACTGTCCAGTTATCAGGTAATTGAGCGTCATTCCAGAAGATTAACTTGTCTTGATATACACTAATTTGTATCGGTGTCCCTTCAGCATAATCTTTATGGCAAACAGCATTTAATAAAGCTTCTCTGATAGCTTCTTTAGGGTAATCGTATTTTTCTACTCTATTAAGACCTTCATAATTAATCGAAGAGTGGATATACTTAGTGAAAAGAATATCCATGGTTTTTTCCACTTGTTCAAAAATATTTCCATGAACTTCATCTTGAAACTTCAGTTCATCATCTGACTGGAAAAATCCTATTTTTATGTATGCTCCAGTAAAGAATTTTTCTGGGTCTGAATGAAAAAGTAAAATTGCAGCTCTTTTGAGAAATGTATTCTCAATTAGCTGTAAGTTCTCAAGAAGAAGGTCATCAGAGTCTGTTAACACATCCTCTTCAATTCTCTGCGCTTTAACTGCCTTTTTTCTAAAATGGGTAAAGGTGTCTGGTTTTAAATCTCGTGTGGATACTTTAGGAACCGGAACACCGTCCCAACGTTTTCCCTTTTTCTGTAGTAAAAAATTGTCAAGTGCATTTCCTTTTAATTCCTGCTTTGTACTTCCA
>Ga0209075_1004784_pt1 | contig 10692 bp, 10 predicted proteins | sample Stecom2011_FD_187523 | JGI IMG/M metagenome (GOLD analysis project Ga0209075, IMG submission 187523) | Agricultural soil microbial communities from Utah to study Nitrogen management - Steer compost 2011 (SPAdes) (version 2) | ecosystem: Environmental > Terrestrial > Soil > Agricultural land...
GCAGCTCGAGATGGTGGCGGCCATGCTGTTCGACCAGTATGTCGACAGCCTTGAAGAACAGGGCCTGGTGCAACGTGACGGTGATCGCGCTCATCTGGTCATCGTGTACGCCGACAATGGCGTCGACGTGAACGGCCAGGTCATGAGTCTGGAAGAGTTTCTGCTGCTTTTTTCCGACTTCCTGATCTAGCGACGCGCTGAAACAATTCCCCACGGCGCTCGATTTACTCAGCGCATCACTAGGGGTATTCACCTGTTTGCGTTGGCCTAGGGAATTCATGACTATTTGTGTCTGCGCCATTCTGCAAGAATGACGGGCCGGATGCTGTTTCCGGTCTTGCACCGAGGCAAACATGGAACACAACGCAAATGTACGGGGTGCCAACCGCGCCGGCTGGTGGTCGCGCAGCAGTCTGGGCACCAAACTTTTCATCGTCACGTCTGTGGCTACGGTGGTCGTCATGGCGATCATCGCGGTCATCATGGGCTGGCAGACCCAGCAAACGGCCCGCGAAGCCGTAGCGCGCGAAATGGCCACCTCACTTCAGGGCGTCGACAATTCGCTGCAGCTTACCTACAGCAGCGCACGCGACCGGGCCACGCAGCTGTTTCCCGTGCTCGAACGCGAACTGGGCGGGCGCCCGCAGCTCGACGGCTTCGCTGACGACGCCGGCGTGCCGTACCTGATCGTGCACGACACCATCATCAATGGCGATATCGGCCCGCTCATGCGTGTCAACGAAAACACCGGCGCCGACCCGGCCATCATCGTCAAGGCGCCCCAGGGCTGGGTGCGCGTGTCCACGCTGCTGCGCGACGCCGAGGGCAACGTGCGTCTGAACAGCGTGGTCGAGCCCACCGATCTTCTGGCGCGCACGCTCGATTCGGGCCGTGCCTACGGCGGGCTGGTGCAACGCCTCAACCGCTGGTATGCCATGAGCATCCAGCCGCTTGCCGACGAAGCGGGCAAGGTTTACGGCGGCATGTCGATTCGCGTCGACGTCCACGATCAGGTCAGCAACGTGCTGCAACTGGTGGCCAATGCGCAGGTGGCCGAGTTCGGGTCGTTCGGCCTGTTGCGTGAAGGCGCCTCGGGTCAGCCGGAACTCGTCGCGCATGGCGAACAGGCGAACATGGGGCTCGACAGCGCGGCGGCGGCCACATTGCTCGCCGGTCAGTTCGACGGCCCCGAGGGCTTTGGCGAAATCACGGCGTCCGATGGTGAAACCTATCTGGTGTCGTGGCGCAAAATCGAAAACTGGGACTGGACGCTGTACAGCATCGGCAAGAAGGCCGACTTCATGGCTCAAAGCGTTCAGGCGCTCATCATCCAGAGCGTCATGATGGTGGTGGGCACCCTGCTGATTTCGCTGGTGGCGGGCTGGCTTGCCGCACGCACGTTGCGCCCGGTGCGTGACATCATTCAGCGTCTCGAACGGCTGGGCAAGGGCGATCTCACCGACCGCTTCCCGGCCGTGCCGCCGGCCAGCCGCAACGAAGTGCACATTCTTTACGACTACCTGCGCCGCACGCAGGCCAACCTGCAGCGCACCATCGGCACGGTGCGCGCCAGCGTCGAAGAAATCAACCTCGGTGCCAACGAAATCGCCGCCGGCAATACCGATCTTTCCAGTCGCACCGAACAGCAGGCCGCCGCGTTGCAGCAAACGGCGGCCAGCATGGAAGAACTGGCGGCCGTGGTACGGCAGAACTCCGACAACGCCCGCCAGGCCAACGAGCTGGCGGCCACGGCCTCGGTGGTGGCCGAACGCGGCGGCAAGGCGGTCGACGAAGTCGTCGAAAGCATGGAACGCATTTCGGCCGGCTCCAGCAAAATAGGCGAAATCGTTGGCGTCATCGACGGCATTGCCTTCCAGACCAACATTCTGGCGCTGAACGCTGCGGTTGAAGCCGCCCGCGCGGGCGAGCAGGGCAAGGGTTTCGCCGTGGTGGCGGGCGAGGTACGCTCACTTGCTCAGCGCAGTGCCCAGGCCGCACGCGAGATCAAGGGGCTCATCGAAGCCGCCATTGCCGAAGTGCAGGCGGGCGAACAGCAGGCCCAATCCACGGGTGCCACCATGAAGGAACTGCTGTCATCGGTGAATCGCGTCACGCAGATCATGAACGACATCGCTCATGCGTCCGACGAGCAATCCAGCGGTATCGACCAGGTGAACACCGCGGTGGTGCAAATGGATTCGGTCACGCAGCAGAACGCGGCGCTCGTGCAGCAGGCGGCATCGGCCGCCGAGTCGCTCAGCGAACAGGCGCGGCGCCTTGCCGAAGCGGTGGCCGTGTTCTCGCTGCCCGAGGGCGGCATGAACCGGGTCATCGATATCACGCAGCGCGACACGGCTGCGGCCGGCAATGCTCACGGGCGGCTCGATCACGCTGGGCACCCGGCATTGAACGGCAACGAATCGCAGGCGTTGCGGCTGGCTTAGTATCTTAGTTGTAAGCCGGCCCGGTTCAGCCTTGCGGCGCTGCCTGGCGGCGTCGCAGGGCGGCCAGGCCGGCGAGCAGCACCAGCACTACACCAATCAGCAGGAACATCAGCGTGTTCACCGTCTCCCAGCCACCGGTGTTCAGCAAATGCCCCGAACTGAATGAAGCAGCCGCCACGGTTCCGAACACCAGAAAGTCGTTCAGGCCCTGCACCTTGTTGCGTTCTTCGGGCCGATAGCTTTCGGTCAGCAGGGCCGTGGCGCCAATGAAGCCGAAGTTCCAGCCCACGCCCAGCAGGATCAGGCCACCCCAGAAGTGCAGCAGCTCGAGCCCGGCCAGGTTGAGCGCCCCGGCCAGCGCAATCAGTATCAGCCCCGCGGCGGTCACGTTGATCTTGCCGAAGCGGGCGATCAGATGGCCGGTGAAGAAGCTCGGGCCGAACATCGCCAGCACGTGCCACTGTATGCCCAGGGCGGCTTCGCCGATGGTGTGGCCGCAGCCCACCATGGCCATGGGGGCGGCGGTCATAATGAATGACATGAGCCCATACGACACCACACCGGCCACCACGGCTACGATGAAGACCGGCGTGCGCGCGATGGTGGCCAAGGGTCGCCCCGTGGCGTGCGTTTGCGTGCGTGTTTCGCGCGGAATACGCAGCAGCATCAGCACAGGTACAGCCAGCAGGGCCAGCCCCGCCTGGCCAAGAAAGCTTCCTGCAAAGGGAATCGCCCCCAGGCTGTCGCGCGTCCAGATGACCACCTGAGGCCCGATGATGGCGGCGATGAGGCCGCCGATCATGACGCGCGAGATGGCGATCGAGCGGCGCGACTCGTCTACGGCGTCGGCGGCTGCGAAGCGGTAGCTCTGCACACACGCGCCGTAGAACCCTGCCAGCGCCGTACCCACGCAAAACGTCAGGAAATCGGCGCGTGTGATGCCCAATGCGGCGATCAGGCCGGCCAGCGCGGCCAGCACGGCGGCCAGCAGATACGCATTGCGCCGGCCGATGCGCCGCATGAGCCACGCTGCGGGCAACGTGGAAAGCGCAAGCCCGAGGTTATAGAGGCTGACGGGCAGGGTGGCGAGCGACGCGTCGTCGGCAAGCATTTGCCCCACGATACCGCCCAGCGAAATGATGATGGGCGGAGATGCGCCGCCCAGTGCCTGCGCGGCCATGAGCACGCCGACATTACGTGTGGAGGAGGTGGCCGGCGCGGCGGCGGGTACAGCGGGGGAGGGAGTTGTCACGGTACGAATGCTACGCTTAGGGGTGATTCTTATATCTACCAGAAATAATTATATATCTGGCAGAATTAAGGATGATCTGCACCCATCCGTCATCCCTGAAGACTCGACCTATTCGGGCGCACGAGGCGTGGCGCGCGGCCCGCTGTGGGCGGCGAGCAGTATCCGGTGCCGGCGGCACGCCGGGCAGCGTGCCCGGCGAGGGTACTGCGGCGTCAGTAGTGCCGCTGAATCACGGCCTGAAAGGCTTCTTCGGCGGATTTGCCGGTGCGCATCAGTTCACTGATTTCGCTGGCGTGGCGGGCAATGTCCTCGGGCAGGCTGTCGCGGTTTTCGCGATAGTAGGCGTACTTGCTTTGTTCGATCGTATCCACTGCAGCGGCCGGGGCTGCGGCGCGGCGTCGTACCGGTGCGCTTGCCCCGTTGGCGCTGCGCGGTGCTGATACGCGCTTCGAACGTTTGCCGGCAATCGCTTCACGCACTGCCTCGAGCGTGAATACGGGAGACAGCGAATCGGCCACGTTGCCCGACTCGTTCAGGCGCAGAAGCAGGTGCTTGCCGTCGAAACCCATCTTGCGGTCACCGCGACCGATGACCTGATAAATGGGGTGCTTGCCATGACCGGGCAGTTCGAACTGCACGCGGTCGCCGTAGGATTCCATGCGCTCGGCCACGTCTTTCAGGTAGTCGCCCGACAGGGACTCCAGGGTGCCGTTCCACCGTTTCGTACGGGAAGTGCTCAAGATGAAAGTGTCCAATGATTTTTTCGGGGCGTAAATTGTACGCGCTAGCTACCCGGGGAATCAAAAACTTTTTGTCAAGATGGTATTCTTTCGGGATTGGAATCTGGAGCAGGACATGCAAGGTTGGAAACGCAGGGTGGTGTTCGTCACCCTGTACGAAGGCATCGCCATTGCGCTCACCGGGGCGGTACTGGCCCTGTTGGGGCATAGCCTCACCCATTCCCTGGTGGCATCGGTAGGGGCTTCGGTGCTGGCGGTGGTGTGGAACCTGATCTTCAACGGCATGTTCGAAGCGTGGGAACGCCGCCAGAGCGTGAAAGGCCGCAGCCTGCGCCGGCGCGTGGCGCATGCCATCGGTTTTGAAGGCGGTCTCGTGCTGCTGATCGTGCCGTTCTTCGCCTGGTGGCTCGACGTCGGTCTGTGGGAAGCCTTCGTGCTCGACCTGGGCTTCATTGTGTTTTTCCTCGTCTACACCTTCGTGTTCTCGTGGTGTTTCGACAAGGTGTTCGGGCTGCCCGCCTCGGCCATGCCCGTTACGGTGGGAAACGCCCAGTAGGTCTGCGCCGATCGGGCTGATTCCAGCAGTGCGCCACCCGCCGCCTGCATGGCGCGGGCGAGGCCCGGCGCCCTGCCCGTGCTCCTACGCCCTGCCTGCGCACCCATTTACTGGCGGTATAGCTGTCGCTCGGCGTGGTACAGATCGTGGCGGGCGCGGCGCAGGCGGTCGTCGAGGTCGCGCAGTTCGCGCCGGATGCGGCGGCGCTTGTCCTCGTCTTTTTCGCGGTCGAGCTGCCGTTCTTTGTTATTGATATCGTTGCTCAGGTTCCTGACGCGCTGTTCCGCCTCGTATACGCGGTACGCGGGCCGGTAACGCTGCAAGAATGCGGCCTCGAGCTCAGGCGGGCAGGTGTGGCGGTACGCACGGCCCTCAAGGCCGACGCGTTCGCCGTTCTCGGGCGTACAGAAGTAGCGGATGCCGACGCTTCTGCCGCGCTGCCAGGCCTCGTTATCGGGTGTTACCCCGACCTTCGCACAGGCTTCGTGGTGCTCGTGTACGTAGTTGCCCGGTTCACCCCGGCGGCCGTCCAGCACGCCACGTTCGTACCAGTCGGCCGTCAGGCACTCCTCTTCGCTCATGCTGGCACAGCCGGCAAATAACGCTACAGAGACATACAGGCAGGGGCGCAAGCGCCATTTCCACGACGTGAGCATCGGCGGCTCCGGAAGAGAAGATGGCGCGATTTTGCTACATAATTTCTGTTTTGGAAATGGCCGGTAACGGGTATGTGCGACAGCGTGACGCCGCTGCCGACCGATGCCTCGCAGCGCCGGGAGCGGGCTCGTCGGGGCGTCGTGGCCCGCAGTCATGGCCAGCAGCGCCATACGCCTGGCGTAAAGACTCCGTTACGCCGCCGGACCCAGCACGCTGGTGCGATCGACTTCACGTGTTTCCACGTATTCCAGCATGCTGGTGTCGAACAGCTTGATGAAGGCGCCAAGCGGATTGGCATCGGGGTAGGCCCAGCCCGGCAGGTTGGCCGCCATGGCGCTGGCTTGCAGAAGCTCATCTTCCGTAACCCACAGTTCGTACTTCTTGAGCAGCGCCCGCACGTCGTCGGGCGTGCGCACGGTGGGCAGCACGAGGTCGGACTTGAGCCGGTACACGAAGACACGCGGCGTTCCGCTGCGGTTGCGCAGCGCGTGATTCTTCGCCAGTTCCAGCGTGGCCGCCAGCCAGAACGCATGGCGGCCGGTCACCGATTTTTCGTCGGCATCGGCGCGATCGGTACCGTGGTACAGCAGTGTGCCCGCGAGCAGTTTCAATTCAGACATGGTGGAAAGCTCCCTTTATTAGATTGTGTAGTAATGGGGTAGAACATTCTCTCTGAAGAACGCGCGATCGTCACGTTGCGTGCGATGGGGGTGCCCGGCGCCGGAAGCGGGCAACAAAAAAGCCATGCATGAACGCATGGCTTTTTCGGTGTGTTCGGGTGGTGCCGCTTGCCGGATTCGAACTGGCGACCTTTTCATTACGAATGAACTGCTCTACCAACTGAGCTAAAGCGGCACTTCCTGTAAGGCTTTGGGCCTTGGAAAGCTCGCCATTATACACATATTTTTTGTGCTTTTGCCAGGGGCGGAGCTAAGACTTGCCGTCGTATTTGGTGTCGTTGCCGTTGGGGTCGTCCTGATACAGACGCACCGCCGAAGGGAATAGATCCCACGCCGACATGAACAGGGCAGCGGCAAGCGGCCCGATGACGAAGCCGTTCAGCCCGAAGACCGAAAGGCCCCCCAGTGTCGATACCAGAATCACCCAGTCGGGCAGCTTGGTGTCTTTGCCAACCAGTATCGGGCGCAGGATGTTGTCGATGAGACCGATGACCAGAACACCGAACAGGGTCAGCACGATACCCTGCATGATGGCTCCCGTGACCAGGAAGTACACCGCCACCGGCGCCCAGATCAGGGCCGCACCGACGGCGGGCAGCAGGGAAAGCAGGGTCATGACCACGCCCCACAGCAGTGCGCCCTGAATGCCCAGTACCCAGAACATCAGGCCGCCCAGCGCGCCCTGCGTGATCGCGACCACGATATTGCCCTTGACCGTGGCACGAATGACGGTGGCGAATTTGCGGATGAAGTGCTGCTTGTGTTCCTCGCTGAGCGGGATCAGCTGCTTGCTGTGCCGGGCCAGCTGCGCGCCGTCGCGCAACAGGAAGAACAGCACGTACAGCATGACGCCCAGGCCAATGAGCAGCTGCGCCGTGTTCTGCCCCAGGCTGACCGCCTGAGTGGCCACGAAGCGCCCGCCTGCGACCGCCCCTTGCGTAAGCCGTTCCTGAATGCCGGAAAGGTCGCCCACGCCCAATGTACTGAGCACCGAATGCACCGAGGGCGGCATGGCGTTGGCGATTTGTGTGAAGTACATGCCCAGATTGAACTCACCGGATACGAGGCGTTTGTAAACGGTGGCGATCTCCTGGATCAGCGCTGCGCCGATCAGGATCATGGGAATGATGACGATGAGCAGAACGATGAGCAGCGTGATGCCGGCGGCCAGATTGCCCCGGCCCCTGAATTTGCTCTGCAGGCGCCGCTGCACCGGGTGAAACAGTACGGCAAGCGCCGTGGCCCAGAACAGCGCTGCGTAATAGGGAAGCAGAATCCAGAAGAAGCCGACGGTTACGAGCGCCAGCATGATCAGGAAACTGCGGAAGTACAGGCTTGAATTGTTCATCAACCGGTATCCATGGTGGAGGGAGGCCGCACTGCACGCGGCGCTTCCGGCGTTGCCGGCCTGGAAATTCTAAGGCAAAGCAACGCCTGGTGCTTGGATCTCGGGTTCATTCGCCCAGAAGCTCGGCCACCGGCTGCAGGTCTTCGATGTGTTCGGCGACCACTTTTACCACCACCACGATGGGCACGCAGATCAGCATGCCCCAAATCCCCCACAGCCAGCCGCCGAACAGAAGCGCCACGAAAACCGCCATGGCGTTCATCTTGGCGATGCGACCGGTCATCCACGTGGCCACCAGCATGCCCACCACTGCTGCAATGACTATGTTGATGACGATCACCACCGCCATCATGGTGAACGACTCGAACTGCAGGAATGCCGCTACACCGGTGCCGGCTGCGGTCACCAGCGGGCCCAGGTAGGGAATGAGGTGCAGTACGCCCGCGGCAATGGCCCAGGCACCGGGGTTGTCGAGGCCCACCGCCACAAACGCGCCCCAACTGGCCAGCCCGAGCGCCGCGTTGGTGACCAGCAGCATGAACATGTATTTCTGGATCGACGCGTTGATGTTGTCCAGAATCTGTACCGTGATCTTCTTCTGCGACAGTGACGGCCCCGCCAGCTTCACAAGCTTGCGCTTGAACGTATTGCCCGAGGCCAGGCCAAAGAACACGATGAACAGTGTGACGGCCAGCTGGCCGGCCACGGCCGCCGCTGTCATCGAGCCGGCCAGCAGCCATTCCGACAGGTCGAATGCGGGTGGCGCGGCAGGTGGCGGCGCGGGTGTGGCGGCAACCGCGCCCGGTTCCTCAGGGGGCGGCGCATCGGCGCCAGCACCCGGGGCGGGCAGCGCCTGCTTGAGGGATTCTGCCGCCGCGTGCAGCTTCTCGTACATGCCGGCTTCACCGTTATCCAGGCGTGCCAGGGCCGCACGCACCTTCCAGGTGGCCACGGGCAGTTCGTCAATGATGCTGCGCGCTTCGTGGTATAGCGTGTTGGTCAGCAGACCGGCGCATCCGATCAGCGCAAGCGTGATCAATCCGGCGCCCACGACGCGCGGCACGTATACGCGTTCCATCCACACCACGATGGGGCTGAGCGTGTACGAAATCAGAATGCCGAACAGAACGGGAATGAGAAAGTCGGCAGCCCACTGAAGAAAGTAAAACAGCGCGACAAATGCAATGATGCGCACGGCCCAGGCAGAGGGGGCCGCAGAGGGTACCGGGGCTGCGGGCAGCACAGGCGTGGAGGCGTTCTCGTCGGACGCGTGGCCGGGGGAGGGTGGCTCGGGCCCGAGTTCCGCATCCCTGGAAACTTCGTGAGTGTGACCCGCTTCCAGCGGAACCGCGGGCCCTTGCCATTGCTGCGCTGGTCTGGGGCTCATGTTTATTGTAGACCGCCACGACATCCTCTGCCGGGCAGTCCTTCCTGTAGTATGCGCCCTGGGCCGGAAGCAATCCGCGTGCCGCTCAGCTCACGGGGCAGGCCGCTGCCCGCGCGTGAAGAGCCTGCAGCGCTTCATCACTGACCTCCAGCTCGTTGTAGAGACGTAGTGTATCGCACTGCCAGGCGTGCTCCGCCCGGTAAAGTTTGGCGGCGATTCCCTGAGCCAGCTTTTGGGCGCCCGCACTGATGCCCGGTATGTCACCGCATATCTTGCCGAGGCTCAGCAAAGCCTGGCTCGTGAAACAGTGCACTTGGGCGAGCAGTGCGCAGGCATCGGCGTAACGGGCGCTGAACGAAAAGTCGCCGTTCAGGCGTGGAATTACGCCACCCTGGAGGGGAAGCCGCCCGTCGAGTGCGCCGGCGTCGAAGAACCGCATGTGGGGCACAAGTTCCGCGAGTTCGGGGCGGCGCTGCGGATCGGTGACGTAACCTGTGGCAAGAACCAGAAAATCCGCGCTGCCTGCGTGTCCTGCGCGGGTTGTGAAGGCGATTTGCTCGTGCGTTTCGTGAAAGCCGCTCAGTGACTCACCAAAATGAATCAGCAGATTCTCGGCGGACTGCAGACGCTGCAACGTGCCGCGCGCCGGTGGCGTGCGCTGCGCCTGCAGGAATCCCAGCACGTTGGCACGTTCGCCGGGCGTCAGGGCGGCATACCCGTAGCGGTGACCGGCATGGGTGAATGCCTTCCAATAGTTGATTTGCGTATAGCCCGTGCTGCGCACATACACGTTCACTTCGCGCGCGCCCGCCTCCAGCGCCGTGGCGGCGGCGTCCAGCGCGGAATCGCCACCACCGATGATCGCCACTGTCTTGTCGCGCAATACCGCGAAATCGATCGCCTCGCTGCTGTGTCGCCAGAAGCGCCGATCGAGCGCGGCGACACCGGGCAGAATGTTGGGGCCGCCCAGGCCGTCCAGCCCCGTGGCCAATACGACGTGGCGCGCGTACACCTCGCGGTAGGCCGTGCCATTGCCCGTCGCAAATCGCAGGCGTGCAATGGGCCCCTTGATTCCTGTTGCCTCGACTTGCGAAACGCGCTCGAGGCGATGCAGATTGTGTACCGGCAGACCCAGCACCTGGCGGTACCACTGCAGATAGGCGTGCCATACCAGCCGCGGAATGCGATCCAGTTCTTCCCAGCCGGCCTCACCGTGCTGCTGCGTATACCAGGCCCGGAACGTGAGCGAGGGGATGCCGAGGGCCGGTCCGGCCAGCTCCTTGGGTGAGCGTAGCGTCTGCATACGGGCGTGAGTGGCCCACGGGCCTTCGGCGCCGGCAGCGGCGGCGTCGTAGACACCAATGTTGCCGATGCCCATGAACGTGAGCGCCGCAGCGGCGGTCAGGCCGGCCATGCCGCCGCCGATGACAGCCACATCCAGAAGAGGTTGACCGTGCACGGTGCGCTGCGGCATCCACGGTTTTTCGGGCAGACCCAGCAGCTCCAGGTCGTACTGCAGCCGCTGTTCGAGGTCGGGCAGGGCAGAGTGGTAGAAAATCGGGTTCATCAGATGTTTTCGCTAATTGGGATGGCGACGTTCAGCGGGGCGGCGACGCTCAGGCAGCGAG
>Ga0209075_1004785_pt1 | contig 10692 bp, 9 predicted proteins | sample Stecom2011_FD_187523 | JGI IMG/M metagenome (GOLD analysis project Ga0209075, IMG submission 187523) | Agricultural soil microbial communities from Utah to study Nitrogen management - Steer compost 2011 (SPAdes) (version 2) | ecosystem: Environmental > Terrestrial > Soil > Agricultural land...
ACCGTAAATTACAATTACCAGAAATGCGTGATGGTACATTTACAATTACAAACTTTGGATCAGCTGGAATTTCATATGGAACACCAGTTATTAACTACCCAGAAGTTGCAATTTTAGGAGTCGGTAAAATTTCTAAAAAACCAGTTGTAGTTAATGATGAAATTAAGATTGGTTATGTATTACCATTATCAATCGCAGTTGACCATAGAGTAATTGATGGTGCTGATGCAGGAAGATTTTTAACAAGAGTAAAAGAATTATTAGCAAATCCTGAATTAATGTTATTAAGTTAAGGAGCGAAACAAGATGAAAAATTATGACATAGTAGTATTAGGCGGCGGTCCAGGTGGTTATGTTGCAGCAATTAGAGCTGCACAACTTGGTAAAAAAGTTGCTGTCGTAGAAAAAGAAAATATCGGTGGTATTTGTTTAAACCATGGTTGTATTCCAACTAAAGCTTTATTAAAGAGTTCAAAAACATATGAAATGTTTTTAAACGCTGAAAAATATGGTTTAAAAATTGATAAATCAGCAATCACTTATGATATGAAAGAAATTATTAAAAGAAAAGATGGCGTTGTTAAACAATTAACCGGTGGTGTATCATTTTTACTTAAGAAAAACAAAGTTGATGTTTTCGATGGATATGGTGAAGTATTATCACCAACTGAAATTAAAGTTAACAATGAAACATTAAAAGCTAAAAACTTAATTATCGCAACTGGTGGAACAGCTATAGTTCCAGGAATCCCAGGTGCAAAAGAAGCTTATGAAAAAGGTTTTGCTGTAACAAGTAGAGAATTACTAACAGTAACAAATGTACCTAAAGAATTAGTTATTATTGGTGGAGGAGTTATTGGTAACGAATTTGCTTCAGTCTTTAATTCACTAGGTTCAAAAGTAACTATTGTAGAAATGGCACCAAATATTATCGGAACAATGGACCAAGATGTAATTGATGCATATACTAAAAAACTAGAAAAAGACGGAATTACAATTGTTACAAATGCTGCAGTAAACAACGTAGGAACAAAAGATGTAAGTTATGAAAAAGATGGTAAAACTCATAAAGTTCCAGCTGACTTAGTATTAATTGCTGTTGGTATTGCACCAAATACAGATGCTGTTTCAAAACTAGGTTTAGAAATGGATGGAAGAGCTATTAAAACTAATAATAAATTAGAAACAAGTGTTAAAGGTGTTTATGCAATTGGTGATGTTAATGGTAAATTTATGTTAGCACACGTTGCATCAGCTGAAGGAATGATTGCAGCTGAAAATATCGCACTAAATGCTAATAAAGAAATGAATTATGACCAAATTCCATCAGCGATTTATGGTTCACCAGAAATTGCAATGATTGGTGTAACCGAAAAACAAGCAAAAGAAAAAGGTTTAAAATATACAGTAACTAAATTCCCACTTGCAGGTAACGGTAAAGCACTTGCAGATGGCGAAAAAGAAGGATTCATTAAACTTATTAAAGGTACTGAATTAGATGAAATCTTAGGTGCTCATATATATGCCTACAATGCAGTTGACTTGCTTGGTGAAATTGGTGTCGCAATGAAACTTGAAGGTACTAACTTAGAATTATCTGAAACAGTTCATGCTCACCCATCATTATCAGAAATAGTAATGGAAGCAGCAATGGATAAACCAATTCATTCATAAAATTTAGAAACTAGAAACTTGATTTAATCGTCAAGTTTCTTTTTTTTCGTTGTTTTTAGTATAATAAGAGAATAAAGCTTGAAAGGATGACTTTAATGAAAAGAATATTAATTATTGCTACAATTATAATAACATCAATACTACTTATATCATGTAACAAGAACTTAGAATTTGATGAATATAATAATGATACATTTGGCTACATTGATATAAAAAAAGATGAAGTAAAAATACTACAAATAACAGATCTTCATCTAACTTATGGTTTTGATTACTTAGATAGAAAAACATTCAACCTAATTGATAAATTAGTAGACAATGAAAAACCAGATATCATAGTTGTAACTGGTGATATTATGATGTCAATTATTAGTCAAAGTGTTTTAAAGAAGTTTATTAAACAAATGGATAAGTATAATATTCCTTGGACTTTTATTTTTGGTAATCACGAGGCTGATTATCAAAAAATCGAAAAGTCCTTAAATACAATACTTAAAACTAAAACTAAAAACTTGTATTTTCATAAAGGACCTAAACTGTCAGATAATAATACTCATGGTAATAGTAACTTTATTTTAAAAATCACCAATAATAATAAACCTATTTTGAATCTCTATTTATTTGATAGTAAAGCAGATCGAACTGATGGAATTATTGATGAAAGATTTCCTTATGATTATTTATCAATTGAACAAGTTTCCTGGTATAAAGAAAATGTCGAAGAAGATAACGTAGAATCCTTGTTTTTTGTTCATATTCCTTTAATGGAGTATTTAGAGTATGAAGGTAGCGACTTAGGTGAAGATATTTGGCCGCAAGGGAAAAACACAGGTTTATTTCAAACAATCATTAATACAGGCTCAAAAACACGGGGTGTTTTTGTTGGGCATGATCATTTAAATAACATTGAATTTTATTATGAAGGAATATTATTAGCTTACGGCAATACAACCGGATACAACGCATATGGACTTAATCCTAGAGGAGCAAGAACAATTACTTATAATTTCAATACAAAAGAATTAAATACATATTTAGTATTAGATAGCGAGGTTTAATAATGAAACAAATAATTTATATCACACTACATAGTTTAATAATCTCAATCTTATTATTCTTCTTATTTGGATCATACCTTTTCTTTCTAATTGTGCCATTAACATTTATTACTCTAATACTTGTAAAGCGAGGTGTTAAAAATGTTTAGTCTACTAGTATTTGTTTTACAACTTGCAATGTTAATTACAACATTTATTACACTACCAATATTATTTATAATAAGATTAATAACTGTAATTAATAATAAAATAGATAGAAATGAATCACTACTTATTTTATTATTACCATTTTCAATTGGATACTTTCTAATATTAGAAAAAGAAAAACAATCAAAGTTATACAAGATAACTTTAATTGCACTAACAGTAGTGGCAGTAATAGGAGTGCTTTTCACATTATTCCAAAGATTAATACCAAGTCTATAAAAAGGTCTTAACTAGAGGTCATGAAATCCTTTAGTTAAGACCTTTTATTATTTAATTATAGTTAAAACTTTATTCATTAAACTTTCATCAATTTCATTTATGTTATTTTGTTCAAACTTAACACCTGAACCAATATGAACTTCATCAAACTCTAAAAACTTATCAATATTACTTAAATTAATACCAGAACCTACTAAGATTTTAATACCATAGTTTCTAGCTAACTGATTAATCTTTCTTAAATCATTAAGAGCATCGATAGCTTTGTCTTTTCCACCAGATGTTAAGATTCGCTCAACATCATAATTTTTTAAAACTTCTAAAGACTGATAAATATTATGAGATTTATCAAAAGCACGGTGAAAGGTTAGTTTTAAATGTTTCTTTTTAAGAATTACTTGTTTTAACAAATCTTCATCAATTTCCAAGTTTTCCTTCAAGGCACCAAAGACAATACCGCTTGCTTTGGTTTTTGAAATCATTTCTATATCTTTTAAAATAACTCTTTTATCATCTTCATTATAAATAAATGATTTTCCGTGCGGACGAACCATTACATAAACCGGAATTTTAACAGTATTACAAACTTCTTCAATTAAGGCTAATGATGGTGTAAGTCCACCTTCAGCAATTCCTGTAACTAGTTCAATTCTGTCAGCACCAAACTTTTCAATATCTAAAGCTTCACTTAAAGTAGTAGCAATTACTTCTAATAACATATATATCACCTCGATAAATGAATTATATCATAATAAATAATTATTTTTACCATTTTTAAAGTATTTAAATGTAAAAAAGATATAATATATTTGATGCAAAAATAATAGGTGATAATTATGAAAAATATATACAAAAAATTAAGATGGTTTATAAAAAAAGAATGGAAGACGTATTTATTATTGTTAATGTTTTTATTATTAATAATTGTACTGGCCTTAGTTCCTGCATATTTTTTAGGAATGGCAATTGATACGATAATATCAGGAAGTTTAAATGTTAAAACATTAATATTTCTCGTTAGTGCATTAGCATTAATTCCACTTCTTCGATATTTTTCAAGTTACATTTATAACTATAAAGTAAGTAAACTTGCTCAGAAACTATCATATGAGTTGCGGGAATCTTATTTAGAAAAATTATTTGAAATGGATTTAAGCTTTTACGATAAATATAATAAAGGTGATTTAATTAACCGAGTTACAACTGACTTAGAAGCAATTACGATTGCTGCAACTAGTCTTTTTGAAGGGATTATATTTAACTTCGGACTTATTTTGTTTGCGCTTATTATAATGATAACTACCATTAGTTTAAAACTAACTTTAATTTCAGTTACAATTATGCCAATCGGATTAACAATATTAAATATTATTAGACATAAAAAAAGAAAATATATATTAAGACACCGAGAAATTTATGCAAAAATGACAGAAACAGTTTTAGAGTCTGTTGAAGGACAAAAAACAATTAGAGCTTATGGAGAAGAATATAACAATTTAGAAAAACAAAAAGCTGCAGTAAATGCAGACATTGAATCATGGCGCTATATTGTTAATTATGAAAACTGGTTTGCACCACTTTTTGAAATAATATATGGTATAGCTTATGTCCTAGCTTTTGGTTTTGGAATTTACTATATTATTAATTCAGAAATAACCGTAGGACTATTAGTAACATTTGTATCCTATATAGGAATGCTTTATGGACCAATCATTTCAATGTCTTCAATATTTACCCAAATAAACAACGCAACTATCTCTCTTGATCGTTTTGATGAAATAATGAATGAAGTTACAACCGTAAGTGACCATGAACAATCAAAAGACATTATTAAATTTAATGAAATAAAGTTTAATAACGTTTCTTTCCACTATCCTTTTGATTTAAGACCGGTAATCAAAAATATTAACTTTACTATTAAAAAAGGTGAAACTATTGGAATTGTTGGGCCAACTGGTGCCGGCAAATCAACACTAATTCGACAACTTTTACGAGAATTTAATGTTAGTGAAGGTGAAATATTAGTAGATGGTATAAATATTAAAGAATATAAAATTGACCAAATTAGAAACTTAGTAGGCTATGTTCCACAAGCTCATACTATTTTCAAACGCGAAGTCATTGAAAATATTAAAGTAGGTAATCCGAGTGCTAATAGTGAATCATTAGATAAAGCAGTTAGAATTGCTGACTTTGAAAAAGACTTACAGTTTTTAGAACGTGGTTTAAAAACTATGGTAGGTGAAGCAGGTTCAACTCTGTCTGGTGGTCAAAAACAAAGACTCTCAATTGCTAGAGCTTTAATTAAAGAACCAGAAATATTAATACTTGACGATTCTCTTTCAGCTGTTGATGCAAAAACAGAAGATAATATCATTGAACAACTAAATCGCTTTAGAAGTGATAAAACAAATATTATTGTTGCTCATCGTTTTTCTGCTGTGAAAGATGCGAATATTATTTTAGTTATTGAACATGGTGAAATTACACAAAGAGGAACTCACGAAGAATTATTAAAAGAAGATGGTTGGTATAAAAGACAATATATTAACCAAATAACAATGTTATAAGGAGGAAGAATAATTATGTTTAAAACAATGAAAAAAGTATGGCGTTATATTCGTAAATATAAAAAACTATTAGTAATTAGTATCACAACTATGATAATTGTTCAAATTCTTAATTTAGCTTCTCCTTTAATTGTTAAATCGATAATGGATGATTACTTAATTGGAATTGAAAATGTTTGGTATGAAACATTAGAAGAAACTGATGTTTACTATAACAACAAATATTATACACAAGATATAGAATCAACAAATGGAGCAATGGTTGTTATTCAAAGAGCTAATTACTATTTTGTTGATGAAATAATAAGTATGGATTATATTAGAGGAAATAAAGAAGTAATAACAAATAATGATATTATTGAAATCACTTTTACAAATCAACAAAATAATCAAATAACCGTTGAGGCAGTTAAATTAAGTAATGATGAAGTTAAACTATTCTACACGCCATTTATTAATCCATTACAAGTACTTGTAATATTACTTGCAGTAAGATTATTACTACAAATAATATTTTCATATATACAAAGAATAACTACTGCTCATATTAACGTTAACATTGTAAGAGATGCGAGAATTGATGCTGTAACATCGCTTCAAAGAATGCCAATATCATACTTTGAAGAAGAACCAGCCGGAAAAATAGCTAACCGAATAATTAATGACGTTGGTGGGATGATGGGACTATTTTCTACATTGATGAATCTTGTCTTAAATGCATCTATGGCAATAGTTTTTGCATATATCGGGATGTTTTATTTAGATAAAAATTTAGCGCTTTGGACATTTATTATTTTTCCATTAGTTTATCTTTGGGTTAAATACTTTGTTAAATCACTAAATTTAATCGCTGTAAAAGTAAACGAACAAAGATCACTTATAACTGCTGAAATAAATGAAATTATCAATGGAATAAGTATTCTACAAGTATTTAACTATGAAGAAGAAACAATTACTAAATTTAATAAGCTATCAAAAAGTTATATGAAAGAGCAACTAAAAGAAAACAGACTTCATTTAGGAATTGGCTGGAACATGATTAGACTAATTGGTTCACTAGTTACTGCAGTTATTGTTCTATATTTTGGTAATGGATATTTAACAATTATTGGCTTTACAGCTACTGCTGGAACAATTTATGCATATAATACTTATCTAACTGCCATTATAGAACCAGTAGGGATACTATTTAGAGAAATAGGGAACTTAGAACATTCACTTGTTAGAACTGAGCGAATCTTTAAAATCATTGACGGTGAACAAGAAAGTGATGAGTTTTTTGAAACACCATTAATTGAAGGAAATATTAAATTTAATGATGTCTGGTTTTCATATAAAGAAAACCATCCAGTCTTAAAAGGAATAAGTTTTGAAATTAAACCAAACACAATGGTTGGAATAGTTGGACATACTGGTTCTGGTAAATCAACACTGATGAATTTATTACTAAGATTTTATGATCTTAAAGAAACCGATAGTGGATCAATTGAAATTGACAACAAAGATATTACAATAAATCCTAAAAGAACATACCGTCAACATATTGGTATTATTTTACAAGAACCAATTTTGTTTGCTGGAACATTATTAGATAATGTTAAATTTGGAACTAATATTACTGATGAAGAAGCAATTGAAATATTAATATCAGTTGGTGGAGAGCAACTATTAAACAAACTCCCAAACGGAATATATGAAGAAATCAATCGTCAAGGTTCAAATATGAGTATTGGTGAACGACAAATTATTTCATTTGCTAGAGTAATTGCTCATAACCCAAGAATTTTAATTATGGATGAAGCAACCGCAAACATAGATACAGAAACAGAAGAGATAATTCAAAAAGCTTTAAACAAAGTTAAAGAAAACAGAACAGTTATTGTAATTGCTCATAGATTGTCAACTATTAAAAACGCTAATAAAATAATTGTATTAGATAATGGATTAAAAGTTGAAGAGGGTAATCATACTAATTTAATTAATTTAAACGGTATATATGCAAATATGTATCGTTCACAAATAAAGTCTGCTAAAACTGAATAAAAATGTTAAAATAGTATATAAGAAAAAAGTAAGGAAAGAAAAACATGTATAAATCAAAACTAAGTATGAAAGATACTCAAAAAGCAATCAAAATAGTCAAAGACAACTTTGAAAGAAAACTTGCTGAAACATTTAACTTAGACCGTGTTTCAGCACCAATTATCGTTCCAAGCAAAGAAGGAATAAATGATGATTTAGGCATTAAAGATAGTGCTTTAAGTTTTTATGTTGAAACACTTAATAAAAATGTAGAAATAGTTCAATCTCTTGCTAAGTGGAAAAGAATAGCCTTAAAAAAATATGGTTATCACGTCTATGAAGGTCTTTATACCGATATGAACGCAATTAGAGCTAAAGATGAAGTAGATCAAACTCACTCACTTTATGTTGATCAGTGGGACTGGGAATTAATTATTAATAATAGTGACCGTAATTTAGATTTCTTAAAATCAATAGTTAATAAAATAGTTAAAGCAATTAAAGAAACTAAAACATTAGTTCAAAGTTTTTATTCAAATTTAAATAATGATATTAAAGAAGAAGTTTATTTTATAAGTAGTAATGAATTAATTGAAATGTATCCTAATTTAACTGTTAAACAAAGAGAATATGAAATTACTAAACTTCATAAAACAGTATTCATTACACAAATAGGACCACACTATGATCTAAGAGCACCTGATTATGATGATTGGTTTTTAAATGGTGATTTATTAATTTGGAGTGATGCAGTTGGTGATGCAATCGAATTATCATCAATGGGAATAAGAGTAAATAAAGAAAGATTACTACTACAAATGGAAGAAAGCAATAGACTAGATGAAATAGATACTAAATACCATCAACAAATAATTAATAATGAACTACCACTTACTATTGGTGGTGGGATTGGTCAATCAAGACTTTGTATGGTTTTATTAGAAAAACTTCATATTGCAGAAGTACAAGCTTCTATATGGAGTGAAAAAGAATTAGCATTTTTCAAAGAAAATAAAATAGAGTTTCTATAATAGAAAACTATATAACAATATTGTGAAAAATAAAGTTAAACAATGAGTAAGGTTTGTTATTAAAGGTAATAAATGTTAAAATTATAAAGGATGAAATTAAAATATATTGTTAAAGGGAGAAGATAAAATGTCAATTAAAACAGCAAAAGTTAACTTAAAACTTGATCCTACTTTTGTGCCAGCAATTTCTTATCATACAAATTTTAAAAAAGAAGTGCTTGCCACAAAGAATTATGAAAAAGTAGTAATCGTTGTTAAACGTAACAATGATTTAAGTGAAATGTATGAAACAGTCGTATTTAGCAAATCTGAAAATAGGTTTGAAGATAATATCTTTTATTTAGAAAGATTGGTTAAAACGCTATTATGGATTTATGGTGGTTATGAAATAACTTTTGTAGGACCAGTTGAATTATATGAAAAATTAGCCGAAATTTTTTCAGATAATGGAAGCCGAAGCTTTGATTCAAAATTTATGGAAAGAATATATGAAGAAGAATTTAAAGTACTTCATGCAATAAAAGTTCCTGAAGTTAAAAGTGGAGACCAAGCTATTGGTAAACACTTAGAAGGAAGAAGAATTGGTTTTGATGCTGGTGGATCAGATATGAAAGTATCAGCTGTTATTGATGGTGAGCCAATTCATAGTGAGGAAATTGTTTGGTTACCTAAACTAAATTCAGATCCTTTATACCATAAAAAACAAATTAGAGCAGCAATTCAAAAAGCAGTTGATAAACTAGATGGTAAAGTAGATGGAATGGGTGTTTCATCAGCTGGTGTATATATGAACAATGAAGCAAGAGTCGCTTCACTATTTATTCAAGTACCAGATGATTTATTTAAAAAACATATTAAAAACATTTATATCGATATCGCAAAAGAATTAAACATTCCACTAGAAGTAGCAAACGATGGTGATGTTACAGCTCTTGCTGGTTCAATGAGCTTAGGTTATGTTCAATTATTAGGTATTGCGATGGGAACAAGTGAAGCAGTTGGTTATATAAATAAAGATGGTCATATTGCGGGATGGTTAAATGAGTTAGCGTTTGCGCCAGTTGATTTCCAAAAAGACGGACCAGTTGATGAGTGGAGTGGAGATATCGGCGTTGGATGTAAATATTTCTCACAAGATGCAGTTATTCGTTTAGCAGAAGAAGCTGGAATTGTTTTTGATGAAAAACTGACTTTAGCTGAAAGATTAAAACAAGTTCAAGCATTACAAGAAGATGATGAAACATTTAGAGAAATCTTTAAAACAATTGGAACATATTTAGCATATGGTCTAGCATATTATGCAGAGTTTTATGATATTAAACATGTTTTATTACTAGGAAGAGTAATGTCAGGTGAAGGTGGACAAATTATTGTTCATGTTGCAGAAAAAGTTTTAGAAGAACAATTTGCGGATTTAGGAATTAGTCTTCACTTACCAAATGAGAAATTTAGACGTGTTGGGCAATCAATTGCAGCAGCAAGTTTAGTGAAAATTAAATAACTTGTTAAATAAAAAAGTAGTTGAATTCAAATTCAACTACTTTTTTTGACTACTTAAACTTTTATTTTAAAAAGGTATTTTCAAAATTAATAAATGCTCCAATCATTCCGGCATCATTTTTATTTTTTGCAATCGACATAGTATAACTCTTCAAGAAATAAGGCTCTAAAACTTCTTCTATATGAGCATTTAACTCATCTAAAAATCTTTGACCGCGATTAGTAATTCCCCCACCTATTATAATATGATCGGGATTTAATATATAAATTAAATTAGCCATACCTGAAGCTAAACGACGGTAGAAAGTATTAACAACATCAATAATTTTTTTATCACCTTGATCAAACAAATTAAAAACATCAATACCGTCTTTAACATTTTTATATACTTCTTGAGCCATTTTAACTAAC
>Ga0209075_1004786_pt1 | contig 10689 bp, 13 predicted proteins | sample Stecom2011_FD_187523 | JGI IMG/M metagenome (GOLD analysis project Ga0209075, IMG submission 187523) | Agricultural soil microbial communities from Utah to study Nitrogen management - Steer compost 2011 (SPAdes) (version 2) | ecosystem: Environmental > Terrestrial > Soil > Agricultural land...
AACAAACACCAATACTGCCTGCCAAACCATCAGCCAAACCAAGGTCAGCAGGCCATCCATAGGTCCGGCAATGGGTCATACCCGCCTCGGCCATGCACCAGACCACAGCCACTCACAGTCACAAGCCACAAGCCACAAGCCACAAGCCACAGAAAACAAAAAACCCGCCGATAAGGCGGGTTTTCTGGCAGAAAGAGCGAGATCTTACTTGATCTTGCCTTCCTTGTAGATCACGTGCTTGCGTACAACCGGATCGTACTTCTTGATTTCGATCTTGTCGGGAGTAGTACGCTTGTTCTTGTCGGTAGTGTAGAAGTGACCAGTACCGGCAGAGGAGATCAGACGAATCAATTCACGCATGGGGCTGCTCCTTAAACCTTGATGCCGCGACCGCGGATATCAGCCAGAACGGCGTCGATACCACGCTTGTCGATGATACGCATGCCCTTGGCGGAAGTGCGCAGACGGACGAAACGCTTTTCGGATTCTACCCAGAAACGATGGTACTGCAGGTTAGGCAGAAAACGACGCTTGGTTTTGTTGTTAGCGTGGGAAACATTGTTCCCAGTCACCGGACCCTTGCCGGTCACTTGACATACTCGAGACATGGTTAACCCTCTCCAACCACTTGCCCAACCCGAACTGGTTGGAAGTCGTAAATAAGAAACTGTTGTCCAGCCGGGGCAAGCCTTCGCGCATCACTGTAAGGAGCAGATCTACAGGTGCAGCCCCGAGAAGAGCGGAGCTTTATACCAAAATGCGAAGCACCAATCAATTATTTTTCTGCCCGCAGAGCTACAAAAGACCGCGTTCGGCAAAGGATACCGGCTCCCCGTCGCCGACCACCAGATGGTCCAGCACGCGGATATCCACCAGCGCCAGCGACTCCTTGAGCCGACGGGTCAGCAGCAGATCCGCCTGACTCGGCTCGGACACACCCGACGGATGGTTGTGGGTCAGGATCAGCGCAGCGGCATTGTGCGCCAGGGCGCGCTTGATCACCTCCCGGGGGTAGACGCTGGCGCTGTCCAGGGTACCGCGGAACAGCTCCTCGAAGGCGATCACCCGGTGCTGGTTGTCCAGATAGAGGCAGGCGAAGACCTCATGGGGCAGCGCTGCCAGCTGACTGCGCAAAAAGTTGCGCACCGCACCGGGGGACGTCAGGGCATCGCCGCGCTTGAGCTCCTCGAACAGGTGCCTTCGGGCCATTTCCATGACGGCCTGCAGCTGCGCATATTTGGCCGGCCCCAGCCCCGGCCGGCTGCAGAACTGCTTCTGCTCCGCCTGCAGCAGGGCGCGCAGGCTGCCGAAACTGGACAGTAACTGGCGCGCCAGGTCCACGGCGCTGCAGCCGGGCACCCCGGTACGCAGGAAGATTGCCAGCAGCTCGGCATCGGACAGGGCGCCGGCACCCTGACTGAGCAGCTTTTCCCGGGGGCGCTCGGCCGCCGGCCAATCGGTGATGGGCATGTGGTGTGCTCCTTGCATAGCTTGTACAGCCAGGCACGTACCACCCTACCGTGCAATCCGGGGCCGGAGTATATGGACCCCGGCGGCCCCGGGCCAGCCATCCATGGAAGGGGCGTGACCGGGTCGGCATATGTTATCGTTAGCGCCATTTGCCGGGCGTTCTGGAGTCTATGATGCAGCGGTTGTTGAACAAGCAGGTGGTTCTGGGAATCAGTGGCGGTATCGCTGCCTATAAAAGTGCCGAACTGGTGCGCCGGCTGAAGGATGCCGGAGCCCAGGTGCGGGTGGTCATGACCCGGGCCGCCCACGAGTTCATCACCCCCCTGACCCTGCAGGCACTGTCCGGCAACCCGGTGCACGGCGACCTGCTGGATCCTGCTGCCGAAGCCGCCATGGGCCACATCGAGCTGGCCCGCTGGGCGGATCTGGTACTGATCGCCCCGGCCACCGCCGATCTGATGGCACGTCTGGCAACCGGACGCGGCGATGATCTGCTGACCACGCTGGTACTGGCCACCGACGCCAGCATCGCCCTGGCCCCGGCGATGAATCAGGCCATGTGGCGCGATCCGGCGACCCAGGCCAATCTCGAGACCCTGCTGCAGCGCGGCTTCCGCGTGTTCGGCCCGGCCGCCGGCGAGCAGGCCTGTGGCGACGTCGGCCCCGGGCGGATGCTCGAGCCGGTGGAGCTGGCCATGCGCTGCGCCGAGTGCTTCGAGCTGGGGCTGCTCAGCGGGCGGCACGTACTGATCAATGCCGGTCCCACACGGGAGGCGATCGATCCGGTGCGCTACATTTCCAATCACAGCTCCGGCAAGATGGGCTTTGCCCTGGCCGAGGCGGCGGCCGAAGCCGGTGCCCGGGTGACCCTGGTGGCCGGCCCGGTCAACCTGCCGACCCCGCCTCGGGTGCAGCGTATCGACGTGACTACCGCAGTCGAGATGCTGGCCGCCTGCGAGCAGGCACTGCCGGCGGATCTGTTCATCGCCTCGGCGGCGGTGGCCGACTACCGGCCGGCGCAGTGCGCGCCCGGCAAGCTGAAGAAGGACACCACCCGCGAGGATGGCATGACCCTGCACCTGGTACGCAACCCGGACATCCTTGCCACTCTGGCCACCCACGCCCGGCGCCCGGCCTACTGCGTGGGTTTCGCCGCCGAGACCGACGATGTGCTGGGCTACGCCAGCGACAAGCTGACTCGCAAGAATCTCGATCTGATCGTGGCCAACGATGTCAGTCAGGCCGGTATCGGCTTCAACTCCGATGACAACGCCGTCACCCTGATCGACCGCAGCCTGACGCCCCAGCCCCTGCCGCAGGCCAGCAAGCAGAAGCTCGCGCGCCAGATCATTGCCCGCATCGCCCAGCACCTTAATCCACCAGCCTGAGGACGTACCATGCACGCACTGCAAGCCCGGATTCTCGACCCCCGCCTTGGTCAACAATGGCCGCTGCCCACCTATGCGACAGAGGGTTCCGCCGGGCTGGACCTGCGCGCCATGCTGGATGCACCGCTGATCCTGGAGCCGGGTCAGACCCATCTGCTGCCCACCGGCCTGGCCATCCACATCGCCGATCCGGGCCTGGCGGCGATGATCCTGCCGCGCTCCGGACTGGGCCACAAGCACGGCATAGTGCTGGGCAACCTGGTGGGTCTGATCGATTCCGATTACCAGGGTGAGCTGATGGTCTCGGTGTGGAACCGCGGACACGCCAGCTTCACCATAGAACCCGGCGAGCGCATCGCCCAGCTGGTGCTGGTCCCCGTGGTCCAGGCCCGTCTGGAGGTGGTCGATGCCTTCGACGACAGCCAGCGCGGCGCAGGCGGTTTCGGCCACACCGGCAGTCACTGAATTTCCGGATCATGCAAGGAGGCACACCCGAAATGAAGCTGAAGACTCCCTCGCTCAGGCGCCAGCCGCGCAATCTGCCCGACACCCTGGTCCCGCTGCTGCTGATGCTCGCCGGGCTGGCCGCTGCCCTGGCGCTGCTCTGGCTGCTGGTGTTTGCCCCGGCGGCGGAGCGCTATCGCCAGGGCCTCAGCCAGGCCTACGTCAGCCAGCAGCAGAGTGGCCTCAACCGCACACTGGCACGGCTGGATGCGGACCTGACGCAACTGGCGGCCAGCCCGCGACTGCAGACGTCGCTGCAGCGGGGCGACGAGGCCCGCCAGGCGCAACTGCTGCGCGAGCTGCTGGGTGACGCCCTGGCAGTCCATGTGCATCTCCCCGGCAGAGCCGATCTGGTCGAGGATGCCAGCGCACCGGTCAACTTCGCCGCACTGGACATGATCCGCCGCGCCGAGCGGGGCCAGGCAGTCCCTGCCGAAGCCCAGCAGGTCGGCAGCGCCTGGCTGCTGTATATGGTCAAACCCCTGCGCAGCTCGCCCCAGGCACCGGTTGCCGGCACCCTGCTGGCGATCTTCGATCTGCAACGCCTGACCGGCGCCCTGCCGCAGCTGCCCAGCGACGCCGGCCAGGTCAGGCTGATCCAGCAGTTTCCCAGTGGGCCGGAGCAGATCCTGTATCACACAGGTCATGGCCAGGGGACCGAGGTACGCCTGAATACCGACAACCCCCATTGGAAAATCAGCTTCCAGGATGGCCAGGCCATGGCTGCCGGAGCCCCCAACCCCCTGTGGCTGGCCGGCGCGATACTGCTGGCCCTGGCCGGCGCACTGGCCAGCCTGCTGTACCTGCAGCGGATCTGGGAACGCGCCCTGGCCGCCGACGCCGAGACCCTGGAGCAACTGACCCGCGGCCACAAGGCCGCCGGACTGGCCCTCGGCCCACTGGAGCCGGTAGCCCAGCGCATCATGCAGCTGGCCAGCCAGAACGGTACCCGCCAGGCCAGCCCCGCACGCGAGCCGGCCCCGGCGGTACAGACCAAGGCCGCCGCACCGGACGCCGAGCCGCTGGCGGTGGAGGAGCTGCCCCCCCTGGACGATGTGCTGGATATCGATTTTCTCGAGGAGCCGGCGGCATTCACCGGCGGCAGGCCCGAGCTGCCGGCGGAGATCTTCCGCGCCTATGACATCCGTGGCGTGGTCGGTCGTACCCTCACCCCGGAATATGTCTACTGGCTGGGCCGCGCCATCGGCAGCGAATCCCTCGATGCCGGCCAGCCGCAGGTGGCCGTCGCCCGGGACGGGCGTCTGTCCGGCCCCGAGCTGATGGCCGAGCTGATCCGCGGCCTGTGCGACAGTGGCTGCCAGGTACTGGATCTGGGCATGGTGCCCACGCCGGTACTCTACTACGCCACCCATACCACCAAGGCCAGCTCGGGGGTGATGCTCACCGGCAGCCACAACCCGCCGGACTACAATGGCCTGAAGATCGTCATCGCCGGTCAGACCCTGTCCGGCGAGCGCATTGCCGGCCTGCACCAGCGCCTGCAGCAGGATCGCCTGCATGAGGGCCAGGGCAGCTGCACCGCGCTGGACATACTCGGCAGCTACTGCCAGCGCATCGTTGATGACGTGCTGCTGACCCGCCCGCTCAAGGTGGTGGTGGATTGCGGCAACGGTGTCGGCGGCGTGGTCGCCCAGACCCTGCTCGAGCAGCTGGGTTGCGAGGTGATACCGCTGTACTGCGAGGTGGACGGGCACTTCCCCAACCACCATCCGGACCCGGGCAAGGCAGAGAACCTGCAGGACCTGATCGAAATGGTACGCCAGCACGGCGCCGAACTGGGCCTGGCCTTCGACGGTGATGCCGATCGACTCGGCGTGGTCACCGCCAGCGGCGAGATCATCTGTGCCGACCGCCTGCTGATGCTGTTTGCCGAGGACATAGTGACCCGCAACCCGGGCGCGGACATCGTATTCGACGTCAAGTGCACCCGGCGCCTGCCGCAGCTGATCAGCCAGCTGGGCGGACGTCCGGTGATGTGGAAGTCCGGTCATTCGATGATCAAGGCCAAGATGCAGGAAGTCGGCGCCCTGTTCGGCGGCGAGATGAGCGGCCATCTGTTCTTCCAGGAGCGCTGGTACGGTTTCGATGACGGCCTGTACGCCGCCTGCCGCCTGCTGGAGCTGGTGTCCATTCTCAGCGGCGATGCGGAACAGACCACCGGCCTGTTCAGCCGCCATCCCGCGGGCTGGAACACCCCGGAGATCAATCTGGAGGTGGGCGAGCAGCGCAAGTTCGCGCTGATCGAGGCCCTGCAGAAGAATGCCGACTGGGGCGAGGATGCCCGGGTCACCGGGATCGACGGCATCCGCGTCGACTACCCTGACAGCTGGGGCCTGGTACGCGCCTCCAACACCACACCGGTGCTGGTGCTGCGTTTCGAGGCCGAGGACGCCGCCGGGCTGGAGCGTATCCGCCACCAATTCCGTGATCAGCTGGCCGCCGTGGCCCCTGACCTTGAACTGAACAACCTGTAATCAGGAGTTGAAAATCACCATGCTCAATCGTGACGCCGCCACCCAGGTCTCGCGCATCCTCACCGAAGCGCTGCCCTATATCCAGCGCTTCACCGGCAAGACCATCGTCATCAAGTACGGCGGCAACGCGATGGAAAGCGAGGAGCTGCAGGCCAGCTTCGCCAAGGATATCGTGCTGATGAAGACCGTCGGCATCAACCCTGTGGTGGTGCACGGCGGCGGTCCCCAGATCGGTGACCTGCTCAAGCGGCTGAACATTGCCAGCGAGTTCATCGAGGGCATGCGCGTCACCGACAGCGCCACCATGGATGTGGTGGAGATGGTGCTCGGCGGTCAGGTGAACAAGAACATCGTCAACCTGATCAACCAGCATGGCGGCCAGGCCCTGGGCCTGACCGGCAAGGACGCCAACCTGATCCGTGCGCGCAAGCTCAAGGTCAGCCGCCGTACCCCGGGCATGGACAAGCCGGAGATCATCGACATCGGCCACGTGGGTGAAGTCACCGAGGTCAACGTCAACCTGATCAACCGGCTGATTTCCGACGATTTTATCCCGGTCATCGCCCCCATCGGCGTGGGCGAGGACGGCAAGTCCTACAACATCAATGCCGATCTTGTTGCCGGCAAGGTGGCCGAAGCGCTGAAGGCCGAGAAACTGATGCTGCTCACCAACATCGCCGGCCTGATGGACAAGGAAGGCAACGTGCTCACCGGCCTGAGCACCGCCCAGGTCGACGAGCTGATCGCCGATGGCACCATCTACGGCGGCATGCTGCCGAAGATCCGTTGCGCTCTGGATGCCGTTCAGGGTGGCGTCGGCAGTGCCATCATCGTCGACGGCCGGGTACCCAATGCGGTACTGCTGGAAGTCTTCACCGATACCGGTGTCGGCACGCTGATTACCAATCAACAACAGGATTGATCGCAATGCAGCAAGAGGATTTCCGTTTCAGCACCCCGCTGCGGGTGCGCTGGGCCGAGGTCGACCCGCAGAGCATCGTATTCAACGGGCACTACCTGACCTACTGCGACGTGGGCATCACCGAGTACTTCCGCGCTCTGCGCGCGGCCACCGCCGATGCCAGCATTATCGGCAGCGACTTCTTCGCCGTGCGTACGGTACTGGATTATCAGGCACCGGCCATGTTCGACGACCTGCTGGACATCCATGTGCGCGTTGCCCGGCTGGGTAACAGCAGCCTGCAGTTCGCCATCGGCATCTATCGGGACGGGGAGTTGCTGGTAAAGGGGGAAATTGTCTACGTCCATGCGGACATGCAGACCCGCCGGCCGGCGCCCATCGACCCGGCGTTTCGCCAGGCCGTGCATGCCTTTGAAAGCAAGGCGCCCGAGGACTCCAGCACCACACCGGCCTGAGACGGGCCGATTGCCGGCCGGGACATTGCCCCGGCCGTGCCGGTTCAGGCAGTGGAGTCCACCAGCTGGCTGCGCAACCGGGCTCCATGCAGCAGGTTGTCCGCCAGCGGGCAGCGACGCTCCACCTCCTCCAGAAACTCCTGCTTCTGCGCTTCGGTCAGATCGGCATCGATGTCCACCCGCATGCGGATTTCCTGAAAGCCCGGGCGCACCTCCGGATTGCGGCCCAGCAGACCATCGGGATCATAGTCCGCCTCGATCTCGAAGCGCATGCCGCGCAGCTCTATCCTGCGCTGATGCGCAACAAAGCGACCGATGGTTCCGAAACAGCCACCCAGGGCGGCAAGCACCATGTCCAACGGCGTCGGACCGGTATCGGTGCCGGCGGCGGTGCGCGGCTGATCCATCAGTACCTGATGCTGGCCGCACTGCACGCTGATGGCAAAGCCCTGATCCAGCCTGCCGGCGACTTGCATGGTTCTCAATGCCATGGTCTCACCTCCGCTTGCCGGTGTTGATCCGCAGCATCGCATACAGCGGGCAGAAGCTGATGAACGCGGTTGCCAGCAGAATCACCCCCAGCCAACCCCACCAGCCGATGACACCGGCCGCACTCAGGCCGATCAATACCAGCCCGACGATGATGCGCAATGCACGATCGATATTTCCCAGATTCGCCTTCATGTCTGACTCCCCTTGTTCAAAAGTCTCAGCGACTGATAAAGACAACACTAATTTAGTATTTGCTAAATAACAAGAGGGCAGAAAGTCGCAGCGGCTGCGTTGGGCTAGTGCGGTGGGAATAAAGGGGTTGGCGACCTGCTCAGGTCACTCCGGCAGCAGTTGCGCCAGGCGTTCGCGCCGGGCGCTGAAAGCGGCGTTGACCGCGTCGATCTCGGCGCGATTACTGGCGATCTGGCGTTCCAGACGACCCCGCTCCGCGTCTATGTCTTCCAGCTGACGCAACAGTCTCTGGTCTACCTCACGCCCGGCGCGTTCCTGGCTGGCAGCACGGCTCTGGATATCGTCGCGCTGACTGCGCAGGGTCATCAGACCGGCCTCGGCGGTGGCAATCAGGCCTTCGATCTGCTGGATCTGCCGGGCATGGGCGCGGTCCAGGTCAGCCACACTGGCATACAGGCGCAGCAGGGTCTCGTCGGAGGCGCGCTGGCGCTGCTGCTCCTCGGCGGCAATACGCGCGGCCCTCAGCTCTTCAGGGCTGGGGGCAGGTGGTACCACCTGCTTCACCCGGCCGTCCCGGTCCAGTACCTCGTAACCGCGAGAGACATACTGGGGTGGCACGCTGCTGTCGAGCACCGTCACTCCCCTGTCGTTGACATAGCGGTACAGCTCTGCGGCATCGACGCTTGCCACGGAGCCCGCCAGCCATGCCACTACCACCGGATACCAGAACTTCTTGTACATAACGGGACCACCCTGTCCTGATTATCTGCGACGGCTGCCGTTGTCAGATGCCGTACTGATCTCGATAGGCCTGCACTGCGGGCAGGTACTTGCGCAGCTGCGCGTCATCCTCAAGGAAGGCCAGAATCTGGGTCAGCGAAACGATGCTGATCACCGGCACACCGAAATCGCGCTCCACTTCCTGGATCGCCGACAGCTCACCCTGCCCCCGCTCCTGCCGGTCCAGCGCCACCATCACCGCAGCAGGCTGCGCGCCCGCCGCCTTGATGATCTGCATGACTTCCCGGATAGCGGTGCCGGCGGTGATCACATCATCAACGATGGCCACCTTGCCCTGCAGCGGTGCCCCTACCAGCGAGCCGCCTTCACCATGATCCTTGGCTTCCTTGCGATTGAAACAGTATGGCAGATCAATATCAAAACTGTCAGCCAGGGAAATCGAGGTCGCTGCGGCCAGCGGAATTCCCTTGTAGGCGGGCCCGAAGATCATGTCGATGTCCTTGGGTCCATTGTGGATCAGTGCCTGGGCATAGTAGCGTCCCAGCCGGGCCAGACTGCCGCCGGTATTGAACAGCCCGGCATTGAAGAAGTAGGGGCTGGTACGCCCTGACTTGAGGGTAAATTCACCGAAGCGCAGTACGTTGCGATCCAGCGCAAAACGGATGAATTCCCACTGATATTCGTGCATCTATACCCTCGCGATTTAACAAATCTATATCTGGCTCAGGTATCATACACGCACGATTTTGAGGGAGCCATGTATGCGAATCATCAGTCTGAATGTCAACGGTGTCGAGGCCGCAGCGGCCCGTGGTCTGTTTGACTGGCTGCGCACGCAGGACGCGGATGTCATCTGTCTGCAGGACATCCGGGTAACCGCCCCTGAACTGGAACAGGATCCTTACTGGCTGGACGGCTACTGGCAATATTGCTTCGAGGCCGAAGTACCCAGTCAGGGCGGTGTGGCCATCTATACCCGCACCGCGCCCAAGGCCATCATCATGGGTCTGGGCTTTGAACTGGCCGACCGCTATGGCCGCTATATCCAGGCCGACTTCGACAAGGTCAGCATCGGCTGCCTGCTGCTGCCCTCCGGACGTGATGGCGATGCGAGCCTGAACCAGAAGTTCAAGTTCATGAACGACTTCACCACCTACCTGCAGAAGCAGCGCCGCAAGCGTCGCGAGTTCATCTACTGTGCCTCGCTGTACACCGCGCATCTGAAGCTGGATGTGAAGAACTGGCGCGACTGCCAGCACCAGCCCGGGTTCATGGCCCCGGAGCGTGCCTGGATGGACGAGATCTTCGGCAACCTGGGGTATGTCGACGCCCTGCGCGAGGTCACCCGCGAATCCGACCTGTACAGCTGGTGGCCGGACAGCGAGCAGGCTCAGGACCTGAATCTGGGGCTGCGTTTCGACTATCACATCCTCACGCCGGGCCTGCGTCGCTTCGTCAAGCACGCCAGCATCCCGCGCAAGGTGCGCTTTTCCGAGCATGCCCCTGTCATCATCGACTACGAGTGGACCCTGAGCATCTGAGCCCGGGACGGCGGCAGCCCGGCTGCCGCGCCGCTTGACCATGATCAATTACTGATCGATCGCGATACTCCAGACTGACCGGCAACGCAGTATTTCCCTTGTCCCATCGCTGCCCGACCACGGACAGCCTGCCAGTCGGAACTCGCCCATGTCTGGATTGCCCCCTGCGGATTGGGACCCCCGATCCGCCGCCGTACTTGCCGATCAACGCCACGCCTACGACCGGATGCGCGAACACTGTCCGGTCGCCTGGAGCCCCTCCGACCACTGGAGTGTCTTCCGCCACGCCGATGTCAGCCGCATCCTCGCGGACCACCACAGCTTCAGCAACCGCACCTCCCGTCACCTGTCGGTACCCAACGGCATGGATCCGCCGGAGCATACAGCCTACCGCGGGCTTATCGAGGGCTATTTCAGCGCCCCGCGCATGGCCGCCTTCGAGCCGGTATGTCGTGAGATCGCCGAAGACCTGGCGTTGAGTGCGCTGGC
>Ga0209075_1004788_pt1 | contig 10687 bp, 9 predicted proteins | sample Stecom2011_FD_187523 | JGI IMG/M metagenome (GOLD analysis project Ga0209075, IMG submission 187523) | Agricultural soil microbial communities from Utah to study Nitrogen management - Steer compost 2011 (SPAdes) (version 2) | ecosystem: Environmental > Terrestrial > Soil > Agricultural land...
TAAAGTGTTGTGTTGTAGAAGAGATCATTTAATCCTTTGAATTTCAGACGCAATAGTACAAAGAAATTTTGAAAAGTGAAAATTTTGTTAATCTTTCGTCGAACCTCAATCCGAACGCTGAAAATTCCTCCCTGCCCACTAAAATTTTTGGGCATTAAAACTTGCTTAATTCCTCGAAATTTTATATATTAATGCTTTGAAAAACAATGAACTAATAGTTTTTTCTTTGTGTAATGCTTTTAGCAGTTGGTTTTACTTTTTTTGAAGTTTTAACTCTCCCTTACGACCACTTCAATGCTACCTCAATGCTACTTTAATGCCTCCTCAATGCCGCATTAACCCTACCTTAACCTTACCTCAACCCTACACCAAAGGCATAGCATAAGTATGGATAAAGCATAGATAAAGTATGAAAAAGGCATGAAAAGGGTATGAAAAGAGTATGAAAAAGGCATGTCTAGGCTATAATTCAACACTCATAACCTGAAACCTGAAACTACATCCTCTGTCATGCTCGTTTATTTTTAATTCATCTTGCTCCGCTTCACCCATTTATAAACCTCAAACCACAAGACTGAGACTCCTGCAATGAGAATGGAAGTGCTCAGATCTTTCAAACTCAAGCTGTTTACTTTAAAAAAACCAGCAACCGCAGGGATATAGAGTATGCCAAAGAGCAATATCAAAGTAGTGCCGATAACTATCGGAAACAGTTTGTTGTTGTTCTTGACGCTGTCTAGCATACTATACACAAACGAACGGTTCACTAAACACAAAAACACATTCGCAAAAATCAAGGTCGTAAACACCATGGCTCTGGTCGATGCTTCATCATTGCCGTTCTGAACGGCATACTGATACGCCAACAGCACTCCGGCCGTAATCATAAGACCTTGCACTATGCTGATGCTGAGTTCTCTCAGGTTCAGGAAGGTCTCGGTCATCTTTCGGGGTTTTTGTAACATGGTGTTGCGCTCCATGGGTTCGTTTTCATAGACTATCGAACACGTAGGCCCCATGATGAGCTCTAAGAAAATCACGTGTATAGGGGTGAATATATGCGGGTATATCCAACCCAAGAATAAAGGTAAGGAAACCGTCAGAATAATCGGGATGTGAATGGAGATAATGTACTGTATGGCCTTTTTGATGTTGCTATATATGCGTCTTCCGGCAGCAATACCAATGATGAGCTTTCCTAAGTCGTCGTTAGTAAGTACTATCTGGGCAGAAGCCTTGGCGATTTCGGTTCCTTTGTTACCCATAGCGACACCAATGTGAGCCGCTTTGAGGGCCGGAGCATCGTTCACTCCATCGCCCAGCATGGCGACTACTTCGCCGTCTTTCTTCAAGGCATTGACGGTGGCTAGTTTCGCTTCGGGAAACATACGAGCAAATAATGTAGTCTTGCGGGTGAGTCGGATGAGTTCTTCTTCGGAGTGCTCCAATATTTCTGCTCCGTTTAGAGCAGGTTCATGGTTCGAAATTCCCGCCTGTTTGGCAATGGCAGATGTGGTGTCGGCATTGTCGCCGGTGATGACTTTTACTTTGATTCCCGCCTCTTCTATCTGTCTGAAAACCTCTTGAATACCTTGTTTCGGAGGGTCATAGAATACCGTAAAACCCAAGAACTCAAACCGAAAGTCTTGTTGCTTTTCGGGGAAGTCATCGCCTGTAAAGCTGCTTTTACCTACTCCTAACACCCGGTAGCCTTGCTTTCCGAAATCTTGAATGTATTGGCGAAGCTTTTGTTTCTCGGTTTCCGATAGGCTTGATACCTCCAACAGGGCTTCCGGAGCTCCTTTGGCAGCAATGATGCGGCGGCCTTCGTGGTCTTCAAACAAATGAGTCATCATGGGCGTCTTCCCGTCCAACGGATATTCATGAATCATGCTAAAGTTCGCTCTTTGGTCATCAACCTGCGTTTGCTGATAGACCTGATGAATGGTTTTCTCCATCGGGTCAAACGGAACGGGCTCGCTACTCCACATGGCATACTGAATAAGTTCAGACAGCTCGGCAGTAGAGAAGTTCGCTTCCTCATAAACTTTATCGGTTTTATAGTCGTATAGTGCTTTGAGCTTCATGGAGTTTTCGGTAATGGTGCCGGTTTTGTCCGTACAAATCACGGTGGTGCTCCCCAAGGTTTCTACAACACTACTGCGCTTGATGATGATGCCTTCTTGCATGAGCTTCCACGCCCCCAGAGTTATAAAGGTGGTGAAGGCTACCGGAATTTCTTCAGGCAATATAGACATGGCCAAAGTGAGCCCTGTCAGTAAACTTTGGATGAAGCTGCCCGATTGCCAATAGCTGTATCCCCATACCATCAAGAAAACCACTATACCCACAAAGGCCATCCCTTTGACAAACTTGCTTATTTGTGTATGTAGAGGAGAAACCTCTTCTTCAATCTCATGTATAGATTGGCCTATTTTGCCCAGCTTGGTTTGGTTGCCGATGCTTTCGACCTTAAAAACGGCCAAACCGGAAACCACTAGCGTACCGCTATATACTTTGCGGTCGGCCGTATCCGGGCTTTTAAAGACCGAATAACTCTCACCCGTAAGTGAGGCTTCGTTTACGGAAAAGTCCGAGCTATAGACAATTTCCCCATCGGCATTAATCATTTTGCCTTCTTCGGTAATGCACAAATCGCCTACGGCAATTTCGTTCGTCGGAATTTGTATTACTTTGGAATCTCGAATCACTGTGCTGAGCGGTTCGTTGAGCTTTTCGAGAGCTTCCAAAGCTTTTTTACTTCGATTGTCCTGATAGAACGAAATGCCGGATACGGCTATGATAGCACCCAACATAAATACGGCTTCAGAATAATTGCCCACCAACACATAGATAATCGTTACGGCTATCAGAAGGAGTAACATAGGCTCCTTGAGGATGTCTATTAACAAAGCATACCAAGCGCCTTTTTTGAGTTGGTCCGCCTGGTTATAGCCGTATTGGGTACGAGAGTGCCTAAGATCTTCGCCGGAGAGTCCGGTTAGGTGAGGAGGGATGTTATAGTTGGCCATAGAAAACTTTTGTTGGGAGAGTGAAAATAATCAATTTTAAGAATCGCCACCAATCATTTTAGAAGTAATTCCCTTTTTGTGCGTTTGTTCAGCCCATAGAATGCCTATGAAGTGCAGAGCGATGAATATTGGAAACCAGTAAATAGCCCATTTGTGAGCGGCTTCCATGGGCTCTTTGTAGGTTCCGTCGCCCCATTTTAAGTAGAATCCCGTAAGGGTAGAAACCCCGACAAATACATAGAAAACCAGATATACGTATCCTTGTAGCCTTTCTTTAAGAAATAGATTGCCCGCAAAAGGATTTGGAAATTGGATTCCTTTGAACAACACGTAGAGTATTCTTAGTATAAAGGCAACAGCCATAATATAGGCAGCTAATTCGTGCCACTCCCACATCGGGGCTTGGATGCTTTTGGCTATAGGAACGAGTTGGTCTTTTTCCAACGCAATATTTTGATTGCTCAGGGTGGTATCGATGGCGGAGATGATGGCTTTCTTGTTCATCCAATACATTCGCAAAAAGCCGGTAAAGAATAAGACCGACATCAGTAAGGCGATAGACCAGTGTAAGATTCTGTGGCTAGCTGTAAACTTGTTTTGAAGAGCTGTTTTCATGACTAAGAGATTTAATACAATCAACCTGATTTTAGGGCGAGAACCCTTGTTATAGTATAACAAAGTTAGTTGTTATTCCGCTATTTGATGATGTTCTGCCGAAGTTCTTTTGCTCTTTCCGAAAATACGTATTTAGATTAAGTAAATGAGAGCTGGTCAACAAGGTTCTTGGCTGTTTCTGATAAATTAATACGAACTCGATTAGAAATATGCTAAACTATTGTGTAATCATTTAATTTAAAGTATGTTTGTCATGGGTATAATAATAAAGTAATCCATGAAAAATAGGCTTATATTGGGTCTGTTTTTGTGCTTTGGATGTTTATTCGGACAAGAACAAAAACTACAGGAAGGCATAGACTTATACAACAAAGGGGAATTTAAGGCTGCCATTGAGCTATTAACCGGTATTGAGGCCGAGGCCAAGGAGCGTAAAAACCCCAAAGTGTTGCAGGGAATTTATACAAACCTCGGAAATGCATATTCGGCACAAGGCACTATGGAGTTGGCTTTGAGCTATTATCAAAAAGGTCTCGATATTGCCTATCACGAAGCCGATACGCTCAAGATGGGCCAAATCACCAATAACATTGCCACGATTTATTCTGATATCAAAGATTTTGATAGGGCTTTAGAATACTACGAAAAAGCGAGTCTTTGGGCACAAATAGTAGGGGATGAAGGCACTTTGGCCGATTGTGCTAACGGACGGGCTATGATTTATGAACAGCAAGGCAAGTTCCAAGAAGCCTTAGACCTTTATGCTCAGGCTTTGGATATATATGTAAAATACGAAGCCAAAGATCGCATTGCTTTGGCTTATAACAATTTAGGAATTGTACACAAACAACTCAACCAGCTTGATAAAACCGTATATTATTACCAAAAAGCCCTCGAAATAGCCGAAGAAATCCAGGCCGGATACATCGTGGCAGCTTTGTCGGCCAACTTGGCCAATGTGTATATGTTGCAAAAGCAATATGGCAAAGCCGTAGCAACGAACCATTTGGCCCAACAAAAGGCAAAGCAGATTGGGGCTTTTGCTATAGTGGTAGAAACCTATGGAAACCTCAAGGATGTGTATGCCGAAATGAAGGATTACAAAAAAGCCTTTGAGTATGCCACGCTCTACCAACAAGCACACGACAGCTTAATAAATACGGAACGTACGGCTCAGCTCCTGGAGATGAAAGAGAAATACGAATCAGAAAAGAAAGAAGCCGAAAATGTTGCTCTTCGCAATCAGAACCGCTTAAAAGAATTAGAACTCACCGAAAAGTCATTGCAATTGCAAAAACGCAATTTGATGTTGTTGGGCAGTTTATTGGTTTTGGTGCTTTCAGGCATAGTTGTTCGACTCTATATTTCCAGACAAAAGGCCAAAAGCAGAGAGTTACAGGTGCTTGCCGTAAAAGAAACCGAAAAACAAGAGCGCATTCGCATTGCCAAAGACCTGCACGACGACTTAGGTTCCGGCCTCACCAAACTCAATTTGATAGGAAACCTGATTGCCAAAGAGGCTTCTCAAGACGAGAAGTTGTCAGGATACGGAAAAACCATTAAAACTACGGTAAAACAACTCTCAGACAGCATTAAGATATTGATTTGGTCGCTGAATTCCGAAAGCTTGAATAGAGGGGAGTTTGTATCATACATCAGAGCTTATACATATGATTATTTCGATGACTTCCCAATAACGTTAGAGTTTGACAGCACGGTTACCCATATCGAAAAACCCTTGTCTAAAGACATGTTCCGGCAGTTGTTTATGACTTTCAAAGAATGTTTAAATAACGTGGCCAAACACGCTCAGGCTTCGAGGCTTACCATTCTGTTATCTGATACCCCGGAACAAATGCAAATCAACATTACGGACAACGGCAAAGGCATAGAAAACAAAGAACACAAAGGCAATGGGTTAAAAAATATTCGACACCGGATAGAGTCTGTTGGAGGAATAATCGATATACAAAGTCAACCGGGCGAAGGTACTAAAATTCACATAGTCATTCGTTAATTAAAGAATTTGACAGTAAAACCATGATAAACGTAGCAATCATTGAAGACGATAACAGTATTAGAGATTTGTTGGTAGATTTAATCCATACCGATGAGAGATTGCACTGTGAGCATACTTTTGAGGATGCTAAAACCGCTATGGCAGGAATTCCAAAGTTGGATGTAGATGTGGTGGTCGTAGACATCGGCCTACCCGATCAAAGCGGTATAGATTGCATCCGCAAACTCAAACCCCAAAACGAAGCCGTACAGTATCTGGTTTATACAACTTTCGAGGATACAGACTTACTCTTTGAGGCCCTGAAAGCAGGGGCTTCAGGTTATATCACCAAAACCACAGAGCCCGACAAGCTCATTGAATCTATTATTGATGTGTATAACGGAGGCTCCCCAATGAGCAGCCAAATTGCCCGTAAGGTGGTAAATTCTTTTTATCAAACTACAGCCGAAATGCAAAAACTATCTGATAGAGAGAAAGAAATATTAATGTTATTAGACAAAGGATTCCGTTATAAAGAAATCGCTTCAAAACTATTTTTGAGCACAGAGACTATTAGAACTCACATTCGGAATATCTATAAGAAACTTCAAGTAAACTCCAGAACCGAAGCCATCAACAAGTCTTTTGTGAAATAAAAATTACTACTTTTTGCGTATTGATTGCTATGAGTTAGTGGGATAGCTTTGCCCAAAATGGATAACAGGCCTGCTATGCATTGATAATTTATGTGTAATCAATACTTTTAAAAATCATGAGAAAGACAATACTAATGTTATTTATGTTTACGGCTTCTGTAATGAGCTTTGTTTCCTGTAGTAGTGATGACAGTGACTCTTCGTCATCCTCTAATATTGTAGGTAAATGGCAACATGAAAAAGCAGGAGGAATCCTAGGAGGAGAAGAAATATTATTGCCGTATGAACATGATTGTCCTACCAAAAAAGACTATATTGAGTTTCTTAGTAACGGTACCGGAAGAAGTTATTACTATGACCAAAATTGCCAGCTTGAAGAAGGAGGCGAAGGAGGGACTTGGGACAAATCCGGTAATATACTTACCTTGAGCGACGAAGATGGTACAAACGAATTCGAAATTCTAACGCTCAACAATACGACCTTAAAAATTAAAGAACTAAATGGTCAAGGGTTTATCTTAGAATTCAAACGCATATAGTTTTCATAGTTTTAGTTTGTAGTAAATGTAGGACTCTATTAAGTTAGAGAGTTTTTGAGTTTATGTGACTTTTTCTTCAAGGATATTGTTCTTTGGAGAAAAAGTTTTTTTATGGAGAAAAAGTTTATAAAATACTAACCCCTTATGGCTATAGACTATCAAAAAATAAGACAAGACCAGAAGAATTTCGTCAATAATTTAATTCTTGCCAAAGTTTTTATACTTTTGTTAGCCTAAACTAAAAGGAACATAATGTCTGTAGCAAAAAAAGATTATAAGAGAATAACCACCCGTTCGCTATTCGAAATGAAACAGAACGGAGAAAAAATATCCATGTTGACGGCCTATGATTATACTATGGCTCGTATCGTTGACGAAGCAGGAGTAGACGTGATTTTGGTTGGAGATTCTGCAAGTAACGTAATGGCCGGTCACGAAACCACTTTGCCTATTACGCTGGACCAGATGATATATCACGCTTCGAGTGTGGTGAGAGCCGCAAAACGAAGCTTAGTAGTAGTAGATTTACCCTTTGGTAGTTACCAATCAGACTCCAAAGAAGCCTTGCGTTCGGCTATCCGTATTATGAAAGAAAGTGGGGGACATGCCGTAAAAATGGAAGGAGGTAGAGAAATCAAAGACAGTATCAAAAAAATCCTCCATGCCGGAATCCCTGTAATGGGCCACTTAGGACTTACACCCCAATCTATCTATAAATTCGGAACTTATACCGTTCGAGCTAAAGAAGATCAAGAAGCCGAAAAGCTCTTGGAAGATGCTAAAATGTTAGATAAAATTGGTTGTTTTGCTCTTGTATTAGAGAAAATTCCGGCTCAACTGGCTAAAAAAGTAGCCGAGAGCGTTTCGATTCCGGTAATCGGTATTGGAGCCGGAAACGGAGTGGACGGACAAGTGTTGGTCATTCACGATATGTTGGGTATGAACAACGAGTTTCACCCACGATTCCTCAGACGTTATTTGAATCTGTATGAACTGATGACACAGGCTATCGGACAATACGTATCGGATGTGAAATCGCTAGACTTCCCGAATCAAAACGAACAATATTAGACTTTCGTAAAACTAAATCTTAAACCACTTTATGACCATAAAAACTCGTTTGACCATGATGAGTTTCCTACAATTCTTCGTGTGGGGAGCTTGGCTCATTACTATTGCTAATTTTTGGTTTGGTACCAAAGGTTGGGATGGAACACAATTCGGACTCGTATTCGCCACTATGGGATTTGCTTCTATTTTTATGCCTACCCTTACCGGAATTATTGCAGACCGTTGGCTCAACGCAGAAAAACTTTACGGAATCCTACATATCCTTTACGGAGCAACCCTTTTTTCGCTCACTTTCGTAGAAACACCTTCAGTATTCATTTCGGTCATGTTTGTAGCCATGTGTTTCTATATGCCTACGATTTCACTGAGCAACTCAGTCTCCTATGCCGCCTTAAAGAGTAACAGAAACGATGTGGTAAAAGACTTTCCGCCTATTCGAGTTTGGGGGACTGTTGGGTTTATTATCGCCATGTGGGTAACCAACCTTACGGGGAGTAAAGCGTCTGAAAATCAGTTTTATATAGCCGGAACTATGGCGCTGCTTTTAGGCTTGTATGCCTTTACACTTCCGAAAACCCCACCACAACGCCTTATCAAAGAGAACGCTTCGTTCATGGAACTATCAGGCTTAGAGGCTTTCAAACTCTTTGCCAACTACAAAATGGCGTTGTTCTTCATCTTCTCCATGTTCCTCGGAGGAGCTTTGCAACTTACAAATGCCTACGGAGACGTGTTTATTGACGAATTTAAACACTTCCCAAAATACTTAGACTCTTTCGTAGTGAAGTATTCGACTATCATCATGTCTATTTCTCAAATTTCTGAAACCTTGTTTATCTTGGCCATTCCGTTTTTCTTGAAACGCTTCGGAATCAAAAAGGTAATGCTCTTTAGTATGATAGCTTGGGTATTGCGTTTCGGATTGTTCGCCTTTGGAGACCCTTCTCCGTTCGGATTATCGCTTATCATCATATCTTGTGTGGTATACGGTATGGCTTTCGACTTCTTTAATATTTCGGGTTCTCTTTTCGTAGAGAGCAATACCACTGCCAAAATCCGTTCTTCGGCTCAAGGACTCTTCATGATGATGACCAACGGTTTCGGGGCTGTACTCGGAAGTTTGATTTCGGGTTGGGCAATAGACAAATATTTCACCAAGTCATTCACTAAGACTTCTGATTTAGCTACTTATCTGGAAACAGAAACCGATAATTCATCGCTTTTGGAGTTCATACAAAATAGAGGCGTAACCATTACAGACGGCATCTTCGACAATGCCATCCTAATGAAAGATTGGCATTCAATCTGGATTTCGTTCTCTATGTATGCTTTAACTATTACCATTTTATTTGCTGTATTATTTAAACATAAACACAATCCTGATGAAATAGAAAATATTAGCCATTAATGCCTGAAACCAAAAAATATAAAATTTGCATCGTAGGAAGTCTGTTAGCCGGTGGCGGAGCCGAAAGAGCTCACTCGAACCTAACGAAATACTTCCACAGCAAAGGCATCGAGGTATATAATGTGATATTCGAAGACAGAGTAGAGTATGAATTTGCAGGAGAACTCCTGAACATCGGGCAAATCAAGCACGATACAATCATTCAAAAATTAAGAAGGTTTCGACTCCTGTCAAACTACATCAAAAATCATCAGTTTGACTATATCATAGACCTGCGATACAGAGGCTCTGTATATGCTGAGTATTTCTTGTCCAGAAGAGTATTTAGGCAGGCCAAATACATTCCCAGCATACGAGGAGCTTATTTCCCCACCTATTTCACTCGGTATGAAGCCGTAGCCAAACGACTTTTTAAAAAAGCATATAAAATAGTGGCAGTTTCCAAAGAAATGGAAAAAGCCATCCGGGCCAAATATGGCTATCAGAACATCACTACGATTTACAATATAGTGGATACGCCACATATCCGTAAGTTGGCCGAAGAACCCACAGCCGAGAGCCTTGATTTTCGCTTTGTCCTAGGTTTAGGCAGAATGCACGAGAGCAACGTCAAACAACAAGACGTGATGATTAAGGCTTATGCGCAATCCGTTTTACCCAAACACGGTATTAAGCTACTACTCGTAGGCGACGGAACCAAATTGAATGATTTCAAACACCTAGTGGAAGAGCTGAACCTCACAGATAAAGTAGTTTTCACCGGATTTAAAGAAAACCCGTATCCTTATCTGAAAAAAGCCGAATTTATGCTGCTCACGAGTAAATCAGAAGGCTTCCCAAACGTAATACTGGAAAGCTTTGCTTGTGAGACTCCGGTAGTGAGTTACGACTGCAAAACAGGCCCAAGCGAAATCATCACTCACCAACACAACGGCCTTTTGGTAGAAGACCAAAACATAGACAAGCTCATTAAAGCTATGAATCAGATGGTGGAAGATGAGAAACTTTACCAATATTGTAAATCGAATACTTTGCCTACCGCCTTTGAATACAGCCCGGACAAAATTGGTCAACAATGGCTCGATTTAATGCAGATTAAGATATGATAAAGGCTTTGACTTCGTTGCGGTTTGTTTTTGCAGTGATAGTGTTTCTACTACACATTCACAAAGCACATATCGCGATCGGTCATGCCTTCTTTATCGTTTTAAGTGGTTTTATACTGACGATGGTCTATGAAGAGAAAATCCTGGATAAAACCTTTTCTTTTTCTCTGTTTTTCAGAAAGAGAATGCTACGAACCTATCCACTTCATTTACTGACGCTTTTTGTAGCTATTCCCTTATCTCTGGAAGGAATAAGAAATG
>Ga0209075_1004789_pt1 | contig 10686 bp, 11 predicted proteins | sample Stecom2011_FD_187523 | JGI IMG/M metagenome (GOLD analysis project Ga0209075, IMG submission 187523) | Agricultural soil microbial communities from Utah to study Nitrogen management - Steer compost 2011 (SPAdes) (version 2) | ecosystem: Environmental > Terrestrial > Soil > Agricultural land...
TCAGGACCCCGATATCATTATGGTCGGCGAAATTCGTGACAAAGAAACCGCTTTGGAAGCGATCCGCGCATCCCAGACTGGCCACGTTGTGCTTTCCACGTTGCACAGTAACGATGCGGTGGACTCCGATATCCGCAATGCGATTTCGAGCCAACCGCCGGTGGGAAGGTTGCGTTGGCGGGCGCCGGATTCTGGTTTGGTAACCATGCGCGACAGTGCGTTGGATCACGTGATTGAGGGTGTTGTTCCCATGTCTGAACTGCCCCGTATTCTGCCTCAGGAACGTATGGCACCTGACGACGAGGCCGTAATAGAGGTTCTGGTAACCATGTTTCACGAGTTGCGCAACGGCCAGACTATGGATGGCCGAAGCACTGACCGTTTAGCAGGTGCTGCGCTTTCCACCGCCGAGGCTGTATCAGTAGCCCATGCAGCGAGCCTGAACGCCTGGTATTACGGCGATGGCAGAATGACCATTGAACAACTGATGCATCACATCGTTGGCTCAGCCCTAAAAGACCATCCAGAGGACCGCCGCCGTCTCAAACATTACTTTGAAACGGCAATCGCGCCCCGCAAGGGAGACATTTGGGCGCAAGTATGGGCGCAGCGTTCACTCATCCACTGAAGGCGCTGGCGTGTCCCGGCCGGCGTCTTCGGGCGTGCGCCCGCGTATGTGGAAGGCGAAGGCAAGAATCTCCGCAATAACCCTGTAGAGGTTTTCTGGTATTTCGTCGTTTAGGGACAAACGCGCAAGAATGCCCGCTAACTCGGCATTCTCATACAGGGGGACATTGTGCTCTCTGGCGATTCGGATAATCTCGTCGGCCAGCTCATAAGTGCCTGTTGCCGTTATGGTGGGGGCTTTTTCGCCGTCGTATTTCAATGCAACGGCGGCACTGCTGGATGGTTGGCTTTGGTTTTTTTCTTTCATGCGCGGGTGTCCACCAGTCGGTGCTCCAGCTTCGTCGCAGGGTAAGATGGCGTGCCACGTCTGCATTCCAGATCGGTTACTTCTAGACCTAACTCCACCAAGCTTCGTCTCAGAAGCGGTAGCTCCTCGTAAACCTGCTTCAAGGTTTCCTGTTTTTCCGCCCACACCCGGGCGCTAACTTCCTGCTGGCGCAGGGAAACCTCAAAGTTCAACGCTCCGGCCAACTCCAGATCAATGGCGAGATTCAGGCGCCATTCGCTGATGGCTGCCCGTTTTTCGTTACGGTCCTTGGCTGAAGACTCTTCTTTGTACTGTTCCATGCGCAGCTGTGCCAGCTTGGGCTCGTTTTGGGGTGTCACCCAAGGTAAGTCCATAATCATAGTTGAAGCCGGAGCTGGTGCGTCGCCACCCCCGCCTCTCGCTGTGAGTATTTGGCTGTGGAGCTGGTTGACCGTAATCCGGTTCAGCATACCCGCTAACATCCGCAAGGTCTGGCCTACCGATGTGGGCTCGGAGCCGCTACCAGATGGCGGTGATGCCATCGCCTGTGGGAATTGCAAGGGTGCTTGCATCAGGCCGGGGCTTGCCAATGGTGTAAGACGGTTGAATAGGGTTGCCGGGTTGCCACCTTGCTCAGCCAGGAGCCCGGTGACCATTCGGCCTAGGGCTAGCTTCAGATCGGGCAGCGTGGAAGAGGGCATTTGAGTTAAGCGGGATTCGGCAAACACCCCGCTTTCGGCTATCCACTGGCGGATTTGCTGCACACTGTTGTTCTGGGTGCCTGCGCCGGGCGTCAGAGTACTGCTGGTCGGGAGCCTTGCCAGTAGGGTTTCTAGAGCTTGGCGTGCGGCCTCTGGTAGCGGTTGCAAGCCTCGGGCTGTGGGCAACTGGCCAGGTGTCAGTTCTGGAACCATGCCCTTATTGAGTGCCGTCATTAGCTTTGCCAAGCCGCTATCGATGCTCTGCTGCCAGGGCATACGCTGTGCTAACGCCTGAGAAATAGCAGCCTCCGGCGTTGCCGCCAGTTTACCCATGAGTTGCAGTTCGTTGCCCGCCCGCATTACCTTTACCCAGTCGCCGGGGGTCAGCTCCGTGGCGCCAATGGCGGCGTTTACTTGAAGCGGCTTTCCCCGTACATCCAATAACACTTCTGCATTACGGCTACCCTGTCGGTTAATGATTTCTGCCACGCGGGCCAGAATGGTCTCCCGGTTTGCAAGCTGGATTTGGTCCAGTTGCTGGCGGGCAGACAGGGCTGGGGTTTCGCGGCCCGGCAGATTGGCGTCATTGATTTGTGGCGACCTGGGAGCAACCGGAGCCGGAGGATTAGGGGACTGTTGGCCGTTGGGTAGTTTCATCGCTGCTGACTTGATTCCAGACAAGAGTATTCTGTAAACGCTTTCGCTATAATACGCCGCGCTGGCAACTATTGTCGTGAATACACCCGATGCGATCTGCGCATCGTCCTGATTACGGGGCCCTGATGTCCGAGCCGTTACTACAGGCCGTTAACCTACAGTGTGAACGGGACAAGCGGATACTTTTCCGCGAATTATCCTTCTCCATACTGCCCGGTACGGTCACCCGTGTCGAGGGGCCAAATGGCTCGGGCAAAACCACTTTGCTGAGAATGCTTGCAGGCTTGAATGATGCTTGGACAGGCGAGTTGAATTGGTGCGGCTCGTCAATTGCAAACCAGCGTGAAGTGTTTCTGCGGAATATGCTTTATCTCGGTCATCGCCCTGGAATCAAACCTCTCCTTACTCCTATGGAAAATCTTCGGGCGTTGATGGCGGGCAGAAGGCCTGTAGCTGACGCTGTTTTGCGTCAGGCGCTTCAGGGAACGGGGCTTTCAGGCTTCGAGGATGTACCTTGTCGTAATTTGTCGGCCGGTCAGCAGCGCAGAGTTGCGTTGGCAAGGTTGTTGATTGCAGACGAACCCCTTTGGTTGCTCGATGAAGTATTTACCGCCATTGATGCCGATGGCGTGGCAGCGCTAGAGGCGTTATTACAACAGCGGGCCGCTGAAGGTGGTGCCGTGTTGGTTACCACCCACCATGATCTGGCACTGCCGGGCATGCAGCGGCTGACCCTTGGCGCTGGAGGTGTAACCGATGAACGTTGAAGTTCGCCCGGTAGTTCCGCTCGCCAGTAGCAGTGTCGGCGCGCTGGCTGCTATGAAGGGTGTTTTTTCGCGGGATATGAAAGTAGCATTCCGGCAGCGTCAGGATCTGTTAAACCCGCTTTTGTTTTTTATTATGGTTGTGACCCTGTTTCCTCTGGGCGTCAGCCCGGAAGCCTCATTTTTGCGTGAAGCTGGAGCCGGAATTCTCTGGGTAGCGGCGTTGCTCTCGGTACTCTTGTCTCTAGATCACTTGTTCCGTCACGACTTTGACGACGGCACACTCGAGCAGCTTGTGCTCCAGCCGCAGCCCCTGTTTTTGTTGATTTTGGCAAAGACCATGGCGCACTGGATGTTAACAGGCCTGCCTTTGGTCATATTGACCCCCGTTCTTGGTGTAATGGTGCATCTCGACGGGAACTCTATCGCTGTTTTATGTCTAACGCTGCTGATTGGTACACCGGTACTGAGTTTAATCGGCGCCATTGGTGCTGCTTTGACTCTTGGATTGCGTTCGGCAGGTGTGCTCTTGTCCCTACTGATCATTCCACTGTACATTCCCGTGCTGATATTTGGCACAGGCACCGTTGCAGCAGCAGCGGAAGGTGCTTCTGTTGGGGCTTATCTGGCTTTGATGGGGGCTTTCCTTATGTTGGCGCTGACACTGGCGCCGTTTGCAGCGGCAGCAGCATTGAGAATCAGCTTGTCGAACGGTTAAAACAAGGTAAACGGTAAGGCGGTGACCATCTGATGTGGCAATTTTTTCATAAACTGGGTTCCCCCAAATGGTTTTTCGGGATATCTACCCGGTTCATGCCTTGGTTATTGACGAGCGGCTTACTGCTGCTGATGGCCGGAGTTGTTTGGGGGCTGGCGTTTGCGCCCAAAGACTACCTGCAGGGCAATAGCTACCGGATTATTTTCATTCATGTTCCTACGGCGTTTATGGCTCAGTCGGTTTACATCATGATGGCGTCTGCGGCTCTGGTTACACTGGTTTGGCGCATGAAACTCGCCGATGTGTTCGTCAAAGCGGTTACGCCGGTGGGTCTGGTTCTAACGTTCTTGGCCCTGTTTACCGGCGCGGTTTGGGGCAAGCCAACCTGGGGTACTTGGTGGATCTGGGATGCCCGGCTTACCTCCATGTTAATACTGTTATTTCTTTACGGTGGTGTTATCGCGTTGGACCGTGCCATCAATGACGAGAAGTCTGCCGCCCGCGCGGTTGCCGTGCTTGTGCTTGTTGGGGTAGTGAATATCCCCATTATCAAGTACTCCGTTGAGTGGTGGAATACACTGCATCAGCCCGCAACGTTCAAGCTTACAGAAAAACCGTCCATGCCAGCTGAAATGTGGGTGCCATTGTTGCTTTCAGTGCTGGGCCTTTACCTGATTTTTGGCTGGCTTGCATGTATTCGCATGCAAACAGAAATTTTGTCCCGGGAGCAACGCACCCGCTGGGTAAAAGAATTCGTACTGAAAGGAAAGGTGTAAACCATGGCTTTTGATTCCTTTGCGGCATTTGTATCAATGGAAGGTCATGGCCCCTATGTGTGGGCTTGTTACGCTGTGTTTTTTGTACTGATGATTGTTCTGATAGCCGGATCGGTGCGCAGCAGGAACGCAGCTATTGAATCCTGCCGTCGCCGTTATGAGTTTCAGGCCGACAAGAGTACAGTGGCGGCGGCGCCTACAACTTCTGCGTCCTTTGCACGCGTAAATGTTTCCCAAGACTGACTGACAGGTAAGCACATGCACCCGATCCGTAAAAAGCGGCTGACTATCGTTCTGTTTCTGCTGGTAGGCCTTTCCGTTGCAGTTGGGCTTACAACTTATGCGCTGCGCCAAAATATCAACCTGTTTTACGATCCCAGCCAAATTTCTGCAGGTGAGGCCCCGGTTGACGTGCGAATCCGCGCAGGTGGTATGGTAGAAGAAGGTTCCGTGGTGCGTGATCCCGAAAGCCTAAAAGTCGAATTTATGGTTACCGACTACAGTGCCTCGGTACCGGTTGAATACGTCGGTATCTTGCCGGATCTGTTTGCGGAAGGGCAGGGCATTGTCGCCATGGGCAGACTCAACAATGAGGGGCGGTTCGTGGCCGATCAGGTTTTGGCCAAACATGATGAAAACTACATGCCTCCAGAAGTTGCCGGTGCCTTAGAGAAGGCATCGCAAGCCGAGACGAAGTCCGCCGCTGAAAATGCCAAGCCTGCAACTTACTGAACACAAAACACCCAATAGCCTGACTCCTGGAGAGCTTTGATGTATCCCGAACTCGGACAGCTTGCACTGATACTCGCGCTGTTGCTGGCAGTGCTTCTTTCGGTAGTGCCACTGGTTGGCTCACTCACTGGCCGGGACAATCTTCAGGCGTTCGCAAGGCCTTTAACCACCGGCATGTTTGTGTTTGTCGGGCTGGCGTTTACTGTGCTGACCCACGCGTTTTTAACGGACGACTTTTCTGTAGCCTACGTTGCCAACAACAGCAACAGCATGCTGCCTTGGTACTACAAGTTCAGTGCTGTGTGGGGTGGCCATGAAGGCTCCCTTTTGCTCTGGATTTTGATGCTAACCGGTTGGACCATGGCCGTTGCTATTTTCAGCCGTCGCTTGCCCTCTGTAATGATTTCCCAAGTGTTGTCGGTTCTCGGCATGGTTAGCGTTGGCTTCATGCTCTTTATTGTTATTACCTCTAACCCCTTCGACCGCTTACTGCCAAACGTACCGGCCGATGGGGCAGACTTGAACCCACTGTTGCAGGATTTTGGGCTGATCGTGCATCCGCCTATGCTTTACATGGGCTATGTCGGGTTTGCCGTAGCTTTTGCGTTTGCCATTGCGGCCCTGATCAACGGTCGCCTTGATGCCGCATGGGCCAGATGGTCACGCCCCTGGACCACCGTCGCCTGGGCATTTCTTTCTATAGGTATCGCCCTTGGAAGCTGGTGGGCATACTACGAGCTTGGCTGGGGCGGCTGGTGGTTCTGGGATCCTGTAGAAAACGCTTCTTTGCTTCCGTGGTTGTCGGGTACCGCATTGATGCACTCGCTCGCAGTCACTGAAAAGCGCGGTGTTTTCAAAAGCTGGACGGTACTCTTGGCGATTGTCACCTTTTCCTTAAGCTTGCTGGGTACTTTTCTGGTTCGGTCCGGCGTGCTTACTTCGGTTCATGCTTTTGCGTCTGACCCGGAGCGGGGCACCTTTCTTCTGGCGTTGCTGGCAATAACCATTCTGGCCAGCCTGATGCTTTATGCGTTCAGGGCGCCTGTGGTCCACGTGCGCTCCCGTTACGGCTCTCTGTCGCGGGAGATATTCCTTCTGCTAAACAACGTTTTGCTGGTTTCCGCAACGCTACTGGTCGCAGTAGGTACTCTGTACCCGCTGGTTCTTGATTTCTTTGAACTGGGCAAAATCTCTATTGGCGAGCCGTTCTTCAATCTTACTTTCAGCCCGCTTGCCGTAGCGACCGGCCTTTTGCTTGGTGTTGGCACCTTCTCCCGTTGGAAGAAAACGGATGGCGGCTGGCTTGCTCGCAAGCTGCTGTGGCCATTGGCGGTTAGTCTATTGATCAGTACGGCAGTTATGGTTGCGTATGGTGGCTTCAAACCATGGGCTTTCCTTGGCGTGTTCACTGCTGTTTGGGTAACCACCGCAACCTTCTGGGATTTGTGGGATAAGTCCTCGTCCAAAAAGGGACGGGTTCACGGCTTAAAGCGCCAGTCTCGCAGTTACTACGGTATGGTTCTTGGCCATCTTGGTCTGGCTATTACCATGGCAGGCGCTACCGTTGTGTCGAACTATGGCATAGAGCGCGATGTGCGCATGGTTCCCGGCGATGTTGCAACGGTTGGTGACTACCAGTTCCGGTTTGTGGACATCGGCGAGCGCCGAGGGCAGAACTTTACCGCTCAATACGGCAGTTTTGATGTAATGCTCGATGGCAAACAAGTTGCCGAATTGCACCCTGAAAAGCGCCAGTATGCCGTTGGAATGAGTGTTATGACGGAAGCGGATATTGATGCAGGCCTGTTCCGGGACATCTTTGTTGCAGTTGGAGAGCGCATTTCGGATAACGCCTGGGCTATCCGCCTCCAGTATAAGCCTCTAATCCGTTGGCTCTGGCTGGGGGCGCTGTTTATGGCGGCCGGAGGCTTCTTGGCTATATCGGATCGCCGTTACCGCATTCGCGAGCGAGATACCGAGCGCTCGGCAGTATCGTCGCCGGGCCAAGCTAATACCCAGCGACCGGCCGGAGCAGTTTCATGAAGCGCTTTCTTTTGTTCCTGCCGTTGCTGGCTGCCATCATAGTGGGTGTTGTTCTATTCGCCGGTATTGGTAAAGACCCCACCAAGCTGGATTCCGCATTAATAGGGAAGCCGGTCCCGGCGTTCAGCCTGCGGGATCTGAAACAACCGGAAACCACGCTTGATGAAGCCGTGTTTCGCGGGGAAATCACCTTGCTGAACGTTTGGGGTACTTGGTGTCCGTCCTGCCGGGACGAACATGACGATCTTATGTGGCTGGCCCGGGAAAAGAAGGTATCGATTATCGGTCTGAACTATAAGGACAACCGCGATGATGCCTTGGTTTGGCTAGATCGCTTGGGTGACCCGTACAGCAAGGTGATATACGACCCCAAAGGCACACTAGGCTTCGATTTGGGTGTGTACGGTGCCCCGGAAACCTTTGTTATTGATGCCTCTGGCGTTGTGCGCTATCGCCACGTTGGCGTGGTCAACGGCGACGTTTGGGAACGGGTGCTATTGCCGGTGATCAATGACGCACGGGAGAATGGTTGATGTTGCGCATTCTATGTTTTGTTGTGGCAACTGTGGTGTCCAGCATGACCTTTGCGGATGTATCTGCGGTTTATGGTTTTGATGATCGAAGCGAAGAGCAGCGCTACCAAAACTTAATTGCAGAATTGCGGTGTCCTAAATGCCAAAACCAGAACATTGCGGATTCAAACTCACCTATATCGAAAGATATGAGAAATGCTGTTTATCAAATGATGCTGGAAGGCGCTAGCGATCAAGAGATTGTCGATTCTCTGGTGGGGCGTTTCGGCGAGTTTGTGAAGTATAAGCCCGATTTGGACAGCCGCACCTTTATGCTCTGGGCAACACCTGCAATAGCAGTTCTTGGCGGCCTTATTGTGGTTGCAGGGATTGTTGTTCGCTCCCGCCGAACCGGCACGGCAGCGCCAACACTCAGTGCTGAGGAGCAGGCCCGGATAGATAAGATGCTTGCGGAAAAGAATCGTAACGGTAGCGCCTGATTTCTATACAGTGCCGCTTGACCTTTACATAGTGCAAACCGCCGGCTTCGTACACATGCGCACCGCTTTATTCATTTTGAACCTGTGATGATATTTCCATGACCCAAACTTTCTGGATTGCCGCAACGGTATTGATCATTCTTGCCTTGGCATTTGTACTTTACCCTGTGATGTTCCACCGTCACGCCTCCCGGGAGCAAACGGATCTCAGAAACCAGAACTTGGTGGCCTATCGCAGCCGAATGGCCGAACTGGAAAAAGAGCACCAAGCCGGAATTATTGATGAAGAAACCTACCGGCAGCTGAGAGACGAACTTGCGGGAGCCATGCTCGATGACGTCCCCGAGAACGAAGCACCAGTAAAGAGCATTCCCGGGCGTAAAGCTGCTATGGCCGTGGGCCTGATATCAATACTTTTGCTTCCTGCCGCCACGGTTCTGCTCTATGAGGAGTGGGGCGCGATGGACAGTGTGGAATCTTTTGTCGCTATGCAGGAGCTGGGCAGCTCAGACGAAGCCCGTGCAGCACAGATGAACCAGCTCACGGAGCAATTGCGTGCACGGCTGGAGGCCAGCCCTGATAATCCGGACGGTTGGGCTATGCTGGGCCAGACTTACATGCGCTTGAAACGCTATGACGACGCAGCTTGGGCGTTCCGGCAGCTGGCGGATAGTGTTGAATCCGATGACGGTTCCCGGGCTGTCGCTCTGGGGCTATCTGCGCAGGCGCAGTTTTTCCGCACTCAGGGCGCCATGACTGAGAAAGTAACCTCTACCATTGAAGAAGCGCTCGCGCTGAACCCCGATGAGGTCAACTCGCTGGGGCTGTTGGGCATTCATGCGTTCAGTCAAGGCAACTATCGCGAAGCGATCCAATACTGGGAGCGCATCCAAACGGTTGCGCCAGATCATCCGCAACTGGCTTCTATTCAGGGAGGTATACAAGAAGCCTACACCCGCCTTGGGGAACAGCCGCCGGCTGAACAACCCGCTTTTGCCGCTCCGGATGATAGTGCAGGCAACGTGGGGGTATCTGTGCGAGTGAGTTTGGATGACGCATTCAAACAAGATATCCCTGAAGACACTACGCTGTTTATCTTCGCCCGCGCGGCCAATGTGCAAAGTGGGCCGCCTTTGGCCGTTGTCCGTTTGACCGCGGGCGCCTTGCCCATTGATATTCGCCTGAACGATAGCCATGCAATGGCACCGCAAGCGGTGATATCCGGAGCAGAGCAGGTGGTTGTAACGGCTCGCGTCACGCTGTCAGGCAACATCAATGCACAACCGGGGGACTGGCAGGGTAGTACAGACTTACCTATTTCAGTGTCTGAAGATCAGGGTTCACCGGTAGAGCTCGTAATTGACCAGCAATTGACTGGCAACTGAACCGGAAGGGCTTGATGAGCCGCTGGCTGTGGGCTCATCAAGCCAAACCGGATCTACTGAACTCGTCAAGTTTGCTTTGCCAACCCGGCACTTACACGGAAAGGTTGCTGGGGTAGAGGGGTGGCAGGCCAGCTTCTGAAGACACTTTGAGTGTCTGTTTACGGGTTTGCCTGAGAGCACTTGTCAGGCTTGTTCCATCCCAACACTTGCTGCTGTTGTTTCTATCCGATGGACCCCGGCTGAACAAGTGCGCTTGCAAGGCGCTGAGCTCCAACTCCAAATCCGGAGCCGGAACTACCCGAAACACATCCCCTGTGGAACCGAAGTTATGGCCGGGCCATCGTAAATTAGACCAGCGTACAAATAATCCGGGCGTAGTGGCATCGCCGTTTTTGGCTGCGCTCAACAACTGCTCAAACACGCCTTGTTCGTTCGTACTTTCCGAAGAAACCGTTTGATCTGAGCGATCACCAGCCATTTTTCGGCTACGCCACCAAGCCAGCATGGTAAGAACCCATACGCCTGCCAGTGCAAAACTGGTCCATTGCCAGAATCGACGACTACTTGGAACCGGATTGTTGCCCGAGGCTACTTCGCTACTGGTTGCAGACGGAGTGTTTTGGTCATTGCTTGCGGTCCCTGTGGCTGCAGCTGAGCCTTCCGAGGCGGTAACGTTAAGAGTCTGTGCCGGGATAATCGCAACTTTCTGACTGTCGGATTCCGTATCCCACCAAGGGATTCGAATGGCCGGGAGTGTCAGCTTACCGGCATTCACCGGAACTAGCGCGCTGGTTTGTGTGAGTGTGGACGTGATGCCATCCGGGCCTACATTCGTGTTGCGCTGAGGCTCCTCAGGGTAACTGCGAAGCCCGTCGGGCACCGAATCTGGCAATGGCGGCAGCGCTTCTGAAGGCAGACCTGTTGCTTGCAGGCTAAGGGTGCGGGTGAGATTGTCGCCGGTGTT
>Ga0209075_1004790_pt1 | contig 10686 bp, 7 predicted proteins | sample Stecom2011_FD_187523 | JGI IMG/M metagenome (GOLD analysis project Ga0209075, IMG submission 187523) | Agricultural soil microbial communities from Utah to study Nitrogen management - Steer compost 2011 (SPAdes) (version 2) | ecosystem: Environmental > Terrestrial > Soil > Agricultural land...
CGCCGAAGGTGACCTACGGTATCGAATACGCCTACTGGGATTTCGATACTTACGGCCAAAAAGGCAGCGACCATTACCAACAGGTACTGCTGTCTGCGAAGTTCGATTTCTAATCGATCCTTCGATCGGTCGTCTGAAGAACTCCGCCTCCGGGCGGAGTTTTTTATGGCTTTAGAAAAGTCTTTTGCCTCTTCCATCAGGGGAAAGGACAGGAAATTCAGACACGAGAACGCCCAAACTCTCAGCCTACGCAAAATCTCTCAGCCAAGGCAGGAACATTCCCCCCTTTTGTAAAGGGGGGTGAGGGGGGATTTTTGCAGAGCACCCGGATGCATCCAGCACTGGCTGTGTTGGCATATTGCGGAGAGTTGGTTGCATAGGAATATGCTCTAATTGAGGCGTCTGCTAGCACAGAGCACGTCCGCCCAAATCCCCCTTAATCCCCCTTTAAGAAAGGGGGAAACTATCTCCCAGCTGGGGGGAGCACCCTGTGCCTCAGGCCACAAAAAAGGGAGCCGAAGCTCCCTTTTCCACAGGTCTACACTAAACGCTTAGGAAAACGCCTGGATGCCCGTTTGTCCCTTGCCGAGAATCAGCGCGTGGACGTCGTGGGTACCTTCGTAGGTGTTGACCGCTTCCAGGTTCATCACGTGGCGGATGACGTGGTATTCGTCGCTGATGCCGTTGCCGCCGTGCATGTCACGGGCCACACGGGCGATCTCCAGAGCTTTGCCGCAGTTGTTGCGCTTGAGCAGGGAGATGGCATCGGGAACTGCCTGGCCGGCGTCCATCAAACGACCCAGTTGCAGGGCGCCTTGCAGGCCCAGGGTGATCTCGGTCTGCATGTCGGCCAGTTTCTTCTGGATCAGCTGATTGGCAGCCAGGGGACGGCCAAACTGCTTACGCTCCAGAGTGTAATTGCGGGCAGCGTGCCAGCAGAACTCAGCGGCACCCAGGGCGCCCCAGGCAATCCCGTAGCGGGCCTTGTTCAGGCAGCTCAGGGGGCCTTTCAGACCTTCGACTTCCAGGCGGTTCTCTTCCGGAACGAATACCTCGTCCATAAAGATGGAACCGGTCTCGGAGGCACGCAGGGAGAACTTGCCTTCAATCTTGGGTGTATCCAGGCCCTTGGCGCCGCGCTCGATCACAAAACCGTTCACTACACCGTCCAGTTTCGCCCAAACCACGCAGATATCGGCGATGGGTGCGTTGGTGATCCAGGTTTTGGAACCGCTCAGCAGGTAGCCGCCGTCTACTTTCTTGGCGCGGGTTTCCATGCTGCTGGGGTCGGAGCCGTGGTTAGGTTCAGTCAGGCCGAAGCAGCCGACGTATTCACCGGAAGCCAGCTTGGGCAGGATGCGACGCTTCAAAGGCTCTTTGCCGTAGGCGTGGATGGGGAACATCACCAGGGAAGACTGTACGCTCAGGGCAGAACGGTAAGCGGAATCCACCCGCTCGACTTCACGGGCGATCAGGCCGTAGCACACGTAGTTCAGGCCCGGGCCGCCGTATTCTTCCGGCAGGGTGGCGCCCAGCATGCCCAGCTCGCCCATGGCGGGGAAGAGGTCGCGGTCGAATTTTTCGTTACGGTTGGCGTCGCGGATGCCAGGCATAAGCTTGTCATCGCAGAAGGCGCGGATGCTGTCGCGCACCTGACGCTCGGTTTCGTCCAATTGTTGGTCCAGAAGTAGCAAGTCTTCCCAAGAGGCCATGTTCGTGCTCCTGATGTGTTGTCTTTAGAGTGGTTGTAGATTTGGCGCAGCGATGGGCCACGCCGGTATTCTTTATTAGTGCTCGAGCCGTTCAATGATAGCCGCGATGCCTTGGCCCACACCGATGCACATGGAAACCAGTGCATAGCGTCCGCCGGTCCGTTCCAGTTGGCGCAGGGCGGTCAGGGTGATCCGGGCGCCGGAGGCTCCCAGCGGGTGTCCGACTGCAATCGCACCGCCGTTGGGGTTCAGGCGGGGATCCGTGGCGTCCAGGCCCATTTGGGTGGTGCAACCGAGAATCTGCGCGGCAAAGGCTTCGTTGATCTCAATCACGTCCATATCTTTCAGGGTCAGGCCGGCCCGCTCCAATGCTTTGGCGCTTGCCGGTACCGGGCCCAGACCCATTACGCGGGGGGCGACGCCGGCAATCGCGGCGGAGACGATCCGGGCGCGGGGCTTGATGCCGAACATTTCGCCCATGCGGGCGGAGCCGATCAGCAGGGCACCGGCGCCGTCGTTGATGCCGGAGGCGTTACCCGCAGTGACCACCCCATCTGCAAACAGAGGTTTGAGGCCGGACAGGACTTCATAGGTGGAATCCGGACGGGGGTGTTCATCGGCTGCCACGGTCACGGGGGGCTTCTTACGGCCTTGAGGGACTTCGATGGGCAGGATCTCATCAGCGAAGAAGCCTGCTTCTCGGGCTGCTTCATAGCGCGCCTAACTTTGCGCCGCGTAGCGGTCAACCGCCTCGCGGGACAGGTTCAGGTCGCGGGCCACGTTGTCGGCCGTTTCCGGCATGGTGTCGGCACCGAACTCCGCTTCGATTTTGGGGTTGGGGAAACGGGCGCCAATGGTGCTGTCAAAGGCCGTGAACTGACGGCTGAAGGGAGACTCGCTCTTGGCAATGACAAAGGGCGCTCGGCTCATGCTCTCTACGCCGCCGGCCACGAACAGCTCACCTTCGTTGCAGTGCACTGCACGGGCTGCGTCGATAATGGCAGCAAGCCCTGAGCCGCACAGGCGGTTCACGGTTTGGCCGCCAGTGGTGATCGGCAAACCGGCCAGCAGACCGGCATGACGCGCCACGTTACGGGCGTCTTCACCGGCCTGGTTGGTACAGCCGGCAATGACATCTTCGTAGGCCTCGTGGGCAAAAGGGTTGCGCTCTACCAATACCTTGATGACCTGGGCAAGCAGATCATCGGGGCGAACCTTGGCCAGGCTGCCGGCATGGCGTCCAAAAGGGGTTCTGAGACCATCATAAATAAATGCGTTCATGTAAACCTCTTCACAGGGTTTGAAAGTCCCGCATCAGGACCGAGAAGGAAACTGGATTGCCTACTAAAATGATAGTACAGTTTCGTTCAGCGAAATATAGTTTTATATTTGATGAGCGTAAAGGGTCGCTTGATCGAAAGCAAGCGTTTGTTGCTGCCCCTTCATGGGAATACCTGGCGAATGAACAGAATCTGGCTACCTCTTGGTGTGGTGTCTGAACTGCTGGCGATTATGCTCGGCAGAGAAGAATTCAGTTATCTGTCCTGTGGTTTCTTTCTCCTCTATTTCTCGTTGTCCTTCCCCCGCCTGGAATGGTATTCCCGTTTATTGGCGCTCTCGACGGTGGCTATCCTGGCCATTGTGATGTTAACGGGGCAGATGACCACGGAACGCTTGGCGGACGCCGCTGAATCCGCAGCCTTCTATGCCGCCTTTTTGGGCAGTCTCGGCTTGATGAATGCCCTGGTACGCCGGCTGGAAGTGCTGCGGCGTATCCATGATGTGTTACTGGGCGGGCGTCCCGAGTTTCTCTATCCCAAGTACGTACTGACCAGTTGCGGCGTCTCCTCCGTGCTGAGCTTTGGGGTGATGCATGTGTTGTGCGGCAGTCTCTCGGAAACCCTGGATCAGCGGGGAATCGAGGGCAGTGCCCGGGTGAACTGGGTGCGCAGCCTGCTGATTGCCACCCTGCGCGGCTTTGCCCTGGTGCCCCTGATTGCTCCCACCAGCGTGGCGCTGGCCATTTTGGCTCGGGAAGTGCCGGAGCTGTCCTGGAGTACGCTGTTGCCCTATACCGCCTGTGCCGCGGTGCTGTTCCTGCTGGCCGGTGCATTTCTGGAACGGGACCGTTTCAAGGAGATCAGCAGTCAACGGGTGCAGCTGGACGGCATTCCTGGTGGAACCTGGACCCTGCTGATTTTCGTGACCACGCTGCTGGCGGGCATGGCGCTGCTGGTGAGTCTGGCCGATCTGAAGGTTTCTCAGGCGGCCATGCTGCTGGTGCCGGCGATGACCCTGGTGTATTTGCTCATTAAGGAGCGCAAGCCCCGCGCATTAATAAAGGAAGTGGCCAATAACATGGAGGGGCAACGCAATGAGATGAGCATCTTTGCCAGCTCCGCGGCCATGGGCGGTATTCTGGCGTCGCTGGTGCCGACGGAGCTGATCGATCCTGAACTGTTGACGCCCCAATGGGAAATGCTGATTGCTACGGTAGGGCTGCTGTTGCTACCCCTGGGTGCGGCCATTGGCATTGCGCCCATTGCGGTGATGAGTTTTCTGGCGGGTGTGCTGGCCCAGCTTCAGATATTGGGCCTGTCACCCCTGACCACGGGTGTGGCGCTGTCCATCGGGTTTTCTTTGGCAATGATGCTCTCGCCCTTCGGACCCTCGGTAATGATCCTCTCGCGGATGGGGCGGGTATCCAAATATATTGTGGCGTTTAATTGGAATGGGCTCTTCACCCTGGCCTCGCTGCCGTTGATGTTGGCATTGTTGGCGGTGTTGGTGTGGTAGGTGGCAGAGAGAGCAAGCGCTGGAAAACTGAGAGTGTTTCTTCAAGAGTGAAGGTGTTGGCGGCTGCTTCGGTTTAAGCAAAGTTGCAGGGACAGTTCCCTCTCCCGCCTGGGGAGAGGGCTAGGGAGAGGGCCTGAGTTCTCGTGCAATTCCGGCTGAGCGTCCTCGTGTTTGGACATCCAGCCCTCTCCCCCGGCCCCTCTGCCTGCGCGGCCCGCCCAGAGGAAGAGGGGGAGGGATCAATACCCCCGCTCTATATCCACAATCCCCGTAATCGCCTGACCGGCTTCCAGCGCCCGGATCTTGCCGGTGATCTGGGCCAGCATATCGTCCCGCAGGGTGCGGGCGGAGACGTGGGGGGTGATGGCAATCTGGGGCATTCCCCAGAACGGGTGGTCTGCCGGCAGGGGTTCCTGGCGGAACACATCCAGCACAGCCTGGCTGATATGGCCCTCTTCAATGGCCCGGCACAGGTCTTCTTCTACCAGATGCTCGCCGCGCCCTACGTTGATGAGGATGGCACCAGGCTTGAGGCTGGTCATCAGCTCATAGTTCAGGATGTCACGGGTTTCCGGGGTCAGGGGCAGGGTGTTGACCAGCACTCGGGTCTCGCCCAGAAAGGCCTTCAGCTGATCCTGGCCGGCAAAGGTCTGCACGCCTTCTACCTGATGCTGGCTGCGGGCCCAGCCGTAAACGGGGTATTCCAAATCAGCCAGGGTACGGGCGACCCGTTTGCCGATATGGCCTAGTCCAAGGACGCCGATGGGCCAGGTTTTCCGCTCAATGGGGCGGTGGATGCGCCAGACGTTTTCGGCCCGTTGGGATTCATAGATCGTCATGTCGCGGCTGAACTTGATGACATGGTAAGCCACATATTCCGCCATCTGTACGGACATGCCGGCGTCTTCCAGGCGTACCACGGGAATGTGGCGGGGCAGGTTGGGAACTTGTAAGAGGCCGTCAATGCCAGCGCCCAGGTTGAAGACAGCTTTAAGATTTTTTTCTCGTTCGAACAACTCAGCCGGTGGTTGCCAGACAATGGCGTAATCAGCGTTGCAGGTTGGTGCGTCCGGGTTCCACACATGGATTTCCGCCTCGGGCAGCAAGGCCTGGATGGGAACGGTCCAGCGTTCGGGTTTAGGGTCTCCCGCAACAAAAATGATTTTCATGATTGACACCATCTGGTTAGTACTTGTTTATTGTTTTTTGCCTTCTATATTTCGCTGTGCAAAATACAGTATCATTTGTAGATGATTCAGAGAGCCAATGCAAGTACGCTGGTGGAGCAGGGGTTTTCACCCAATCTGCTGGGAAAGGTAGCAGAGTAAAGATTCGCCAGCTAAAATAGTATTTCATTATGACAATACGTTCCGTCTTAGGATGCCGTTATCGGTTTAGGACGAATCCAGGAAGGCATGCTGCATTGGGCGCATGTAAACAGACAAGGAGGGTGCATTCGGCACCCCAGGACAAAGAACTTCTATGAGTACCCCTACAAACCCTAAATCTGCAGCGCAAAAAACCAAGTCCACTGCTACAAAAGCCAAATCAGCCGCCAAGAAGGCGCCGGCGCTGGAAGATGTGGAAGTTTCCGCCAAGCCGGAGAAGGACCGCAAGTTTGTCGAGGCCCTGTCGCGGGGGCTGGATGTGCTGCGGGCGTTCAGTCAGGGTTCGGTGATCCTGGGCAACCAGGATATTGCCCGTATTACCAAACTGCCCAAGCCCACCGTGTCGCGTATGACCTATACCCTGACCAAGCTGGGCTATCTCAGCTATTCGCCCCAGCTGGAAAAGTACCAACTGAGTTCAGGCGTTCTGGCTCTGGGTTATGCCTATGTGACCAACCTGCGGGTGCGTCAGCTGGCCAAGCCCTATATGGATGAGTTCGCCCGGCGTACCAATGCTTCCGTGGGGCTGACCTGCCGCGATCGCCTGCACATGATCTATGTGGAAAACCGCCTGCCGCCGGAAGCCTCCATGCTGCGCATGGAAATTGGCCTGCGTATGCCGATTGTCACCTCCGCTGCCGGGCGCGCCTATCTGGCCGCGATCAGCGAGGATGAGCGCAATCACCTGATGGCCGCCCTGGAGAAGAAGTACGGCGAGGATTGGCCGGAGCTGGAGACCAGCATCCAGAAATCTCTGGAAGAATATAAGCAGTACGGTTTCTGCCTGTCCCTGGGAGACTGGGACCGCAACGTCAATGCCGCGGGTGCCCCCGTCTTTCTGGCCGATGGCACGGTCATGGCACTGACCTGCTCTGCGCCTTCCTTCCAGGTTTCCGCTGACGAAATGAAAAACTCCATCGCCCACCAGTTGGCGATGCTGGCCAGCGATATCGAATCCCTCGGCGCTTGATCCGAAGCTCTCTCACCGTACCCATTGCCGTGCGGTGAGAGGGGCCGCCTATTTAAGGGTAGGTATCACCCGGGGATCGAACAACGGAAGGTTGCACCATGAACATTGTGATCTTGGGGGCTGGCGCCATTGGCTGCTACCTGGGTGCCGCCCTGCAGGCCGGAGGCCTCAAGACCACCTTGTTGTTGCGGGAGCGGATGCAACAGGAGCTGACTGATGCCGGTCAGCTGACCCTGAGCGATTACCGTGGCCTGCAGCAACGCGTGCCCCTGCCCCGGCTGACGACAGAGCCCGGCGTGCTGGCGGAAGCCGACCTTATTATTCTCACCGTCAAATGCCTGGCCGTGGAAGCGGCTGCCCTACAGATCGCCCGCTATGCCCAACCCGCCACACCGGTGCTGGCCTTGCAAAACGGTATTGGCAGCGAACAACCCCTCCAGGAGCGTTGCCCGCAGCAGACGTTGGTGCGGGGCATTGTCGGCTTCAATGTAGCCCCTCTGGGCCAGGGGCGTTTTCACTGTGGCACCCAGGGTGAGGTGTATTGCGAACCCGGCCTGACTTCCCTTTCGCTGACCCGCCTTCAGCAGGCCCTGGGCCGTGTGGGAGTGGAGTTGCGCGTCAGTGAAGATTTCACTGCCCTGCGCTGGGCCAAGCTGCAACTGAACCTGAACAATGCCATCAATGCCCTGAGTAACCTGCCGCTGAAGACCGAGCTGGAGCAGCGGGGGTACCGGCGGGTTCTGAGTCTGGCTATGAGCGAGTTGCTGGCGGTTGTCCGGGCGCAGCAGTTGCGGCTGCCGAAGCTCACCCGGTTGCCGCCGGCCTGGATTCCGCCCTTGCTGAAGGTGCCGGATGCCCTGTTCCGCCGCTTGGCCGGCAGCATGCTGGCCATCGATCCCCAGGCGCGCTCCTCCATGTGGGAAGATCTGTCTCACCAGCGCCTGACCGAAGTGGACTTCCTCAACGGTGCCGTGGTGACCGCAGCCCGGTCGCTAGGGATGGAGGCTCCCGTCAATGCTGCCTTGTGCCGCCTGATTCACCAGCGCGAGGGCCAATCGCTGCAAGGCATGTCGGCAGAAACACTCTTACAGGCAGTCCGTACTGCGGCTCCCTAAATTCGTTTCTTTCTTCTCCCTGTTTCCGACTCTCCATTTCAGCACTGAGCCCCTGGAGGGGCTGTTTGTGCGTTTCCCCCGTTACGAGCCGCTCGGCGGTCTCTTTGTCCATCATTAAGGATCAGGGATTGGATCGCTATCTACAGGATTTCTTTCGCAGGTATTGAAAGAGAGTAGGCATTTGTATTTAAATCGTTCTATAGTTTCGCTGGTTAAAACAATATTTCGCTAAGCCTTTTGTTGTTCCGGTTTTGTGCCGAAGCAGGAGGCAGTGGCAGAACAAAGCGCGGCAAGGCCGCACCATACCGAGATTGAGGAGGATGTATGTCCCAGGTCGTAACCTATACCCGTGAAGGCCAGATTGGCGTTATTCGCGTGAACTATCCGCCCGTTAACGCACTGGGCCACGCTGTACGCAGCGGCCTGTTGGAGGCCCTGGAGCAGGGTGAGTCAGATGCGGACGCGAAAGCGCTGTTGCTGGTTTGTGAGGGACGTACCTTTGTGGCCGGTGCAGACATCCGCGAGTTCGGCAAGCCCCTGCAGGAGCCGGGACTGCCCAGCGTGATCAACCGTTTTGAAGAGAGCAGCAAGCCGATTGTTGCGGCCCTGCATGGCACCGCCCTGGGTGGCGGCCTGGAGCTGGCGCTAGGTTGCCATTACCGGGTGGCCGTGGCCTCTGCCAAAGTGGGCCTGCCGGAAGTGAAGCTGGGCCTGCTGCCCGGCGCCGGCGGTACCCAACGTCTGCCGCGCCTGACCGGTGCCCGTAAGGCGCTGGAAATGATCACCACCGGCGAATTCGTAAAAGCCAAAGACGCCCTGGCCTGTGGCATTGTGGACGCGGTGGACGAAGGCAGCGATGTGCTGGCGGCCGGTAAGGCCTTTGCCGAGAAAGTCATTGCGGAAAACCTGCCCGTGCGTCGGGTGCGTGATCTGGCGGACAAAGTGGCAGAGGACAAAAACTCTCCCGTCTTTGAAGAATTCCGTACCAACCTGCAGAAAAAGGCCCGTGGCCTGTTCTCGCCGTTCAAGTGTGTGGACGCGGTGGAAGCGGCCTTCAACCTGCCCTTCGATGAAGGCCTGAAGAAAGAGCGCGAACTGTTCCAGGCTTGTATGGAATCCCCCCAGCGCGCGGGTCTGATCCACGCCTTCTTCGCCGAGCGTGAAGCGTCCAAGGTACCTGGTCTGGCCCCGGATACGCCGGTGCGTGACATCAAGAAGGTCGGCATCATCGGTGCGGGCACCATGGGCGGCGGTATCGCCATGAACTTCGCCAACGTGGGCATTCCCGTGGTGATCGTGGAAGTTCAGCAGGAAGCCCTGGACCGTGGTCTGGCTGTGATCCGCAAGAACTACGAGAACAGCGCCAAGCGCGGCCGGCTGACCCAGGCCCAGGTGGAAGAGCGCATGAGCCTGATCCAACCCAGCCTGAGCTATGACGATTTCCGCGACGTGGACCTGGTGATCGAAGCTGTGTTCGAGAACATGGCCATCAAGAAAGAAATCTTCGCCAAGCTGGATGAGGTCTGTAAGCCTGGCGCCATCCTGGCGTCCAACACGTCTACCTTGAGCATCGACGAAATCGCCTCGGCCACCAAGCGTCCGGAAGACGTGGTGGGTATGCACTTCTTCAGCCCGGCCAACGTCATGAAGCTGCTGGAGAACGTGCGTGGCAGCAAGACCTCCGACGAGGTGAAGGCAACCGTAATGGCGGTAGCCAAGAAGATCAACAAGGTTGGCGTACTGGTGGGTAACTGCTATGGCTTCGTGGGCAACCGCATGCTGCACAAGCGCGGTGCCGAGGCCATGTCCCTGGTGAACGAGGGCGCCACACCCCAGCAGGTGGACAAGGTGCTGACCGACCTGGGCTATCCCATGGGGCAGTTCGCCATGTCGGATCTGGCCGGTATCGATGTGGGCTACCGGATTCGTGAAGAGCGCCGCAAGAACGGTGAAGACGTACCGCCCACTTGGATGGACAAGCTGGTAGAGAAAGGCCGCTTGGGCCAGAAGACCAAAGCCGGCACCTATCGTTATGAGGAAGGCAGCCGCACTCCGCTGGTGGATCCGGAAGTGGACGCCATCATTGAGGAGTTCCGTAAGGAGCAGGGCATCACGCCCCGTGAGGTTACCGATCAGGAAATCCTCGAGCGCTGCATGTACGTGATGATCAACGAAGGCGCCAAGATCCTGGAAGAAGGCATTGCCACTCGCTCCCTGGATATCGACGTGGTGTGGATCTACGGCTACGGTTTCCCCGCCTACCGCGGTGGCCCCATGTTCTGGGCCGACCAGATTGGTCTGGACAAGATCCTGGCTGCCGTGAAGAAGTACCACGACACCATCGGTGGCGATCAGTGGAAGCCTGCTGCGCTGCTGGAGAAGCTGGTGGCGGAAGGTAAGCGCTTCTCGGATCTGTAATGTGGACTCCCCTCCCCCTCCTGGGGGGAGGGGCTGGGGGAGAGGGCGCGAACTCTCGTGCAACTCTGGCTAGCCGGTCTTGTGCCTGAACATCCAGCCCTCACCCCTAACCCCTCTCCCCAGGTGGGAGAGGGGAATATCTCACCCAGAGTGCGACTGCTGCACCCCCGCACTCCCAACCTACAAGAACAACCGGAGTTTCAACCATGTCTGATGCAGTCATTGTTTCCACCGCCCGGACCGGTCTGGGTAAATCCTACCGGGGCGCCCTCAACAACACCCATAGC